>Ga0214544_1003563_pt1 | contig 32055 bp, 40 predicted proteins | sample CNSS3metaG_FD_160074 | JGI IMG/M metagenome (GOLD analysis project Ga0214544, IMG submission 160074) | Root nodule microbial communities from cowpea collected in UCLA plant growth center, Los Angeles, California, USA - CNSS3 | ecosystem: Host-associated > Plants > Roots > Nodule | place: USA...
TAATGCACCGGATCCCATCAGAACTCCGCAGTTAAGCGTGCTTGGGCGAGAGTAGTACTAGGATGGGTGACCTCCTGGGAAGTCCTCGTGTTGCACCTCTTTTTTACGTTTTTTTCTTTTTTTTTACGCCATTTTCATCACCGTTTTTTGCAATTAAATCCAATAGTACCACCTAAATGACTCAAACTACTGTTACCAAAATTTATTCGGACACAAACAACCCATTGCCAATTTTGTCGTGAAAAACTTCAATTAGTGATAACTTTTGCTATGGACCTCAGATGGAGATGCTCCAAAAATGAAAGTTGATGGAAATGGTGTATTCTACTTGTTGGCCAATTCCCGAAGGGGATTGGGATTTTACATTTTCAAAAATTCTATCATTTACGATATATTTTTTAGTATTTTAGTATTTTTGATATGTTTTTTTATACTTTACAACTTTTTATGAGACATATACTTACAAAATGATGCAAATTTTTGAAGTATGTTCTTGTATTCTATATTAATTTTCCATTGTTCATTTTGAAGAAAATATTGCTGTCAAATTTAAAAGAACCCCATAAATTAACCGTTTGTTGTCTTTGTAACATATGTTAATTAACGTTTGTTATACATTCAATAAAAGTTAATTGACGTCTATTCAAGGACAACACACGTTAATTTAAAATCTCTCGTTGTGACGTAAGACCTTTAACAGACGTGAACGACCAAAAATAATACCCATTAATAGCCCTTTTTGTGTTAGTGATACGTAATTGAGGCTTTTTATTTGTCAAAATATGCGCACAAGTAAAATTTTCATAACAAAAGTAGTAAAGACTTCTTACCCATCTTTCATTCATACAAGAAACTGTTGAATCTCTTCATCCTTTCCCTTATTGGAATCATCCCTATGATAATCACCCTTATGTTCATCATGATTGAAGTACATTTTGGAACCGACGATGTTGGTGGTGGAGATAGTTTGGAGATTAAGGACGTGCTACTCGTTGATGGAATAAAACACAATTTTCTAAGTACCAATCAACTTTGTGATAAAGGACTTAAGGTTATATTTGAAAGATACTACTGTACTATTCATCACAAGGACTAAAAGGAAATTGTTGTATAACGTACGAGACATAATAATATCTATTTAATTGATCTCGATCATGCATGAACTACGAATATAACATGCTTAGTTACTAAAGAAGAAAATCCTTGGTTGAATAAAGAGAGATGACAGATGACTTTAATGTGTGTCTTATTATGCATTGGACATGAGTACTTATACACAACAGGATGATCTACAAAAGATATATAATTATGCTATGCATGATTACAAAAATTTGTTAATCCTAATTACAGAGATTTGATTAGCATAATTATAGGAGAATAATTTCTAATTGGCTTAATTAGTGGAGAATAATATATTTTCTATCATACCTCCTCAATCAAAGCCGGAGGTTCATGGATGCTAAGACTGGTCCGAAAATCATCAAAAAGAATCCGTGGTAGGCCTTTGGTAAAAATTTAAGCTATTTGGTGGCGAGAAGGTACATAAAGAACTCGTACTTGAACTCATGCTAAGTGAATATCCATCTCAATATGTTTTGTATGCTCATGCTGCATAGAATTACCGAATAGATAAATGGCACTAACATGATCATATTGCACCAAAGTAGCCTGAGGGAAAGGAAAATAAAGCTCCAACAGAAGATTCCACAGCCAACAAGATTCAGAGACATAATTGACAACACTTATGTATTCAACCTCTACATTATAACAAAAAAGAGTATGTTGGCATTTTGAAGACCAGAATATGAGGTTGTCACCAAGAAACACATAGTAACTAGATGTGGAGCATCTGGTGTCAGGAAATCCACCTGAATCAGCGTTAGTATAAGAAATAAGTTTCTCAACAATTGTCGGATACATGTCCAAACCATATTGTAAAGTATCCTGAACATGCCTCAGAATGCGTTTCAAATCTACCATGTGCTTGGTGCAAGGGGCATGTATGTGAAGACAAACTTCCTGAACAACATATGAAATGCCAAGGCGATTGAATGTGAGATATTGTAGGGCGTTGGCAAGACTTCGATACAAAGTGGAATCCTCAAATGATGTATTGAGTTTCTGCTAGGTATCAACTGGAGTACCAAAAGGATTGCAAGAAGTCATGCCTGCGCGTGTAATGATGTCACTAGCATAGGTGCCCTAACTAAGGAACAAGCCAATTGCATCTTTTGTCACAAAAATCCTGAGAAAATTACTGAAATGGCCAAAATCCTTCATAGAAAATTTAGAGCCAAGGAATGCCATGACAGATTTGCGAAGGTCATTAGAAGAGGTGATGAGAATGATGTCATCAACATAAAGGAGGATGAATGCCATGTTGGATCCATGTTAGTAGATGAAGATAGAGTGATCTGAAACACTATGCTAGAACCCAATGGTAGAAACATAGTAAGCAAAGTGCTGGTACTAGGCACAAGGAGATTGTTTCAAACCAAAAAGAGATTTTCTGAGGCGACAAATGTGATCAGGGTGAAGATGATCACGAAAACCAAATGGTTGGTGCATGTACATAGTCTCATGTAGATCACCATGGAGAAAGATATTCTGAACATCCCACTGATGAATGAGCCACAATTTGGTGAGAACCATGCAAATGGTCGCAAGTTTCACCATAGCATTGGACGTCTCATCACAATCCACAACTACAAGTTGAAACCCACCATCACAAGGTTGTGGAACCAAATCCCATGTATTATTTTGGGAAGATGTGATATTATAGGGTCGGTAATGAAAACAAAATGTTAAAGAGCTTTCTATGTTTTCAGACACCGGTCATGCTACGCGTGGCCATAGTCCTAGTATAAGGGTTTGGAGGCAAGGCAGGCAGGTTCGTCTGAAGTAGGAGAGGGAGATAGACTGGTGGTGGAGATTGATATGCTAGATGAATGGTGGGGTAAGCTTACAGGCTGTGGGTTAAGCAAAGGCTTTGGGTCAGGGTTGGCCCAAGGATGAACAAGGGATATGTGGATGTCATCATTGAAATTTTCATAAGTAGAGATAGGTGAGGAAGGCATATGGGAAAAAGGAAATTGTGTTTCATAAAAAAATGACATGCCGCGATATTATTACCTTTTCGTAGGACAAATCAAAACATATATAACCTTTGTGATTAAGGGGATAGGCCAAGAAAACACACAGAGTCGATCGTGGTTGTAGTTTGTTAATGGTAGGAGAGGGAAACAAAGGATAATTGTTACATATTGTTTTGATATTGTTAAGATATTGTTAGATATTATTAATCACAATATCAAACAATATCTTCTATTCACTCTATTTATTTTTAGTTACTCTTTTTAGTTTTACCTCTCTCTATTATAAATAAATTACCCTATGTGTGGTTTATACAGAAGGGAGATTAATCTCAAACCCTATTTTCTCTATATTCAATATGGTATCAAGAGCCCTAAACGATCCATGATTGAGAAGGGATCCTTGTAGTAGTTCTTCTTTCCTAAACCCTTAGCCCTTAGCCATAAGCCCTAAGTCTCTTTCGCAAATTTATGACTGAGAAGGGATTCTTGCAATAGTTTCTCTTTCCTGAGCCCTAAGTCGCAAGCCCTAATCCTCTTTCACAATTTTCCAAATTTTAAGTGATTGCAATTTTTTGCAATTGTTTTCTACTTTGAGGTGTTTTTGGAGGTTCTGCCCCATGTTCTTTATGCCATTTTAAGGAATTTGAAATAATCTAATATTAGGATCTGCTTTGTTTGTTGCTTCCATTGTGTGATTCAAATTTTTGTTTTGTATTCGAGTTACTATGGCATCTCACCGTGATAACCGAACTCGCCCTCGCAAACAGGGAAATAACGTCATAAATGTGAACATTGTGGCAAGCTAGGTCACAAGATTAAGAAGTGTTATGCATTATATGGTCGTCCTCCTCGATCTGCTACAGTTGTTCAGACCAATCTTTCCCCACCTTCGTTTGCTAGGGATCCCCCTTCTTCCGTTTCATCGGATACACCTTTTATGTTCAACAAATTTCTCAAAATGGTATAAGGATCAAAAGTATTCTAGTTCTACTGTGTCTGTGGCACACACATGTATATTTTGCTAGTCTGACCCAATCTTCTTCTCCTGGTCCTTCGATTTTTGATTCAGGAGTCACTAATCATATTACTGGTAACAAATCTTTGTTCTCGTGTTTATCCTTTCCTAATCCTTTACATTTTGTTACACTAGCTGATCATGGTGTTGCCATTGTTAAAATTTTCCCTTCTTTAACCATTGATAATGTTCTTTATGCCCTTGGGTCTTCTTTTAACCTATTGTCCATCAGTTGTCTAACTCGTTCTCTTAATTGTGTTGTTTCTCTTACCAACAATTTTGTGTATTTACAGGACCAAAGTTCGAAACAAGTGATTAACATAGGATGTGAGTCTCGTGGTCTTTATCATCTCCGTCCCTCTACACATGTTGGTGCAGTTAGGGAGTCTCCCTCTCTTCTTCATGCTCAGTTAGGTGATCCAAGCCTTGCCAAGTTATAGGACCTTGTCCTTGCCTTGTCCAAGTTGTCTAGTTTGGTGTGTCAGTCGTGTCAATTAGGAAAGCATAGTCTTACTTACTTTCCTCGTACTGTCAAACATGGTGCTTCATCCTCTTTTGTCGTGGTTCACTCTAACATTTAGGGAGCTAACTGTTTAAGTCTACTTTAGGTTTTCAATACTTTGTTACTCTCATTGATGATTATTCCAGATGTACTTGGTTATTTTTGATGAAAAAGCGTTCTGAATGATTTCATATCTTTCAAACTTTGTTTAATGAAATTAAAACTCAGTTTGGTGTTTCTATTAGAGTTCTGCACATTGATAATGGCCGTGAATGTCTTTCTTATTCTTTTAAATAATTTATGACTTCTCATGGTATTCTCCATCAAACTTCTTGTGCTTATACACCTCAACAAAATGGTGTAGCTGAACGTAAAAATACACATCTTTTTGAAACAACTTGCACTCTTTTAATTCATGGAGAGGTTCCTGAACATTTTTGGGGTGATGCTATTCTTACTGCATGTTATCTCGTTAATCGCATGCCTTCTTCGGTTTTAGATAATAATATACATCATTCCATTTTATTGCTTCATGAATCTCTTCATCCCTTACCTCTAAGAGTTTTCAAGTCTACATGTTTTGTTCATAGTTTCAGTCCTTGTCTTGACAAGCTTTCTCGTAAATCACATAAGTGTGTTTTCTTAAGGTTTTACAAGATCATAAAAAGATTACAAATGTTTTTCCTCCTTCTCTTAACAATTGTTTTATGTCTGTAGATGTCACCTTTGATGAGTTCTCCCTTTATTTTAAAAGTCAATCTTCACCACTGTCAACACTCCTAGTACATTTAACACTACAAAAAATCATGTATATAACGATGTTTTTAATATGACGGTTAATTAAAACTGTCGCTTTTCGCAGTATAATACGTCAGTTTGATAACAGCCATAATGTACATGTATAATATGGCGTTTCTAACCATCATCTTTTACATTGTCATATTATTATTTAAAATTGTGTCATTTTGAAATGCCATTTTATATAAAACATTATTTTTATAATTTTATGAAATTATTTCCTATCCCACTTTTGTCCCGATACCCTTTTTTTTTCAAAACTTTGTTCCCTCTCTTTTCTATTTCATTTTCCCACTCAACAATTTAATATTTTCTCTAACCCTAATTAAGCTCACTTCACCAAGGCAGCCCCTTCTTTGTTGCCTCTTCTAGACTCGAGCAATTGCAGCCCCTGTCGAGCCTCCACGTCGCCAGACCTATGGAGCCGCAATCGCTGACGTCGCTACCCCCCATGGCCGGCCAAGGCCAACGTCGGCGACGCCGTTTCGACTTTGCTCTTTCCTTCTCGGCAGTCTCTTCTTCTCGACACCAACAACACCAATCCAACCTGAAACCCGTGAATCTCGCAGAAGATATGGGTGGTGGTTTGGTGGTTTTCTGGCCTGGGTGTGAAAGACGCATGTGGTGCTGGTTCGGTGGTGAAATGCGTGCACTTGATTTTCTAAGTACAGGTTGGAAATGATGGTTCCATCAATGGGGATCGGAGGTTAATCAATGTGGGGGTTAAGGATTGTTATGAATGGTAGTTCTCTGGTTTTAATTATTTTGTGCAGGTTGGATGAATGGAAGATGAAGAGGATTATGATGGCCAAGATGATTATACGAGAGCGGTGATAGTGCACGGTGATACTCACAGTTTTGATGGACCACATTTTGTTTTCCAGACTCAAACAACAACAATAGGGAGCACATCTTGGAGTGGTTTGATTAATTGGTTGGGCCTAGGTTTCAAGAATGTGATTGTTATTCAATGGAATTACATGAGATATGGAGAAGGTGAAAAGTTCCCTAATTTGAAATTATTTTGTTTTGCTCACTCACTGATTGATTTTGTGTTAAGACCTATCATTCTGGATTGTGAATAGGTGATGAATAAGTTATTTGGGGAAAAAAAACTACTTACTCTGGCTATATTTGTTACCCTGGCGTTGCAGATTTTGTGTTTGTAGACTGTAGAGATTGAAAGAAGAATAGAATTGGAAACAAAGACTAAAAAGCATATTCAGAAACTTCTACTACTTGGTATAGTTTACTTAGTCAGTTTTCTTATATATCTTTTGTATATGTGCTTCGTTGATACGTTTTCAAGGTAAAGTTAGTTAAATGGAGTGATTTATAGACACACTTGGAATCCAGTATTATATAAGTGTTGATGATCCTAATATCTCAAGCTTTTGGGGTAGTTGGTGATTGATATGATAATATAATCATTCTTATAAATAAAATTTTGTTGCAAACAGTGTTTTAGTTTTTATCGTTCTGGAAACTATTTGATAGATTTGGAATAACTCATTCAACAAGGTATACTTTAAATGGTGTGTTAATTATTTTTCTCTTTAAAATTCAGAGTTTTCTATGTCCACTGCATATAGTTCGAAAAAGTTTTATTGTGAATTGAGTTTTTATTTGAGGTAGTTGAGTATATTATTTTTTAGAGTGATAATATTTTGTTTTCTTGCTTACAGAGGCCACAACTTATAAAAGGAAATATGTAACTCTTGTCGGTGGATCAACAACGGAGCCAGGCTTGAAGCACATGTTGCTGCATTTGCCACATTTATTCAAATAATTTTTTTAATTTTTTTATCAACATAATAATAAGAAAAAGTGAACACCTTTTTTATTTATGAATTCGTCACTCAATATAAACATTTTTATCAAAAAAATCTTAAAAGAAAAATAATTTTTCAATATCAATTTAACTTGTTAAAGAAAGAGGATATTATAGGATATAAAGTGATTAATAAGTTAAATAGGAGATAAACAACATAGGATGTAATTATGGAGCTTTATAGTATATGTTCCTTTACATTATTATTGTTTTATTAATTTGGATTTGGATAAGGAATAAATTGAATTTTTTTTTCTTTTATTGTAGGATGTTGGTGAAGATCAAGAGCATGAAGAATGATAAAAAAAAATCTATATGTTATAGATGAAGAGGAAGAGGAACAAAAGTGTTGTCAAGATAAATTGTATTTTTTTTCTTTTTTTATTTATTTTGGAGAACATAATAATTTTTAATTAGTTGTAAACAATTTTCCTTATGGAATTGTAAACAATATTATAATATAATTTTGTAATATATGAAAATTTTCAATTCCATATTATATATTAGAATTATCTTATTTTATTTTATTTATATATTTTAGTAGAATAATATAATGATAATAGTGTTAGTTTAAAGCGTCGTTTTTCACATTATATTTGTCATCCAGTAAAAATATTACGTCAGTTTTAACTGACGCTTTTTGTCTCTTTAAACCGCCACTTTATACGTTGTATAAAATGACGGTTGTTGCGGCAGTTTATCTATAACCGCCATATTATATTTTATGACGGCAAGAATTACGACATTTCAAGAAACCGTCACTCAAGTAAATAACGACAGTTAAAAATGATGTAAATTACAAAAATAAACGTCGGTATTTACATGTTTTTTTGTAGTGTAATGTTCCTGTTGTTTGTGACCCTCTTACTATGTCTTCATCATCATCAGTTCATGCTCCGTAGTTAGCTTCTTCTCCATCGTCACTTCAGGTTTATAGTTGTCGAAATTGATCACAACCAACACCATATGACTCCAATCAAGTGCTACTACTCTGTCTCCTCCGGCTCTAACACCTGAGTTTGACCTTCCTATTGCCCTCCAAAAAGGTATGCGTTCTACACATAATCCCTCTCCCCATTATATTACTTTGATTTATCATCGACAATCATTACCTTTTTATACATGTCTTTCCTCCATTTCTTCTATGACCATTCTAAAAACTGTCTGTGAAGCTTTAGCCCATCCTGGTTGGCGTCAGGCCATGACAAATGAACTAAGTGCTCTTCATAACAGTGGAACTTAGGAATTGGTCTCGTTACCATTTGGGAAATCTGTTGTTGGTTGTAGGTGGGTGTTTGCTACCAAAGTTGGACCTAATGCTACTATTGATCGCCTCAAAGCTCGTCTTGTGGCCAAAGGTTATACTCAAAATTTTTAGGTTGGATTATGGAGATACCTTTTCCCCTATGGCAAAGATGGCTACTGTTCTTTTATTTATCGCCATGGTCACTCTTTAACAATGACCTCTTTATCAACTGGATGTTAAAAATGTTTTCCTCAATGGTGACTTGCAAGAAGAAATCTATATGGAGCAACCTCTTGTGTGTGACAATCAAGCTGCTCTTCATATTAGCTCTAATCCTGTCTTTCATGAGAGGACCAAACATATTGAGATTGACTGTCATTTCATTCGGGAAAGGATTATGTCTGGAGACATAAAGACTGAGTTTGTTAACTCAAGTGATCAGTTAGCATATATTTTTACTAAGTCTTTACGGGGGCCTAGAATTGATTATATTTGTAACACGCTTGACACAAACGATTTATATGCTCCAACTTGAGGGGGTGTGTTAGATATTGTTTAGATATTATTTGATATTGTTAAGATATTGTTAGATATTGTTACTCACAATATCAAACAATATCTTCTATTTACTCTATTTATTTTTAGTAACTCTTTTTAGTTGTACCTCTCTCTATTATAAATATATTACCCTATGTGTGGTTTATACACAAGGGAGATTAATCTCAAATCCAATTTTCTCTATATTCAACAATAACAAAGACAATCAAAGACTCACAAATGCTTATATGACAGATCACGATGATATAGATGTTGAGTGGGAGACATATTAGACAAGGTCTTTCGAGGAAGTATATTAAGGAGATAAGGTCATTTGAAGGGCGGGCGTGATGCCAAAACGAAAGAGGAACGAAAATATGAGCGGGGAGACTGCAAATCATGTTGTTAATGGTACGATGCTTTGCCATTTTGAGAAGAAGTATGTGTGCAAGAGAACCGAAAGAGAAGACCATTATCATTACAAAATCGATGAAACAACGCATTGTCGTACTCACTCCCATTATCACATTGAAAACATTTAACTTTTTGCAAAAATTGTGTTTGAATTTGATTAGTGAGAGATATGAACGTTTCAAAAACTTGAGATTTAGTACCTAAAGGAAACGTCCACAGGAAATCAGAGTAATCATCCAACAACAAAACATAATATCAAAAGACATCCACAAGAATTTACAACAGGTGATGTACTAAGATCATTGTGTAAAATATCAAAAGGAGCAGGACTTATTCATACGAAGAGACTCTAAAACAGAAGAACTAGGATGACCAAAACGACTATGCCAGACATTGGAAGTTACACCAGCAAAAGGAGCAGGACTGGTGATTGGATAGAGGTCTCCAACTCATAACGTTGTCGTTGATGCGATCAAATTAATACTACTAAACTATAAAAACTTCAGTATTGCTAAGATAATAGTCAAGAAAATAGAAAGGGTAAAGTAACCCTAAGTCGTCTCCTAACGAACACGAAATTGATTTTTAACAAGTTAGTTCTTATAAAATCTATACAAAATGGTTAATTGGATCATTAGTAATCCTCATAATCTCATCTTTTGTGCAACAATTTTCACTTGACGTAGTTGACTCTATTGCTTTATCATTAACCAAGCTAGTTGCAATAGTAGATGTTTCAACTGCATCTTCAAATATCGTTGGTTCTTCAACTTCACTTGGTTCCTCCATTGTATTATTCTCATAACTTTGCTCCTGAAAAGGATCATTTGTACTCATATCATCAGTAACATATAAAACTTTATATTCACGTTGAGCATCATCATCATATCCATCAATAGATATATTAGTGTGAGAATCTTTAATTTCTTCATGAGCAAATTTAGCAACATCTTTAGTAAAATTAATATGTCCATCAGTAGACATATTACTATGAGCATCATTATATCTATTAGTAGATATATCATTGTGATGTGATTATGATGTTTGTGGATCTAACATTTGAATCGTGTACTTGTTCACATCAGTGCTCAATTGTTTCATCCTTTGATTCATGTTCTTTAACATTATCCTTTCATGCCTTTGCTCAACTATCAACTTCATAAGTTTTTCTAAGGTGGCCTCCATAGATTTTTCTTTCATTAGCTGACTTAAATCTTCCGACATTTGTTCAGCTCTAATGGCCAACTTTAGAAGCATATCTTTTATTTCATGATGAAGTGCTCTAAATTCCGGGGTTTCAAGAAATCTCGGATGGCATTGGAGGGTGGTATTAACAGTACCAAGTAATTCTACAAAGTTGTTGTTACTTGTATCCTCCATCATGTCGTATACTACTTTATCATTTCTATACCATTCTTGCTCAATATCTTGCATCGTTGATCAACTCACAACCTTTCATCTATGGTGTCTAATTTCTCTCTATCCATCCCTTAATAACACAACTTCCTATACGATGGTCCATTGATTGCTGCAACTTGTTGTGATGGTGCATGTTGTTGTTGTTGAGAACCAAATGGAACATATGATGGCTTAGGTGGACACTTAGAATATGGTTGTTGCTCATGGTATGATGGTTGTTGCTTATATCCCAAAAAAGATGATCTAGGATATAGATCATTAAATTGTCGTAAAGTTAACCCACTTATATCAAATGCAGAAGTAGGTGTGACAATTTGCTGCTGATAATCATATGGATCTTGTGGTTGCTGTGGATAATAATTATAGTTCACTTGAAAATCACAATGTTGATTATTTTCATATGAAAAATGATTTTTCATTTTTGAAAGAGGTTTTCTGAAAACAAATAAGTTGAAAGCTTGTTAAATAGACTTCCAGGAAAGAGAGGTGCATCTTAATGGACAACTCATGTTAGTTTTGAAACCCATTTTAACAGATTAAAAGAGACACACTAAGGCACACAAGACATCTAACATATGTCATATAGCCTACCAACATGATATAACACTAAGACATTACATTTAACATGTTATTTTCATATTTAACACACTAAAACATAATCTTCAAATGGATCTTCATCAATCTTCATCAAACACCTATGATCTTCATGCACATGGCTTTATCAATTCTTTGCTTCAAGCTTGCTTGTGCCAACAATCTCCCCTTGAATTAATGAAGCCAACACCCTTGAGTTGAATTGATTAGCTAAGATCCATAGAGAAACCTGAAAAAGATTTTGCTTACAAGATACCAATATACCAAACATACATTCATATCACATATGCATATGCTCCCCTATCACTAATAATATGATTTAACTTCAGATTTTAGATTAAGTTTGCAGTATTATATGATTCTAGCAGATTTATTTCAGGTTTTCCAATTTTAACACAACTTTACTCAATTATCTCATTTTAACTAATTTTTTCCCCCTTTGGATTCATCAAATGAAAGTAAATGCATAAATCATTTTGGAAAGATCAAATTTTCATTAAAGCATTAACATAGGGGTGTATCATGGCACCTGATACGAATACAAGCACACCAGAATAGAATCAGAAATAACAGATACATCATGAAGCTGAAAACTGATATAATCAGTCGACTGAAATGAGAAAATAGCCGATTAAAAAACTAGAATAGATAGACAAACACACAAAATGCAGCACGAAAATGCAATGCATGACCTATGAGCCACCCCCTTCACTCATTCCTAGGGTTGTCCCTGTTGTAGACATTGGAGAGGAGGTCATGAACATTATGCAGCTGATCATCCAGGTCTTGGAACCTTGTTGTGCAATAAGCATGGTGTGCATTTTTTGCCATGTTGAGGTCTTGAAGTTGGTTGAGAACCATTCTCTCAAATTTGGAGTATGTAGGTCCAGTATTTTCAGGAAGGTTATAAATCTCAATTGTCATGAGCTGTGGTTCATCTTCCTCCTGATTTCCTCCACTAGTTCCGGCTTCATGGTCATTTGCTCCAACTTCAATATTAGCACCATGATCTCCTTCAACCAGCCAAGTGTTGCCTATCTCGGTGAATCCCATCTTGTGCATATTTAGTGTTGAAACATGATTTAGAAGTCCAGTAGACTTCTCAAGCTCTCCTTCCACATCCACACCAAAATGCTCAATGAACTTGGAGATGAGCACCACATATGGAAGCTTGAAATCCATGAGCCTCTTTGCCTTCATCATGTGGTCACGAAATGTGTATGTCCAGTCCACCATCACACCATTTTGAATGCAGTACATCACCACAAGATCACCTTCATTCAAGGTTGCATGATTACTCCCCCTAGGCATGATGATCTTGGTCACCACCATGGCTAGCAACCTTTCTCCACACGAAGCCTTCCCACATGGAAATTTATAGTTTGCTCACCTTGATTACGCACACATTGATTGAAGTATTGCACTTGTTGAATGCATCCACTACACTAGTTTCACCCTTGCGAACTTGCACAACTATTTGCCTTAGGCCAGCCACATCCTTCCATGTTTGCCTAGTGATTTCCATCTCCACACCTTTGACACTTGTTTTGAGAATGCCATTGCTGAACTTGAGGTTGGCATATAACACCTTTACCAAGTCTGGATACACCTTGCCCGAAAGTTCAAGGAATGTCTTCAACTTTTGGGTTTTGAGATGTTGCTCAAGGTTGCCAAAGTTTTCTGCCCTTAGCCATGACATACGAATCACCTTAGGAAGGATGATTTGGTTCTTTTGATCTCAATGAAGACGGTCTGAATTCTGTCTTCATGGCCTTCAAACCATACCTCAAGTCTTGCTTGATTCATGGCATTGGGAGAGGATGGAGTAGGTGGGGTGGAGCTTTCATCATCTGAGGGGTTTGTTCGTGATCTTCTTGGCATGGTGAAATGTAGGTTTGGCTCTTACTAGCAAATGAGAATGCCAATGTATGATGCTTATGCAAGTATTTATAGAATCAACATGTTGATTTTTAGAATTAGTCAATTAAATTGTGCAGATTTTCTGGTTTCAATGCAGTACATGAAATCACAACAATTAAATGTGAGGGAATCTGTATCAGATATGCAGTGCGTTTTATGAACAATTCACTCACAAACAGTACACAACTAATCATGCTCATAGGAAATCATGTAATTAAAGCACTTTATGGTCAATGCAATCTGAAAAGTTGATTTGAGCTGATGTAATAGCTGTTACATGCTATTGCTATAGTCCAAAAATAGTCATGTGATGCATACTTTGACTGGGTTAATCAATTAAAATCAATTCAAGCAAATCCACATCAGTATAAGTGATTTTAACACATAAAAATACAGAGTCAGTCGACTAAAATTGTACCAAAAAACTAATTTTTGGTGTAGTGGCAGTTTTAAGTGAAATCTGTGTAAAATTTACAGTTTTAGCTGACTAAAAATTTTAGATTACACGAAATTCACACCAGACCAATTTAAACAAAATATATGTGCTGTTTTGTGAGATTTAACGGATTGAAACAATTCCAAAACACAATTATGCAGATTTTGACAATTTAAGTGAAATCCATGTGTTGAATTTGCCAATTTAGCTTAATAAAATTCTGGCAGTTTTCAAATTATGCAGATTTTTACCAATTTAAATGCAGCACACACATGATCTAATAAGATTACCAAGCCAAAAAAATATCAACATACATTCTTCATGTTAAGAATACCAAATTTAGTTTTAAGCTTATTAAATCTATCACGTGCAAGTGGTTTAGTGAATAAATCCACCAATTGATTTCTAGTTTTCACAAACATGATTTCAATATCACCTTTTTGAATATGATCTCTTATGAAATGATACCTGATGTTCAATGTCTTTAGTTTTAGAATGCTGAATTGGATTCTTAGTTAGGTTGATTGCACTTGTATTATCACAATAAAGAGGTATTTTTTCTAGCTTTACCCCATAATCCATGTGTTGATGCTTCAACCAAATGCTTTGAGCACATGCATGTCCAACTTCTATATACTCAGCCTCAGTTGTAGAGAGTGCTACACATGCTTGCTTCTTGATATTCCATGAGATTAGGTCCAAGTAGATGGCATGTACCACTTGTGCTTTTTCTATCCAATTTGCACCTTACATAGTCTGAATCTGAAAAACCACTAAGAACAATGTTAAATTCATTAGGATACCATAATCCAACATTAGTTGTCCCTTTCAGATACTTGAGAATCCTTTTTGCAGCTTTGAAGTATGATTCCTTTGGATTGGATTGAAACCTTGCACACAAGCAAACACCAAATTGTATATCCAGCCTACTAGTAGTTAGATATAGCAAGGAACCAATTAACCTTCTATATTTGGTTGAATCAACTTGGTTTCTAGCTTCATCTGCATCCATAAGACAATTTATAGCAATTGGAGTGGCAGCCTCTTTGCTAGCCTCCATTTTGAACTTTTTCAGTAGGTCAAAATAATATTTTGACTGGCTTAAAAATGTCCCATGCTTGAGTTGCTTCACTTACAGCCCTAGGAAGTAGGTTAACTCACCTATCATAAACATCTCAAATTCTCCCTGCATGGCTGCAACAAACTCTTCACACATGGAGTTATTATTTGATCCAAAGATTATATCATCTACATATACTTGAACAAGTATTACATCACTTGCATGCTTTCTAATGAAAAGTGTTTTATCAACAACACCTCCAACATATCCGTTATATGAAAGAAAGTTACTTAACCTCTCATACCACTGTCGTGGTGCTTGTTTCAAACCATATAAAGCCTTTTTCAATTTGAAAACATGATTAAGATAAAGGTGATCTTCAAAGCCAAGGGATTATGATACATACACTTCTTCATTTAAGAAACCATTCAAGAATTCACTTTTCACATCCATTTGAGAAAGTTTAAAATTGCACATACAAGCATATGCTAACAATAACCTCACAACTTCTAGCCTAGCTACAGGTGCATATGTTTCATCAAAATCAACACCTTCCTCTTGATTATAACCTTTAGTAACTAGCCTAGCCTTATTCCTAACGATGTTACCATTTTCATCCATTTTATTCCTAAACACCCATTTTGTACCAATCACATTCATTGCATCAGTTTTAGGAACAAGAGACCACACATCATTCCTAGTGAATTGATTAAGTTCATCTTGCATAGCAACAACCCAATGACTATCACATAATGCATCATTCACATTCTTAGGTTCAATTTGAGAAAAAAATGCAACATGTTGAAAGAATGCAAGCTTGCGTCTAGTGGATACTTCCTGTTCTATGTCACCAATTATGTTGTCCTTTGATAATCCCCTGGGTTCAATTTACTCCCTGGGTAAGTTGTTGTCTGCAGCTTTTTCAGCTGACTGAATTTCCTTTTTAGCTGACTGAATTTCCTTTTCAGCTAGCTGATTTCCTACAACAGATTCCAGTTCTGCAGCAATTTGCTTTTCCTGCATTGTATCTTCTTCATCTGCAATCTTAGGCTCTTGATCTTACTGCACAAGGTTAGTTTCATCAAATACAATATACACTAAATCTTCAACAATCATTAGCCTTTTGTTATAAACTCTAAGTCACAAATCCTTCATCCTTTAACTCCAACTTTGCAATCTTGAACTTGTAATTTGTCATATGCCTTGAGCAACCACTATCTAGGTACCATAGGCATTTCTTTTCATGTTTTATGACTACAAAACAAATTAATATTGCATGGTACCCTTCGATAGGTTGGGTCCAACATGGTTATGCCTTTTGAAATCCTTTTGGGATCCATTTCATAAATCCCTTAGGTACATCATATTTTCTAGCATAGCATTTTTCAAGAACCATGACTTTTATTCATACAATAGTTGCAAGAAATAAATGGCATAGAATTTGGCTCACTCTTGGAAAAGAAACTAGAGAACTTCTTGGCTTTCTTTTCATAGGTAGGTGTATAACCAAGTCCAGCCTTCCCAAAAACACAATTTTGAGAGCCAAGAACAACTTCCAGGTTTGCTTTTCCTCTTGTGAACTTTGCACAAGTTTTCAAAAGATATTTCACTTGATTTTTCAAAGTAGTGCAATTTTCACAATGTTTTATAGCCAGCTATTTTTTGGAACAATCGACTGAATTACTATAAATCATTTCCAAATGTTCAAAATCAGTTTTGAAGTCAACTGATTCTGATTCTAGTTGGCTAACTCTGTTTTCTAGCCAACTATTTAATCCTTTTAGCTGATTGTTCATGACAGCAATTTTGTTTGCCTCACTATGCAACTCTTCAAAGTCATGCAACAATTGGTAATAATCATTTTTATCCTTAGATGACAAGGAACTTACTTGGCTTGATGAAGATGATTCATATCCGGCCATAAGGCATAGATTTGCTTCCTCACTTTCTTCTTGAGATGAAGTGCTTATTGAATCATCATTGTCCTCCCAAGCTATGTAGGCACGTATTTCCTTGGCCTTTTTCTCCTTTTTCCTGTCATCAACCTTCTCATTCTCTTTGTTAACATTAGGACATTCAAACTTGATATGTCCTTGCTTTCCACAATAAAAACATGAGAATTTAGAAGAATTACTTGAATTATTTTGTTTAGAAATGTACCTTCTTTGATTACCTTTGTTGCCTTTCCTCTTGAGATACTTCCCAAACCTCTTGACTAGTGGATTCAAGTTCTCATTATCACTTGATTCAGCAACCTCTTCCTCGGTTTCATCATTCTTCTTGGAGTTAGCCTTTTAGGCTATGGTTTTTACCTTTTTCTCACTTGATTCAATCTCACTTAGACTTTGCATTTCAATCTCATGCTCTCTTAGTTTGCCAAATAGTGTAATTGTTGTAATGATGGATAAATCCTTCGATTAAGATATGGCAATCACTTTTGGTTGCCAATTTCTATCAAGACACTTAAGCACTTTGATGTTTAGCTCCTCTTTGTCAAATTCTTTGCCTAGACCATGAGATGGTTGACTACGTGAGTGAACCTCTTTTGCACTTCAACTATGGACTCTCCTTTTTGCATCTTGAAAAGCTCATACTCTTGAATCAAGGCATGCTTCCTTGCTCTCTTCACTTCATTCGTCCCCTCATGTGTAACCTCTAAGACATCCCACATTTTCTTTGCATTCTTACATTGGGAGACCCTAAAAAAATCATCCATACTCAAAGATGAAGTGATGATATTCTTGGCATTGCAATCATATTGAGCTCTTCTCCTTTCTTCATGAGTCCATTCACTCCAAGGCTTGTCCACCTGCTTATTTTCAACAATACATTTAGGAGTATATGGTCCATTAACTATTGCATCCCAAATTCCTTAGTTTATAGATTCAATGAAAGTTTGCATCCTTATTTTCCAAAACTAATAGTTAGGCCACAAAACAAAACAATATACAATCAATTGATCGAACAATATACAATCAATCAACCCAAAGAAATCAATCGAATAATATACAACAAAAAGAAAATCTAAGAGCAAGATTAACCATCCAGAAGAGAAATATAACCAAAATAAGTAGTTACAAATGTAGAAGAACGAAAATACGAACAACAAAGTAAATCTTAGAACAAAAGACCAATGAAACAGATAAATGAAACAAAGTAAAGAACATCTCAATAAAAAACATTTATCCAACAAAAAAATAGAAAAAAAATAAGTAGATCTTAGAAAAAAATATCCATAAAAAAGAAAAATAATAGAAAAAAAAAGATCTGAGAAGATGTGAAAAGAACGACAAAAAATAGAAGTTGTTACCTTTGAAGTGAGATGGGTGAAGAAATCTGAAAAAACACATTTCAATCCAACACATTTTGTCAACAAAGAAAAGGAAATCTGAAAAAAAAACGAACAAAAATAAGTAGATTTTACAAAAAATATCCATGAAAAACAAAAATAATATAAAACAAAGTAGATCTGAGAAAATGGTAAAAGAACCAAAAAAACAAAATTCTTGTTACCTTTTTTGTATTCGTCAAGTTGCTCAAGGCTCTCAGAGCAAAACACCAACCAAAAGAAAGGTAGATCTGAGAAGAAAAAACCCATTGAACAATATACATGGAAAAGAAAATCTGAGAGCAAAGAAACCATTCAATATATAAATAGATCTGAGAGAAAAACCTAAATCAAACACATCTCGTACCAAAAGAAAAGTAGATCTGAAAGAACAAATCTATCCAATAGTAGATCTGAGAAGAAATAATCCATGCAACAATAGATCTGAGACAAAAACCTCGATCCACACATTTGGTTAACAAAGAAAAGTAGTTCTGAAAACATTAACCCAACAAAAATAAGAAGAAATCACAGAAAAAAAAAAGAACTCGTAAATCATCAAGAACAAAGAAAGAACACATAAAAGTTTTACCTTTTTGTTGTTGGTAACGGTGGTCATGAATTTGAGAGTAAAAATCTAAGAGAAAAAGATGAATGCAACAGAGATAAAGAGAGAAGACAAAGGGTGATGGAGTAGGAGAGAGGAGATTGAGAGGAAGAGAGAGAGGTGAGACAACTTTTGTTTCATCTGAAAACAAATGCCACATAAGCGTATTTCTATTTGTGGTAAAAAAAAATTTGCATTTTTTGTTGAGAAAATACTAAAATAATGAAAACCTTCCGATTGTTAGGTTCTCAATTGTATAATGTATTAGATATCTGTTGCTGTCACAGACCAATTTATGTTGCAGGTTTCAATCAAATTCGTGGCATAATGCACATTTGCAATCACTGATTTGCTGCCACCATAGCATATTCACGCATGCTCTAATGAAGTTGGCAATGAATCTTTCATTTTGATTCCCTTTTTTTATTCATTTCATCATTCTCATTTAGATTCCATCTTAGATTTTTTATTTATGCATAGTGTATTCACGCACATTTGTCATCATTCAATTATGCATTTATTTAGCATTGTTTTCTTGTGCATTCTGCACCATGATTCAGTTTATGCATGAGTTTTGGTTCTGAATACATATTCACATTTTCACTACACTGATGCATATATGACAGTTGGGATAAATTGCAATCTGCACGGCTTGAGCATAAACATTGCTCTACATCAGTAGGTTCCATGCATAATTAGATCATGCATTCATGGCATATTTTTATCTCATGCATGTCATTAATTAGTTCCATCTTGCATTTAAAATAGTTTAATTTAGACATTTAATTCTACATCCTTTTTCTTGTCTTTTCTTTATTTTAATTTTCCTCCTTTGTTTTAGTTTTATTTTCATTTTAGCGAGATTAAATTATACAAGCTATGCTCGATATGCACCATTTCCTTGGATTCGATCTTGAGTCATTTTCCCTATACTTCATTAAGAGGAATTATTTGGGTTTTGTTTAACTCTTAAAAATGACTTGTGAAAATGTTTCTTAGCACACAAGGCTTTCTAATTTTGTATCCCACAACCATCCATGCATGAAAAATAATTAAATAATAAAATTAAAACACTAATAGCATACACAAGACTCAAACTCAAGTCCTTTCAAGACCACTCCACACACTCAACCACTTGCGCTATCATTGCTCCTTATCATAACTCTCCGCATTAATTTCTATAAACATCTCTTCAGTTGCATTTATATTAAAAATAAATATGTACTTATTTATTTAATTTTCCCGGGTCCTACACCCATGCTTCCTTTCAATGCGTTCAATGAAAGATGATGGTCTTCCGTTATGGTGTCTTGCATGGATACTATTTATTCTTCTTCAACGGGAGTTGAAAAGTTATGATCCTCTGCATTATCATCAGTTAATTGTAAGAACATAAATTGATGGTTAGGACAACAATGATTGAAGGTAAATTTATCGTCACCAAATTAACATAACACTTTTTCCCTTCGAATTTGCATTTCAGTTGGACTAATTTTCTTAAAATTGTTATTCACTTTGAGAGGTGGACCCGATGGAGTAGGAAATAAGGCATGCATTACCAACGAAACTAGGTGCAGTAGTGTAAGAACTATTTTTAACATTTGGGAAACACATGGCCTCAAACAATGTTGCCAACGAAACTACTCGTAATAAAGAGGTCGGTGATTGTGCCACAACATCCCTACGAATCTCCACATGTAACCCACTTAAGAAACAATTTAGTTGAGCTCCAGCCAATAAACCAAAAGATGTGTTTGCCAATGACATGAATTTTAAATAATAATCCGAAACAGAACTTGATTGTTGCATTTTGAACAAATCTACCATGGGACAATCAAAGGGTGAAGGGCCAAATTATGATTCTAAGGCATATGTCAATTTAGTCCATGACTTGATAGTAGATAATCGATGTAACATCTGGAACCATGGGCACCACGTCTTTATCAAAGTGGATTGCAAAAATATTAACACGTTCTTCATCAGGTGTGCAGTGATAATAAAAAAATTTTCTACCTTAAAAATCCATTCGAGCACCAAAGTTTAACCATCAAAATGCGGAAACCCAAGAGAAATATACTAGTAGCCAGCAATAATGTGTTCACTCAGGTGACCCACGGTGGTACAATTGTTGAGTTCGAACCTCCAAGAGTATAAGAATTGTTTTGTATAAGAATGTCAATTGTGGATTGTAATTAATCCATACAAACTTTGGCATCTTACTAAACTTGAGCCATATGCTGACGTTAGTTTTGATCACACAATTCTAATAAATCCATGGGCCATCGTATTTTATCTCCTGGTTTGCTAACCACATTCTACAATTCCTTCAATCTTGTGTTCTCAGCCATGAAGGGCAACGAAAGCACCAATGAAACAATACCCTAATCGCAATTTCTAATTGGGCCACTTGAATATTATAACGAAGGTATATAATAGAGAAGTCTGAACAATATGAAATTAACAGAATTGAAACTTAAGACAATAACAATGTCTATGAAATTTTAGGCCCCGATGTAACATGAGTCAACCTGGAAAAAAGATAAGAACGCTATGGTAAGAGTAGAGGAATATTCAAAAGGGAAGGAGACAGAGAATTCAGAAAGAAAGTCATACCACACACGCCTCTCCTTATTTTGCATAGTCTTTTAATAAAACACTTTCTTTCCTGACACGTGCACTTTTTCTATTTCCTGCTACTCCATGATCATCTCCACGTGGCTAACAAACTTTTGCTTTTCCTTTCTTGTTACACTCGTGCTTAAGAAACTTTCCATATTTGATTACCCCAAACTAAAGGGAGATTTGCCAAATCACCTTTCCGCTCTACAAAGACTCATGATTAGAAATTGTGAGCTTCTTGTTTCTTCTATCCATGCGCCTCCCACCCTTCGAACTTTAGAGATACGTAACATTAACAAAGTAGTGTTTCATGAGTTTCATCTTCTTATGGAAAGTACAGAAGTAGAGGCCCAACGGTGGAGTCCATGATGGAGGCCATCTTTAACATCCAACTTACTTGCTTGCAATCTTTAACATTAGAAAATTGTTCATTAGCCATATCTTTTACAGGTGGTTGTTGTAACATCCCATTTAATAAATAAACTTAATTAAATGAAAATATTACACAAAATAATATAAGAAGCAAAGTCATGAAGTATAATATCACTCCTCACAATTATCCAAGGTACTTAGACTGAAATATCGAGGCACACCACGATGCTAATAACAAAATAGAGAAATGGATCTACTGTATTCAAAATAAAAGCTCAAAGACAAGACAATACATGGGCCATGGCCCTGAAAGAAAACTCGAATGAGTGAGATCCAACCCAAGATGAGCTATGCAGCGGAATCTCCATTACCCTGTTGACCACGAGAAGTTCTCGCATCTGCTCACATCAATAAATTGATGATCATCGCAAAAAGAGAAAACCACACATAGGACATACAAATAAGCAAAAAGGGTAAACAAGAGTAGAAAAATGTTTTATCATACAATTGTATACATTTTCATAGTCCAAGATACATACATCAACCAATCATGTGATGACTCGCAAACAATACACTAAACTCAAGACACGACTTATCCGGATACATATAATTAGTCGGATTCATCGGATGCTTGCATTTGTGGTGGCCTCTACTACTCTGCAGAGCCAATTGCCAATGGGTTTCACCCTATCACTCACAAGGTTAGCCTTAAAATATCTAAGGCCTCATGCTACTCTCACCACTTGAGTCAGTACGCTCTACATGAGACTAACTGACTCTTTAGAGTATCAGGATGCAATCCTTACCTTGAATCCTTACTAAATTATATAACGAGGCACCACCACGAACTTTGTGGAATTACGTCCTAAGAATGAGGCACCACCATGAACTCCCACTAACAGGGGTCATGGAATTGCGTCCTGACCATAAGGCACCACCACGCAACAATCGTGGAATTATGTCCTGACCAATGAGGCACCACCATGAGAACTCACCTAGAGATCCATGGAATTATGCCCTGACCAATGAGACACCACCATGCAACCATCATGGAATTACGTCCTGATCACACCAAAATCATGTTTCTCCAACCAACATAAAGCCATTTAACATACCAACATTTATAACCAACCATCCCATTCGTTTTCCATGACAAGGTCATACCAAACTCATCAATCCAGCCCATAAAATTAGAGATTTCATCATATTCGCATACTTCATACTTTGAATGTAGTAAACCAGCCAAATATACAAGCAATAACAATCATGTGAGAAAACAGTGCAATCTGCGTCAGGTCTCGCTCAAGCTAGGAGCCCTCGCTCAAGCGAGAGTATTAGTCTTGCTCAAGTTGCAGACTCTCGCTTAGGCGAGACTGCGAATAAAGGCCCTGGGAGGTTTTGCGAACGCTCGCTTAGGTGAGGCCGTCTCGCATGAGCGAGATGGCTTTTCGCTCAAAACTCAGTTTTCCAGCCTGAGCGAGTGTTCGATGGGCGAAATTAGTAGTTCTCCCTCACTGTTCCATGCCTGCAACGCCAAATATTCATCCAAAATAGCAACCAATGCATACTCATTTCATCATGAACACCACACAAGCACCAAGAGTGCAAGACAGAACCAAATATAGGCAAAATAAATTTAAAACACAGAACCCTAGCTTCCCTTACCTGGAAAGAGCTAGCAAAAGAGTTCGACAGCAAACAACAGAGCACAACAGCTCTAGGAACAAATTAATGAGCTGGAAAATAGCGGAAGATAACAAAAATGAAGTCATTGAGATGCGCCTTAGAGGAAACACGAAAATAAGACTAGAGGAGAACTAATATGAGCTAAGACGCAACTTACGTGAAACGAAAAAGCTTGAGCTTGCTTGACCAAGAGGTGGGACCAAACCCTAGCAGAGCGGGGAGGCAATTTTTCTGAAAGTGAAGTGAATGAATGGTTAGGGCAGGTTTAGGGGTTTGGACACCCTATGGGCCTGCCTTAGGCCCAACTGATTTTGGGGCAGCCTTTAAATATTAGGGCAAAAATATAAGTAGGCCTTACATTCTCCCCAACAACATTCATTTTCGACCTCAAAAATAAAGACTTACTAGGAAAATAGATGTGGATATGACTTCATCATATCCTCCTTTAACTCCCAAGTAGAGTCACCTGTTCTCCGATTCCAGATGACTTTGAGTAGACTGACTGGTTTTCCCTGATGTTCCTCAATTCGGTTATCCTCTAAAGTAACATGTGGTACTTCCATAGTGAGATCCTCCCTGATCTGTACATCCTCGACTTCCAGCACATGAGATGGGTCAAACACGTATTTCCTCAACTATGACACGTGAAACATCGGATGGAGATTGGCCAACTGAGGAGGCAAAGCAATCTCATAAGCCACCAACCCAATCCTCTTTGAGATCTGGTAAGGGCCAAGGAACTTAGGAGAAAGCTTCCTCGAGCGGAGAGTCCTTCCCACACTAGTGTTTCAAGTCACTCTCAAGAACACGTGATCTCCAACCGTGAATTCCAAAGGTCTCCTCCTACGGTCTACACAAGCCTTCTATCTACTCTGAGAAGCCTACATCCTATCTCTCACCATCCTCACCTTCTGTGTAGTTTGCTCTAGTAACTCTGGTCCAACCAATACTGCTTCCCCATCTTGATACCAACACAAATGAGTCCTACACTTCCTGCCATAAAGAGCTTCATATGGCACCATGTCGATGCTCGCATGAAAACAATTGTTGTAGGTGAACTCTATCAGAGGTAGGACTTCATCCCAATCACTCAGATGATCCAGCACGCATGTCCTCAATAAGTCCTCAAGCGAATGAATCGTCCTCTCATACTAACCATCGGTCTGAGGATGATATGCTGAACTCATGGTTAGTTTGCTATCCAAAGCACTCTGCAAAGTATGCCAAAACCGTGAAGTGAACCTCAGATCCCTATCTGAAACTATACTTGACGACACCCCATGCAACCTCACAATCTCTTTAGTGTACAACTGAGCCAACTTGGCCATAGACATTCTCAAATTCATTGCCAAGAAATAAGCACTCTTGGTCAATTAATCCAATATAACCCAAATCGTATCATGACCTCTAAAGGTTCGTGGCAAATGGGTCACAAAGTCCATAGTTATGCTATCCCATTTCCACACCGGTATTTCCAAAGGCTGTAGGATTCCATCGGGTCTTGGATGCTCAACCTCCGCCTTCTGACATGTCAAATAGGCAGACACGAATTATGCCACATCCCTCTTCATACCCTGCCACTAGAAGGTCTCCTTGAGATCTTGGTACATCTTAGTCATGCCAAGATGTAAACTAAGACGACTTTTGTGCCCTTCCTCAAGGATTAACCTTTTCACCTTAACATCATCTGGTACATACACCCTGCCCTAGAACCTCAGCATACCATCATTACCCAAGGTAAAATCCTTCGCTTCATCTGATCCAAGTTGTTCTCTCACTCTGTTCAAATTGGCATCCAACATTTGTCTTTCTTTGATTAAGCTCAAGAAGTCACTAGATATAGTCAGGGTACTACACCTAATGAACTCTGATCCCAACTCAACCTGCAACTTCATGTCTTTGAATTTCTTCAGCAATTCCACCACCTTAATCATGAGGTGTGCAGTATGAACTGCCTTCCTACTCAAGGCATATGCTACAACATTTGCCTTCCCCGGATGGTATAAGAGCTCAAAATCATAGCCCTTCAGGAATTCCATCCACCTCTTCTATCTCATGTTTAGTTCCTTATGATCAAATAGGTACTTGAAACTTTTGTGATCGTTGAATACACGAAACTAGGCACCATACAAATAGTGCCTCCAGATTTTCAAGGCAAACACTATGGCTACCAACTCCAGGTCATGAGTGGGGTAGTTTCTCTCATGCACCTTAAGTTGTCTTGAAGCATAGGCCACCGTCTTCTTCTCTTGCATCAGTACACAACCAAGCCCTAGATGAGAGGCATCACAATAAACCTCAAAAGGTTTACCAACATTAGGGATCACCAGTATATGAGCACTCATCAACCTTCGCTTTAGCTCTTGAAAACTTTCCTCACACTTATCTGTCCTAATGAAAGGTTGGTCCTTTCGGGTAAGCTGTGTCAGAGCCGCCACTATCTTGGAGAATCCTTCTATGAATCTCCTATAGTAGCTAGCCAAACCCATGAAACTTCTTATCTCTGTTACTGACTTGGGACTTTCCCACTTAACCACCACGTCTACTTTTGCTAGATCCACTACAATGCCCTGGGCTGATATTACATGGCCCAAAACTACACTTCATTCATCCAAAATTCACACTTGGATAATTTAGCATACATCTACTTCTCTCTCAGAATACCAAGTACTAATCTAGGTGCTCGGCATGCTCCTCCTGAGTCCTGGAATAAATAAGTATGTCGTCTATGAAGACTACGACAAACTTATCCAAGAATGGCCTGAAGATCCGGTTCATGTACTCCATAAACATAGCCAGAGCATTGGTCACACCAAAAGGCATAACCACGTACTCGTAGTATCCGTATCGGGACCTGAAGGTTGTCTTCTGCACATCATCTGCCTTCACTAATATCTGATGATATCCCGACCTCAAATCAATCTTTGAGAATATCGATGCTCCATGTAACTAATCCATTAAATCATCTATCCTGGGAAGGGGGGTACTTATTCTTGATCATCATTTTGTTTAAATATTTGTAGTCCATACACAGACGTGAACTCCCTTCCTTCTTCTACACCAACAACACTAGCGCTCCCCAAGGCAAAGTACTGGGTCATATGAACTGTTTCCCCAATAACTCCTCTATCTGACTCTTGAGCTCCACCAGTTTCGCCGGAGCCATACGATATGGAGTCATCGAAACTGGACCAGTTCTTGGCACCAAGTCAATAGAGAACTCCACTTCCCTACTAGGAGGCAACTTTGGTACTTCCTCCGGAAACACATCCTCAAACTCGTACACGACTGGTATGACTAACGTCCCCTCTTCTTTCTCCACCTTTAGATGCGTAAAGATTATGAAGCATTGCGCGTCATCTTGCATCTCCTTGATAACCCCTTGAGACGATAACAACTCAGGATCCTTTGAGTTGAGGAACAACAACCTCTTCTCTCGGCAATCTATAAGAATGCGAGTGGCAGAGAGCCAATCCATCCCCAAGATCACCTTCAACTCTTGTAGAGGTAGGCAGATTAAATTTACTTTGTATCTACGCCCTTCTACCTCCATTGGGCATCTAGCATACAAGGACAATGTCCTGACCAAACCCGACACCGGAGTAGATGCCACAAGTTCACACTACAGCTCACACACCGGCAGACCCAACCGTTTCACACAAGCATCTGACACAAATGAGTGTGTCACTTCAGAATCATACAACACACAACAATTTATACCCGCTATCACACAACAACCCATAACCAGGTTACCTAAGCCTGTTGCCTCTACTTTTGACATCACACACACCCGACCTATTGCCTCCTCTCCTCTGCTGATTCTGCGCAGGAGTCTGAACTAGAGCACGCGTCACTACCCTCACAAGGGTGGGGCAATCCTAGCCAAAGTGGCCTTCCCTGCCACAATTGTTGCATCTCCTGAAGCCTTCCATCTATGGGCAAACACTCCTTAGATGAGGGCCTTCACACCCAAAGCACTAGACTCTGCTTTGTTGTGAAGGGAAGCTCCTAGACCCTTGAGACTGATGGTGAGGTCTATCATATGGTTTCCTTCTCTCCTCATGGCTCGGTTTGGACCCAAATGGTCCTTCAATCCTTTGATGCTGCGGGCATTGAACTTCTACCTCAACCTTCATCTTTTCCATCACTTTGGCCTTCTCCACTAGGGTTGCGAAGTCCTTAATGGAAAGCGGGGCCATCATCAGGCGTATGTCTCCTCGAAGACCATTCTCAAACTTCCTACATCTTCATTCTTCATCGAGTGGCATAGTGTAGAAGCGGCTAAGATGCTTGAATCTCTCAGCATATTCTGTTACTGATTTGCTTCCCTGAGTTAGCTAGAGGAACTCCACCTCCTTCGTATACCTGATGTTGTCCAGAAAATATTTAGAGAGAAACTTCCCTCTGAAGGCTTCCGACGTGACCGACTCTAATAGAGGTCGTACCCCACCAAATTAAATCAGATAAAATGTAGTATGCAAAGGTTGACCCAAGTCATCTCCCAATGACCAATGTTCTTGTTCAAAGCTTCAATTTCCAAATTCAAACACTAGGGGGGGTTTGGCAGATTCAATTTCAACACAAAATTAAATTTGCAATGCAGAGAAATTTAACAGTTATATGAAAACACAATGATTCCTTGATTTAATTGACAGTCCATCAATCACAGATTACCAAATTAATTGTTCTATTCGAATTTGCTCTCATGAACCCGAAGTAATCAACTAAGCGAAAATTACCATGGATTCATTGTTATGAAGCACAACAAATTTTAGGCAGTTAAAACCCACATATTGAAGCAAGTTGTGACAAAACCCATAAACAATAAGCATGAATATGAGCCCTTTAATGTGCACACACGAATTTGAGATTAAGCATGTATAAAAAACGTGTTTATCATCAAAACGCAACCTGAAATCAATGCAATTTCGAATACAACCCAAAAACGATCAACAATCTCATGGTTTCATTTTAATTTCGTCAAGGAATCAATGCAAAAAGCTTAACTAGACATGGAATTGGAGCACACAAGCCCTTCAAAATGGAATTCAACAAAACATGGCATCAAACCCTAACCTATGAATTGTTAAAACGCAAATCAAGAGTAAAGGAGAGATTTTAAAGCTTCAATGGAAAGAAAAACGCTGTTGTGATGTATATATCCAAAAACCCCATCAATGGGTGTTGTTCCAAGTCAATAAAATCCACAAAATGAGATGCCCAATCTACCAAATGCATTCAAAACATAAATCCCACATTGGGTGCTATCAAATGTGCATAGAATTGGCAATAACTAGTGCAAAAACATAAAAAACGAGTGGAGCACCGCCATGGACACCCACTAAACCTTGAGAATGCGAAAATGAAGTTTGGAGAAGAGTAAAAAAGAAGGAGTGCAGCTGGTTGCATGCCAAGAGGCCTAATATTCGTGGTCTTGTCAACTTTGCCACCATTATTTACAAAATTGCCACTCTATCACTCAAAATTACAAAAATGCCACTACTGGGCCTTAAATGTTGGCCCATTCACTCAGATGACGTGGAAATGATGTGAAAATGATGTGGCAACTCTCTTCAACTGAATATTGATGTTCAAGCTCCAAAATTGATTCACCCAAATACCTAAAAATAATTAAAAACGAAAATTAGGCCAAATGATGTGAAATTAAACCAGATTCGAAACAGTGGCCCAATAAAGCCCAACAGATGAAAACACACTAAAGATGAACAATTAAGCACTGAACAACTGTCAAATAGTTACACAAAGGCTAGTGGAATGGACAAAAATAATGACTCATCCTGCTCCTCCCGCTCTTCCATGATGGATTTCATGTTGATCCACCAATGCTCTAGCTCACCGGTGAGCATGTACACTGCAAAGGCCAATCTGTTATCAGCATGCACATCTTGGCGTCAAAAATTCTCTCCATATCTTTCAGCCATTGATCTGTTGGATCCGGACTGGTTTTGCTGTTAAACTTCACTGGATGATGCTTCAAAAAGTCCTCCAAACTCCATTCCATGCATGGAGGTATTGGCTTAGGACCAAAAACAGGGGCAGTTGTCCAGTTCTCCTCTAATTAGCAGAGGGCCTCCATGTGCAGCCTATGAGCATCCTCAACAGCTACTCTTGCCTTATGTTGTTGGATCATGGCAGTACTCTGCTGAGTCATAGCCGCCACCATAGCTTTTATTGCCCTCGTGATATTTGGTAGGTCTCCCTGAGAAGATTGAGGAGTTCTTCGCGGAGGTGCCATATCACTGGCACATAGGAAAACCATTAGTCAGACTTGATAAGACAAGAACTTAACTAAAGACACTTAGAAAGACACAGGGAAAGCTAAGCAGACACCAAAGTCCACAGACTCAAGGAACGACCGCTCTGATACCATAAATGTAACATCCCATTTAATAAATAAACTTAATTAAATGAAAACATTACATAGAATAATATAAGAAGCAAAGTCATAGAGCATAAATCACTCCTCACAGTTATCCAAGATACTTAAAGTGAAATACCGAGGCATACCACGATGCGAATAACAAAATAGCAAAAGGGATCTATTGTATTCAAAATAAAAGCTCAAAGGCAAGACTATACATGGGCCATGATCCTAAAAGAAAACTCGAATGAGCGGGATCCGACTCAAGATGAGCTATGCAGCGGAATCTCCATTACCCTGTTGACCATGAGGAGTTCTCGCATCTGCTCCCATCAATAAATTGATGATCATTGCAAAAAGAGAAAACCACACATAGGACATACAAACAAGCAAAAAGGGTAAGCTAGAGTAGAAAAACATTTTATCATACAATTGCATACATTTTCATAGTCCAAGATACATGCATAAACCAATCATGTGATGAATTGCAAGACTCAAGACACGACTTATCCGGATACATATAATTAGTCAGGTTCATTGGATTCTTGCACTTGTGGTGGCCTCTATTGCTCTATAGAGCCAATTGCCAATGATTTTCACTCTACCACTCACAAGGTTAGCCTTAAAATATCTAAGGCCTCCTGCTACTCTCACCACTTGAGTCAGTATGCTCTATGTGAGACTAACTGACTCTTTAGAGTGTTAGGATGCAATCCTAACCTTCAATCCTTACTAAATTATATAATGAGGCACCACCACAAACTTCGTGAATTACGTCCTAAGAATGAGGCACCACCATGAACTTCGTGAATTACGTCCTAAGAGAGAAAATCATTGTGGAACTAAGGCAAAATGTGAGTAATCAATTTCAAAGCGAGGAATCCAAGTTAGGGGAGTTTTTACTCGATAGTTGATGTTTAAGGATTAATTGCATGAAATGTATGTTAAAATGAATGCATGTATTATGTCTTTTCTACAAATTTCATGTTTCTGGAAAATTTCCAGAAACGAATTGGTGGGCTAGTCATAGCCGTCAGGCGACTCATGTTGACTTTGGCATTTTCTGTGTTCCTACGAGGAACCGCCTAGCGACGAGCTATGTGTCGCTAGGCGACACAAGGCCATAACCCAGTTTCTAGGTTTTTCTTGATGAAGTGCCTGGCGGTGATGACTACCTGCCAGGCGACACGAACTTGTTCACTCGAATTTGACATTTTGCGCATTCTAGAATAATGTAGATTCGAGGGAAAGGAAGTCTTAATTATTTATGAATGATTAGGCTTCAACCATAATTGAATTTCATGTGATTGGGGGTTAACTGGGATGAAAAATCTTATGAGCATGAAGTGAGGCTTGATGATTTGGGGTTATAAAAAATTACACCAAGTTCAGTGGTAAATGTTATGAAGATTTCATGTAATGGGCAATTTAGGAATAAACCATGAACCTGAACATGTGAGTGAAACTGATTAGATTGTGAATTGATTAAAAAAAATCAGAACAGTTGGAGTTGATAGGGTTTGCAGGTGCAAGGAGAAGTGTTGGGTTTTTGGAACAGCAGGAACCGCCTGGCGGCACCCAGTTTGCCGCTAGGCGCCATACCAGAGATGCGTGGTGTTCTGATTCACGAAAAATGTTGTTTTTCGTATTTTCACAGAACAGGAAATGCCTGGTGCTGGTTTTGTATCGCTAGGCGTCAGGTTTCCTGATTTCTGGGCACTAGGCGCCATCATTTTTCTGGTTTGTGCAGTTTTCATAAAACTGCATTTCCCGGTTCCTTAACCGTCCAATTTAGGTGAAATTTTGATAAGTGGTCCATACCATGTATTTCTTCACTTTGAACAATGGAGATTTGATTTGGAGGTCAGTAACTAGAGATATACGTTATTCATTATTGATGGTTTTGAAGTCTTTAAAATACATATATATATATATATATATATACATACATATACATATATATATATATATATATATATATGAATATCGAAGGGGATTGATGCACATAATATATGGTGATACTTGTGTACGCATATGATGAAGCCATCTAAGTTGAGATTATGCATGTGATTTATATTGATTTTTGGAAGCCTATATTCTTGATTGTGGATATGCATAATTATAAGAGTAAGATTGTTTTATTTTGTTCTGGATGCTTAAAAAAAACTAGTAATGCGCAAGTACTAGTGTAGCA
>Ga0214544_1003565_pt1 | contig 32050 bp, 7 predicted proteins | sample CNSS3metaG_FD_160074 | JGI IMG/M metagenome (GOLD analysis project Ga0214544, IMG submission 160074) | Root nodule microbial communities from cowpea collected in UCLA plant growth center, Los Angeles, California, USA - CNSS3 | ecosystem: Host-associated > Plants > Roots > Nodule | place: USA...
ATATGATGTGGGAGTCCTTGGATTGCTACATGAGCCAAACTTAAATGGTATATGATGCAATGTTCCTTTATGGGAGTATCCAATGTAGCTTCAACCAAATTTTATTCACACTTTTTTATCTTCTCTCCACTAATTTCATGCAAACAAGGATGCAACAAAGTGACAGACTTCATTAACAAAAGCAAGAAAACAAGTTATACGACGTCCAAAGAATAAGGTATATGAAAAAATAACCAAATTTTGTAAATATCTAAAAGGCATTAAAAACGTGTATTGTCTCGTTCTGAAAATCATCAATAAGTGTGCTTCATAATCACTTAATTTTAGCTATCAGTTAGAAAAATACCACAAAAGTGGGTCAATTTTCTTTCATCTTAATTTGTTAGTCCTAATATTGATTCCCAAAGAAAAACCACTTACGTTGACAACACGGTTCACGATTTTCTATTAAATCATACTTCAAAAATTTTTCTTCACTCCACTCTACTTCTACTTTTCTTTTCCTTCTGATTTCTCTTATTCTTTTCCTTGGGTAGAGATATATCTACAATGGGTAGATTCAAGATAAACAAACAGTTATTGTTTTCTTTTTCTATTCTTGTCCTTTTAGTTGTAGTTCCATCTTTAGTTCAAGAGAATGTACTTATGACAAAGAGAAGGAAGATCGTGATAGAGCAAAAGCTTTGAGATACAAAATAACAGCTTTGGTATCAATTTTAATAGCGAGTGCAATTGGAGTGTGTATTCCTCTTATCGGAAAAGTGGTACCTGCGTTGAGTCTGGATTCTTCTTGGTAAAGACTTTTGCTGCGAGTGTGATTCTGGCAACTGGGTTCATCATATACCATATAGTTGAAAAACTACACCAATAAAGCAATGTTGCATCGTATACCATACAAGTTTGGCAGTACTAATCCTACCTCTTGTAGCAATCCAAGACTCACAGTTCTTGGTCTAATCATAAAAAGTGTGTATCAACTTAACAAGAGGATTTGTTTCAAGTAAAGGATTCAGTATCGTTTTACGGGTGAGAATGCTATAGCACAACAAAAAGCGATATCAACGTCTTTGAACATATTGTTTTTAAAAAAAAAATCATAAAGAACTACGTGACCATGATTCTCCATTTTGAATTTTCTTGTTTTATTATTTTGAGAAATAAACAGTTAACGGAGACTACCTCCATTTGTATTTTAATTAATGGTACCGTCTTAGAATGGGCGTTGTAGGGTGCTCACAACTTCCCTAGGCGTTACCAACTCCTGTACCCAAAATCTGTTTTCGTAGACCTTGCTATCTTTTTTTATGGTTTTCCATAGTTTCCTATAATAACTATGGTGGCGTCTCCAAACCTCTTTTTTTTAAATATTTTATTTTTAGTTTGTCATCTCATCGTGATTTATGTTGTGACAGATGGTGACTCCACTAAGGGCTTTAGTACTTAATACCTTCGCTCTTTTATAAGATTATTAAAACCAATATAAAATATAAATTTTCAAATATAAAAAAAGTGTTATTAACGTCTTTGAATAAATTGTTCTCAAAAAGTTTTTTCAAAAATAACTATCTGACCCTAATTCTCCATTATGAATGAAGATACGTAGGAGCAAGGATTAATCCTTGTCGGACCCAAAAAACAAAAATCTTTTTTTTTCTTTTGAATTTTTTTGTTTTGTTAGTTTGGTGAATAAACAATTAACGGATACCACATCCATTTGTATTTTAATTAAAGGTACCGTCTTAGAATGATTTTTGTATGGTGCTAACACCTTCCCTAGGTGAAACCAGCTCTCGTACCCAAAATATGTTTGTGTAGACCTTGCTCTCTTTTTTATGGCTTTTTGTAATTTTCTATAATAACTATGGTAGCGACTCCAAACCTCACTTTTTTTTTAATATTCTATTTTTAATTCATCATCCCGTCGCGATTTTGATTATGACAACGCATGCATTATAATATAGAAGAAAATATGATGTTAGACTTCATATTTCTTCCTATTCTGGCAATTGGGTCCATCATATGCCATACGGATGAAAAATTACACCAATAAAACATTGCATCATTATATCCAATCCAAAATAACTCAGACTCTAATCACAAAAAATCAAGGAACAAATAAAATTGGATAATATAACAATAAAATTTGGGGAAGCAAGAAAGTGCATCGAAACGTAAAATAAGAAAAAGAAAGCACCGACAAAAATATTAAGAACGTGTATTGTCTCATGCCGAAAATCATCAATAAGTCTGCTTCCCTATCCGACAAAAATATTGCACCAGAAACATCATTTTGTTATATTAATTTACTATTTTGTATCCATTGGTTTTTCTTTATTAAAGAAATTAAAAAAGTAAAAACTAAAATAGTTTTTACAACATTATGATAATGGTGACGACTGATATTAAATGTTATATTTTAACAAAAGAATATTTATATTTCTTAACCATAAAGTAATAATTGATAAATTAATAAAATTATTTATATATTTTAGGAAAAAATATGTTTTCGTCCTTGAAACAAAAACATTGTGTAAAATTGAATATGGTCTCTGGTTTGGTCTTATTCTTTTATAAACATTGGTTTTAGTCCCTATTTTTTTTAACGGCGTAAAAGTTTATCTACATTAAAGTTTATATTAGGTGGCAAACGATGTGCCATATGTTATTTATTTTTTTATAAAATTAAAATTCTTGCATCAATTTAGGCCACGCTTTTTACAATTAATTAAAAAAATTAAGAAAAATAAAAATTATTGGACTACTTGTCCCCGTCCCCTAGGTACACGACCACCTTGCAGTCTTTAACATCTAAACATGTTAATACTAGGGGGTTGTTGGACTATCCGTCCTCGTCCTCTAGGGTACACAATCCTAAGGAGCCATTCAAGATTACCTACCTGAAGGAACCACCTCTTACACGTTCCAGTTAGACACATAATGACCTTGTAGGATGACATGTACTCGGCTTGGCCAACTAAGTCAATTTTGTCTAATTACTCTAAACAAGGTTAACACGAGATTACATAACCTATTATGATTAGCATGTAATTAAGCCAATTGAACCAAAGGTCAATAAGGTAAGGCCCATGAACCCTAGTATAAAAGCCACATTTTATGAAGTACATGCTTACATTTTTACTTTGGCTCTAACTCGTATCTCAGACTGACTTTGGCATCAAAGTGTCTTTTGCAGGCAACTCCCCCTAATTCGATACATGAGGACGAGATACCCCGGAAGTGAAGATTGTGGACCGTTGAAGCCTATTTTGGAGGCTTTGCAAAATTTACATCATCGTCGTACGAACAATTGGCACCCACCTTGAGGACGACAAATATTCTGTAAAGAGCAAGAAAGAAGTTAAAGTATTTGGAAGATGGTGTTTACTAGAAGTAGAGTTGTGGAAGTAAGGGGAATCAACCCCTTCACTAACTTGACCCACTATGCTGGAAGCCCCGGCAAAATTGCAACAGGAATTTGCCAGTTATAGGAAATGAAATGATGAAGAGATGGAGGCCCTGAGAGAAGAGAATGTTAGGCTAAAGAGAAGAGTTAAGGCCACCAACGGAAAAGGATTTGACGAATCTGGGCACGCAAGACCACGAGCCATTATCCATTAAACTAAGGAAGAGCAATAACTCTGCCACTCGGAACAGTCGTCACCACCCTTTCACTGAAGGAATAACAAAGACTACCCTTACCAAGCAATGGAAGGCACTGAAAATGTGCTATGATGGCACTACTAACGCAAACGAGTATTTGTCTATGTACACCAACCAAATCAGCCTGAACTCAACCAAATGTCGTCTTGTGTAAAGCCTTCTCCTCGACCCTACGAGGACCAGCCCTAGACTTGTTTGCCAACCTGTCTCCCTTCTTCATAGACTATTTTGATGCGTTGATGTCGTCCTTCACCACCTACTTCAAGACAAGTTGCTTGCATGATGTTACCTCACTTTCCCTGCTCAACAAAAGGCAAGAAGAGGGAGAATCCCTAACGGTCTACATTGTCCGCTTTAGAACTGTCGCCCTCAAAGTAAAGGACCTAAACTCTAATAGTATTCTACATTATATGATTAACAACTTGCAGGTAGGGTTGTTTGCTGATGAAGTATGCATGAACCCTCCTGCCAACATGAACGTGCTAAGACAGGGGCCGCTAAGTTCATAAGGGTAGAAGATATGAGAAAGTATAAGGCCAACGCTAAAGTTGATATCAACGTAGTGGAAAAATAGAAGTTGAGAAGGTACCGCAACAAACCCAGAGGCATTGTTCGAGGTCTCACACGGTCGTAGGAGCGTAAACTTGTCCAATACACCAACTATGCTCCTCTTAACGACCCTGGTCATATATCTTGGAAGAGGCCCTATAAGTTGACCTCATCCCGCCCTTGAGGAAATTCCAGAGCCCACCAAACGCCAACATGAACATGTATTGTCGATATCATCACAATAACGGCCATACTACTAACGAGTGTTAAGCTCTTAGAGACAAAGTAAAAGAGTTGTTTAGAGGAAGGCACCTTAAACACTTTATCAAAAGAGAAGGTGAAGGATCATTAAGGCAGGATAGGCCGAGTATCGAAGAGATGACATTATGTTGACTTGTTTGAGTGCTTTTGACTTGTCTAGTGCTTCTTTTCTTTGTTGATCTGCTTGTTTTCTTTGACTTCTCCACTCCTTGTAGAAGTCTAGTGCTTTGCTACTTTAGGTTGAGTCGTCTGGTTAACATATTCGTTTGATACTATATTTTTCTCTTGCACTATTTGAGTCGTCTGGTCCTTGTAATTTGACTTGTTGTCTTGAGTTGTCTGACACGTCCAACTTTACCCAATTCATGTGGCTTGGTCATCTGATCCAACCTTCAACTCGTCTAACTAGTGCTTTCTTCTTTCTTTAAGCATTAACCTATTCTTTGTTGCGTTGTGTTTGGCTTAATCTCATTGAACACACATTAGTTGAACAAAACATATGAAATATATACATTCACATTCACTAGTAGTTATTGCACACATTCCTGGATTGTCAAATGGTCATGTTCATGTCTCTAATGAAGTATGCTACTTGACTGGCCCCTTTTATATCTAAAGTTTTATGTAAGATATTGGTATAATCATTCTAAGCTTATCTTGAACATGTATATATACTTATCTCTGTCTATTTCATCATACGTTTTGTTATCATCAAAACCTATTGAATCTCAGACTCATCTAATTGGGTTTCTAGTGTCTAATGCTAACAATGTTCCTAATAAATTTGTAGGGATTATGTCTCATAAACTCGCCTTGGGCAAGTTGTTCATAAGGGTGGTCATTATTCCAATAACTGCTCTAGCAACTTCCCACTATTACAATGAAACTCGATGGCTCTCAACCATCATAACACTTTACTGCTAGATTGTAGTGGCCATCATCTCTGCGGCTTGTATAATTCCATTCATCCCCTCAATAGTTTGGGTTCGAGGTGCGATTCTAGGAGACATTGTATAAAGTAGAAAAAAAAATCTAACTACTATTTTGAAATAACTAGACCACACATTTCGAAAACAGACTGATAATGCACAATAGAAATACAAGAAGCTTACTCCCCATAAATCACTTTGGGCTCAACTACTCTATATAAAAAACGTAACACCCCATTTGTTTTGCTTTCTTAGGGCACATTTCTACCCAAATAATCCTATTTCAAATAATTACTTTTAAAATAAAACAATCACTACTTTTTTAATTAAATATTATTTTTATTATTTTTATTTATCATTTTACTAATTATCATCATTTTGATTTTATTATTACTTTTTTTAATTGATATATGTATATAATATACAAATAGTTTTAAAAAATGTATATAAGAATCGTAAGAATATTGATGATACAATTAATATAAAAGTATGTATAAATAATATTTGCATATTAATTATAAAATTTTATATATCATAGAAATAATTAATGTATAATTTTATATATTTTATGATTAATTTACATAAAATTTATATATTATAGATTAATGTACATTAAATATATATAATGATATAGAAATTGTATGTTAATAATAAAAATATATATATATATATATATATATATATATATATATATATATATATATATATTAAAATTATTGAATAATAAAGATTTGATTATATCTCAAAATCAAAACAATTTAATTATATCAAATATTCTTATTATATATTCTTCGTTAATTAATTTGGTTTCTCTACTAACATAAACAACGAAAATCATAAAAAAAAAACGTAAAATAAAGAAATAGATGAAGATGTCACAATGTATATTAATGAGTCAATAAAAATTTGTTAAAAAGATTTTAATATTTAATAAGAAGTCATGTTTTATGACAAGAATTAAGAGAATTTTTTTTTTTTGATGAATTCAAAATTTATATATTGACAAATAATAGTGTTTACATCTGTCTTTGAGGCAAGTATATATAGTCTAGATGTCTCACTAAAAGGTCCAAAGATGACGAACTCGTGACGTAAAAATTAGTTGTAAGAACTCCTCCCCAACACAAACTCTTTGCAAAGTTACAATATGTGACAACTCAAAAACATAGTCTCGTTCAACGATGCAATTGGTTCAACGAGATTACCAAAAAACTAAAAAAAAAATTGTAAATACTTTAAATTGCCTAAAACTATTTTATAAATATGCTCCAAGCAATCTTTATACTTTTGAGTTCCAAGTTTCATGGAAAATATGAGCTTCAAGGATATTTGTTAATCCAAGTTATTAGTCTTTAATTTTGTCATAGATAATTTGAATTACAATAGTTCATGCTCACACTCTTTTTATGTGGGATCGAGAAATAATCTTTATCAATTACTCGTATTAATGGTATTAATACAAACATTAATATTAATTCAAAATGTAATACTGTAATACAAATAGCATTACTGTTACTAACACTAATATCGATATTAATTATAATATTAATATTAATAGTTGCAATAGTAATAATATTAATAACTAATATTAATAATGATAATATTAACAATAATTTTAATTTTTTTATTTTTGTTGTGACTTCGCCGACGCACATAACTTCCATTTCTAAGCGTCTCATTGATGGCTATTTGGGCTCATTCATTCTTCCATTCTTCTATTCAGGTGGCTATTTGGGCTCATTCATTCTTCTATTCTTCTATTTAGGTTAGAAGACATGTTTTATTTTATTTTTCACAATACAGATAGTTTCTTTTAAATAGACATCCAAAAAGTCTTTTATAGAAGAAATAATAACATATCAATTTTGCTTATATCGGCATTTTGTTCACATCACCTTTTTTTTATAATGTATATGAATAAAAAGATGAATTCAGCATATAACAACAACCTTAAAAGTTTAATACAATTGCTTCTTCACCACTAATTTTACTATTTAGTTACTTTAGATTTAGAAATAGATTATGATTGACTTTAGGGATTCAAATTTTCAAGTAAGTTTCAATTAGTTTTTACAAATAAATAGGATTTAATTAAAATCATGAGAAAGATATAATAAAATATAATCATCTATCATGTGACAATTGTATCGAAGCTTGATTAGTAATAATTTTTTAATAATTTAAAATTAATTTATTACAAATTAATAAGTGTACCTTATATCAAAGAGATGTATCTGGATAATTGAGTCCTTGTTTTGGAGTTCTTGTATAAGTTAGAATGTTAATGATTCAAGATTGATCCTGTGTGATTAATTGATTTTATAATTCTATATGATTAATTCTTATATATATTAGCTTACCTTTCATTTGTGTCTTGTCTTTTTGTGTTTCTTTTCCTTTACAATGATCACTTAGGTGAGTTTATAGCAATATACATTAGAGATATTTGTTCAAACATATATTAGATGAATCTATTAATACACATTAAACGAGTGTGTCCATTTACTGATAAATGAATTTAGCAATATATGTTAGACACGTTTGTTCATATACTAATTAGATTTGTATAGCAAAAAATATTAGAGGAGTTTATACATACACTAATTAGATGAGTATAACAAAAAACATTAAATGAGTCTAACAATATATAATAGATGTTCACACATATATTAGATGAGTTTATTAATACATACTAGACAACTTTATCCATTATTTGATTAGACGAGTCTTACAATATACATTAAATAAGTTTGTCCATATAATGGTTAGATGATTCTAACAATACACATCAGACAAATATATCCATATAATGATTAGATGAATCTAGCAATACATATTAAATGAATTTGTCGATGCACTTATTAAACGAATTTAGTAAACACACATTAGACGAGTATATCAATCCACTTATTTGTAATTTTAGAAAGTCTACTCTATTTATTTTTGTATAATCTCTTATTTGTATTTTTAGAGAATCTACTCTATATTTGTACACATGCTCAATCCTTTGTATGCTTATAAAATATACTCTTTATTACATTTTTATATACATATTGACTTTCTAAACCTATAAATCATTTTTCATGTTGATTTTATTTAAAATTTAATTATAAACTTTAAAATATTTATTATTTATTTTCTCAACTTCTAAGATTTTTTTTAATATCATTTAATAACATAAAAAATAGACATAGAGTTTAAAACTAGTATTTTAATAAAATAATATTATTTTTAATTTAATAAAAATAAGATGAGGCTGTGTTTAAAATAGTAAACGTTTAAAACAATATAGAGAGTACAAAAATGAATCTGCTAACCGGATCCAAAGTTCATTGTTACCCCTAAGGGTACGACAGATTTGAAAGGGCACTGCATTAATGATTGTGGAGTGCAACAACTAAATAATAAGTTATAAATTCTACCACCTCACCTGCAACTACATGGACCACTCTCACCTCATTTATTTCACACAACAACCATACTCCAAAATCTAACTCATCATTCATTTCACACAAAACATTTTTTTAGGTTTTAGCACAAAACATCAACTCCACCAACTCATTTTACATTTTTTTGTTGTGTTCACACATCATCACAAAAGGAGAAAAATTAAATATTTATCACCACTCAATTGAGTTTTGTTTTTTTTAAAAGGTTATTTGTTCAGGGAAAATATATATATTTGGTGCATTAAGATAAATTTTGATATTATATTAATGATGTAAGTTTAAGTTTAAGTTTAAGTCATTTGAATAAAACCAATTTCTAAGATAAATATTACTACTATTTATATATTATAATTCTATTCACTGATGTGAAATTTCTATCAGTTATAATAAATCTAAGCCAAATTAAATAAATAGTTAATTAAATATTTTCTAAATATATTAAAGAAACCGATAAGAGTTATATTTAAATCAAAATATTTGTATAATTCTTTTTTTTTTTTTTGGATAAGTTATGTTATGACAAATATGTGTCGAAGGTTTATATATACATTATCGGAATATTTAGACATTAAAATGTGTTTTCTATTTTTTACATGTGGTGTTTCTTGGAATTTTGTGAACCTATAGATGTACAATAAATAAAGGTAGTTTTGGCATTTTAAAATTTAAATATGTATTATATAAAAAAAAATTATGTAACTTAAAAAAAGTAATTCATCTTTTTATATCAACACATCTTTAAAAAGTATTATATTTCTTTCAGTAAACTCTAACACTATTTCTTATTTGTGATTTTGAATAATATAAAATGTCATATTCTATATTATAGTTGTAACTTATTACGAAAATAGAATGTGATATATTTTTTTAAATATCATCTTTTTGAAATTTTTCATCTAAAGAACTATATAATTCATTATATCTTTATATTTACAACAATGATAATGTCACATGATTTTCAAACTAATATAAAATTAAGTTTTTAGTTTCTATACTTTGAAGTAAAATTAAAATTTGTATATTTCTCAAATTTTTGATACATTTTTTACCTTAAATTTAAAAAATGATAAAGATAGTCCTCATAATTTAAGTACGTTATTATTATTTTTTTTGTGAAATGTTATTTTAATCTGACATTTGAATTATTTATATATTGTACACATTCTAACTAATATGACAACTTAAAACACCATTTAATATATAAGAGGAGTCGTTGTGTTAAAAGAATTATATCCATCAATTTTTATTATTTAGAAATAAAAATATATCAAAATTTAAAATTAAAATAAATTTATAGTTTTGCATTAAACGTAAAATCACTTTTTTTAGCAATGTATAATCTATCAGTATGTTTGATCCTATATTCGTGATTTTTGTTCAATTTAATCCTAATTTTTGTTAACATGAACCAATTTTTTCCCTTTCCAAATTAAAACCAAATTTAACTTTTATATTAAAATTCACATTTTTAAATAAATATTTTTATATAATATATTAAAAATTCACATCATTAGAATTTTTATACAAAAATTAAATTTGATCTCATCTTTAACCAGGACAAATGGACAATTTTAACCAAAATTTGGACTAAATTGAATAAAAATAGCAAATATAGGCACCAAATTGAATATAAAACATTAATTCTGACGAGTGACACACTGTTGGATTGACACGTGGACATTTAAAAAATAAAAATTAATTTTAAAATTTAAAAAAAAAAAAAAACCACAAAGTAGTATGTGGCAGATATTGTTCATGATTGTTAATGATTTAAACTGTATTAGAAAAAAATGACTTGAAAAAAATTAGAACCTATTTAAACACAAAAACAAAATTAAGATAGATTTGACAAAAATTAGGACAAAAAAGTTATTTTATAAAAAAACTAAGATCCGCTTCTCTAGCGAACTTTCTTTTGTTAAAATTTCCATTGCTTCATTGTCAAGATTACCCGATTTCTGAGAAAATAAAAATCCAAAGAAGGAATAAATTGTTCTTTGTCGTATTATATGCATTTGACACATCACTGGACTAACTTGAATTGTTAATTTCATTTTCACTTACATGACCTTCATTGTGCAACATTTTATTTTATTGATGTAAATTTTCATAAAAAAAAAGTGTAAATAAGTTTTTAAACTTTAACATAAAATTAGAATTTCCTATGTTTCCAAATTTGATATAATTTAGTCTACAAATTTTAAAAATAAATAAATATAATCTTTTTAATTCAACTGTGATAAAAAAATTTTAACACATCAAACAGTATTTTAAAATTATTTCTATTGTTTAACACAACAAAATTTAATATATTCGTTAAAAAAAATTACATTAATTAATTTTTAAATTTTATATCTAAAATATATCAAAATTTGATAGAAAAACAAATTTTTATATCAAATTTTAACTTAGTGTCCAAATTTAAGGACTACAGCATGAGGTTACTTCTTCCAAAATAAATTTATTAAGAGCTCATTATACTTTAATTAACCAACTTTTTTTATTTTCCATTTCTAGATAAATGTTTATTAGAAAGTATATTGTGAAAGCCAATTAAATAGTAAATTAAGACAAGAAAAAGAACACTTAACCTGTAAAGAAAAAGACTAGGAAAATTATCACCTAGAAAGCAAATCAAATCAAACACCAATTTGCATTCATATGTCAGTTCCAAAAAGCTAAATTAAGCATCGTAAACATATAAGTTATAAATTTAATATGAATACTAAAACAATTAAACAATCAATAATGACAATTAAGAAATAAAAAATTTAAACATTGAAAACATAAAATTTTAAAAATTAATAATATCGATTTGAAAAAGGTTGGCAAAGACTTGAAAGGAAAATAATAAATTGTTAAAATAATTTATAATTTTTTTTATAAATCTAAAGTAACATTTTAAAAACAACACATCACCTTTTAAAATTCGGTTTTATAAATATATTTTTTATTTAAAAAAAATAAGGTAAACCACAATGTAATTAATAGGAATATCAACGGAGCGAGTATGATATGGGTAGTAGTTAGCCGCTGGATAAATATATATCTCGTATCCATACTCATATCCATCGAGTGTTCGTTATGCGGGTATCCGCAAAATTTTTTAATATCCACGGATATCCGCGGGTATTTACAAAAAATAAAAAATAAATATTTAACAACATATTTTAATCACAAATTCAAATAAAATACAATACATAACATTCATAAATTTTAAACAAAGTCCAAATAACTCCTTTAAACAGTGTTGAATGACTATACAAAAAAATGATTTTTTTTTAAAACTAATTGATAAAAAAATAACCCATTCAAAATTAATATGTTAATATTTTAATCATGTTTTTTTATTTTTTTATTTAAATTAGAGTATAGCGGGTAATATCCACGTGTACGAATACTATGATACCATACTTATCCCGTTAACATACAGATACTCAAAATATCCGTACCCGTTACCCATGAGTATCCATTTCTTATCCATTACTGACTTTTTCCATAAATTCCTGCAAATATGGATTTTTTTAACATATAATTAACGACTGGTCCATTTGAAACACATACCGTTAGATGCCATAGAAAACAATTTAGTACGTGTAATTATCTTCAATTGTTCTTCCTTTAATATCAGAAAACAAAAATTGTATTTAAAACAATTTAATTAACAAACTATTCCAAAAACAAAATATCTTTCAATCATCTAAACCCACTTTTCTTTCATGTTTTGTTCTTAATTTCATTTTTTTTCTGCATTTAGTCTCTTTTTTTAACAATAGTTAAAAATTAGAAATGCAAAGCATATTTCATAAATATCAAAAAATATTTACTTCCTGTAATTTTATTCACTATATAGTATATATGTTTAGAAAACATTATTTATTATAATTTATAAATTCCAATTATATTAAAATTGCATTTATCACATACATTATAGAGGCTAGATTACTAATTTTTATTAAATTATTATTTTTTTTGTTATCCCTGGAGGCTCTGTTAGTCACGCCTACTTTACTATGATTACAAATGTTCTGTCACTGCTTCTGCTTCAGCTTCTCATTGGCTTAATGGCTCTTAACATGGCAGAAGTGAAGCTTTAGAAGCAATGCAAGTTAGGCTCCTCAAGTGGGAATCCAAAGATATAAATCCAAAAGTCAGAACATAGTACCTCTTTTTCTGTCATCTTCCCACCATTTTCCCTCTTCACCACATGCTTTTGTTGAACCAAAGTACAAAATTTGCAGTTCAGCTTCTCATGTCAATACCAATATCATTACACTCATTGCTACAACATATTTGATCCACAAGTAACCATAACTTAGGAATGGATGATGATGTTCTTGTGAAATGTTAGATGAGGTTGATTATTTTTCAACTCTTGAAAGTTTATTATCAAGAAGCAAAAAGAAGATGCATTTTGCAGTAATCACAAAAATTCCAAATTCTCTGCATGCCAATTGTAGTGAAAAGAAAAACCAGTCCAATTTAAAACACCATTCCAGTTCCTTTTCTGGAAGGATTTCACATCATCAGTCCTAAATGGTAAAATTTCTGGTTTGGTCACCATGATTGAACAAAAGTTGCCTTTTATCATTACACTTACAAATAACTTACTTTAGTCTTTATCCACACTATTTTCTTATTTAGTTCCTTTGACTTTAGACAATAAAGACTATAAAATATTAAAACTAACATGTAAAAAAAATGTAAACAGATAAATGATATTGATAAGAAGTTTTAAGTATAGAAAAACTAAAAAGTAGAACTTTTACATTTATAAGAATAAATGGGTAGTTATACCTTCCTAAATTTGTTCTCATTAATTCTTCAATTAACTACACTAAATTTAAACCATTTTCCATATGTTATGCAATATGACTGATAATTTATTGTACAATAACTATTTACCATATGAAAACTGTGCTATCCAATTTGTGCAGCAATTTCAGGTATCTGAATCTTTAAAATCCCTGGTCGTCCCAGAAAAGAGAGTGAGAACAGTCCATTCAGAAATAGAATTAGCAGGTGCAAACTTTACCGAAACTTTAGATAAATTTGATCTCTACTGTAGCATTAGGGAACTGGGGAAGAAGAAATTGCTATGGAATATTAACAATAACAAAAAATTAAATGCATTTATTTGCTTCTAATATGAAAATTTTTGTCACGTCCTTTTCAATAAAAATCTTCCAAAGGGATTAAAGCTTGTGAGTGAAAGGCCAGCCGTAGGTCCAAGCAGTGATGATAAAATGATATTATTCTTCTTTCATTTCCAGGGACGGTGGAGCCTCCACTTAGCTCAAAGTAACATCATGATTACTTGTAAAAGACGCGAATGGGGCCAGGATGTGTTCGCTCTGCAACTGAAACCGATACTACCAACAATGGCAAAATGTGCATTCAACTTTATAAAGTTCGAACAACCAAAAAGATAAATAAATCTTCCTTGGGTCCTTTAAAGGCACTAAGGTCATGAAAATTGAAAATGTTACACAGTTACAGTCAGAAGGCACTAGACAAATATATTCTCTAAAAAGGGCGAAGCTAAATGGCTTCAAAAGTAAAAGAAATGTTCCCTCAACTTTAAGAGACCCCAAATTTCCTGAAATTCACCAACTTTGTATAGGCAAAGACACGTATTCGTGCCAGAATCATGCACCCAAAAAGTTCTTTCAGATTAAAAAGCTAGAACCAGAACAAAACTAAAAACAGAAAGGGAAGAAATGGATTTATGCAACAAAGCTTGTAACTCGCTATTTTCTCCCTTTCATTTCTGCATTAGTCTCTACAATGGTGATCAAGAAAATCAATTAGAGTTTACCTAAAACTAAAACCATACAATACACTCTTACAAGTTAATGATCATGACAAGAACAACCACCACCACAGACCCACTCATTCACAGATAAACACACACTCACCGAGCCTTCTTCCGCCCCTTGAACAGGAAATTTGACGGCGGTGATGGTGAGAATTCGAACGGTAAATGTGGTGGATCAGCTTCCCCATTGAGCATTCCCACAACCTCCTTCATGGAAGGCCTCTTCCCCGGGCACCTCTGCAAACACAACAAGGCTATGGTGATGCAGAGCAGCGCCTGCTCCTTATCCAATGAATGAATAGAAGTGTCAACAAGATCTAAGAGCCTCCCATTGTGAGCAAGCTGCCTGGCCCAGGAAATCAAATTCGCCCTCTCAAACTCAGAAATCGGCGATGCCGTCACCTGCAGCGGCCGCCTCCCCGCCACCAGAACCAAAAGCAGAACCCCAAAACTGTACACATCACACTTTTCAGACAATTGCCCTCCTCCACCATACTCAGGAGCAATGTAACACACAGTCCCCCTCATACTAGGGGTGCTACTGATCCCACCACTCTTTGGCACATCCCCACTAGTCCCCCAATCCTGGCTGTTCCTCCTCCCATTGTTCCTTATCTCCCCACTCAACCCATCCAACCACCAATCAATACTTCCTCTACTCCCCTTGCTCTTCCTCTTCTTCTTCTGCTCCACCCCTTCCTCCTCCCTCTGCCACCACTCCAAACCCCTCTTCTTCTTCTTACTCTTCTTAGACAACTCCTCACAAAACTCCTCCTTCCACCACTCCCTCGGCTTCCGATTCTTCTTCACCTTACTCTTAACCTTCTCCTCATCAAGAGAGGCCCACCAATCCAACCTCTTCCTCTCCTTCTTCTTACTCTTCTCATTCCCATTAACATTCCTATTCTCATTCTCCACCTTAGGAGAAGAAGATGAACACGAATCAATCCATTCACTCTTGGGCCTCTCTTTCTTAATCTCACTCCCGATCCACTCCATCACATAATCCTTCACCCTCCCCGATTCCCCCCCTCCCCCGCTCTCCTGCCTCCACCACCAATCCCTCCCGGAACCACCACCACCTTTCTTCTTATTCAAATTCACGTTCTCACTATCAACACTCTCAAAGCACCCATCCGACACCACACTCAACTTATCACCTCCCACCGGCGACGCGTCCGAGTAATCGACAACCCTCACCGGACAACTCTCCGGCGACCGGTCAACATCCACCACACTCACACTCTCCCCCTCCTCCATCACCCCAAACTCCTCAACCCCAATCTCCACAACCCCTTCCTTCTTCTCCTCCACCATTCCCAGATCCTCCACCGCCTTAACCCTAGCAAGCCCAAAATCCCCAATCTTCGCTCCAAAATCCTCATCCAGCAACACATTACTCGGCTTTATATCCCCATGAATCACCGGAGGCTCACACGCGTGGTGCAAATACTCCAACCCCATCGCCACCGAAACGGCGATGTCAAACCTCTTCCCCCAACACATCAGCTCCGGACACCGCCGGTCCAGCAGCGCGTCCTGCAAACTCCGGTTCGGCATCAGCTCGTAAACCAGAACCAGCTTCCGACCGCGCCGGTCCGACGAAAAACCGAGCAACGAAATAACAAACGGCGACTTCAGATTCGAACACAGCGTCAACTCGTTGTGGAACTCTCTCTCCCCCTGGATTGACCCGGGCGAGTCCATCACCTTCAACGCCACAGTCTGGCCGGAAGGCAGAGTCGCTTTGTGAACCGAACCGAACCCGCCGTGCCCGAGCTTCGTCGACGGCGAGAACGAGTTCGTCGCGCGGCGTAGAACGGAGTAAGAGAAACGTCGCTGGTTGTGCTCAAACGGCGCCGTTCGGTTGTAAGAAAGTTTCCGGTAGAGAAAGACCGTGACAGAGACGATAAGCGCCGTTAAGAAGAGCGCGCCGCCGATTACCCCGCAGAGAATCATCTCTCGACGGTGCGAGACGGCGGCAACCGCCGTGTGAGGCGAGGGTGGCGGCGGACGCGATGGCATGGCTGTAACAACGAAGAGAGCGAAATGAAAATGTTAATTTTGATGTTAACCATTCATGAGAAAAGAGAAAGAGAAAGTGAATAGAAATTTTTTTCTTGTGTTGAGAAGAAGAAGTAGGAGTGAGGAGTGACTTGTTTTGTTTCCTTGGCCAACCAATATTGTGATAGATAAATAAAATAAATAAATAAATAAAGTGTTGCTTTTGAAGAATAATATTAAAAAATAAAATTATCTTGAGATTCCCCTTTTCTTTTCCTTTTTCCTAATATTAATAAAGTATTAGAAGATGAGTGAGGGTGATAGTTAAACAATTGAAGAAAGTTGGAGAAAAAAAGTTCAAACCTTTCATAAGTGCTGTGTTTGGAGGGAGTTGCAGTGTGCCACTGTGCTTGTGGACCTGTCTCTTACAAATGCTGTAAACATATTTTACCCAAAATTGGTAAAAATCTAAACAAACATTGCTTTGATTCAATCAACCAAATCATTAATTTGTTTCAAATGTTTATCTGTCTTAATAAATCTTTTTTCATATACAATAGATGTTTTTTTTTTAAAATGTACAAACTTTTAGGTTGGACATTTAATTAATTATCTGTCCAACATGTTACATTATTCAATAAACTGTAAAAAAAATTAAAAGAAATAATTACTTATTAATTTTAAAATAATTTAGCTTAAAATGGATGTGTTTTTGTCCTTTTAAATTACTTATCCTTCCCTCTTGATTAAGTTAGTTTTTTTTTAAAATTGTACGAAAAATATGTTATTTTAATATGCTTAGTTGGTGTGTTAGTGTCATAATTAAAGATATTAAAGAAGAAGGCAAAGCCATAGAACTTGATATTAATGCTTAATTAAGAGACCAAACTATCTACTGTTAATATCTTCATTTTTCTACTAAATGTTTTAAATTATTCACGTTATATTCTAGAGAAAAACAAATCACCAATCAATTTTACCACTAAAAAATATTATTGGGAAAGATAGTAACTACATTGAACTTCATATAATAAATTTAAATATATTTTTAAAAAACTACAACTTTTACTACATTTTTCGAATAATGAGATGACATACGTTCCAACTCTTTTTGGATTATTCGAATGTATTTTTCTTAATTTCAATGTTTTTTGCATTTTTTTTTTTTGGTTTACTTTGGACAGGAGTGTATTTTTTGGAATATAGGATTTGAGAAATTGATAAATAAATATTAAAATAATTTCGTAAATATTTGTGGTGGTAAAAAGAATAAAGAAAAAGTAACGTTGAATGATGATGTTACTGGAACTTGTGTTGGGTTTGATGACAGAAGAAAGGTCAACGAGAAAATCCCGTTGAAAAGCGAGTAAATCTTGTTTGGAGTGTAAACACGAGCACAGGAAGTGCGCGTGGGCGAAGCGAACGTGCCTTCTTGTCACGTGCTTCATGCACCAACCATGTTCCACACACACCCCTATTCATTCGCTAGGATATTGATTAAGAATAAAATAAATGCTGTGTTTTGTTAAAAATCATAGACAAAATAAAGGTTTATTTACAGGCTAATTGTTTTAAAAAATTATCAAAATGGGTAATTTTTAAATAAATTAGGAGGTGGTACAATTATGATGAAAAAAAAGTCGTTAAAGTTATAACATCCCGTTTTCATAGTTGTTATATTATTAAACAAAACATTAAATTTTTAATAATTCAAAAGCGGTTGATAGGAACAGCCCAATATAAAGTACGTTACAGTTATCCTCAAAATAACTATACATATAATGTCCATACATACGGCCTATACTAAGCAAAAGGGATGCAAAACACCCTAGCATCTTTGAGGAAAAACAGATGACAACTACTACTACTAGGAACGTCTTGGAACCCATTCAACTCTTGTCCAGGAGTGGGGTATCCTCACTTGCACCTATATCTGCTCACGCCATTCAAATAAGGACGATCATTGCAAAAATAGAAGACACAAGGAACACACAACATACAAGAAGGGTAAGCTAACTTGGACCAAGAAAAAATCATGTAATTTTTATAGTTAGGCAGAATGTAGAATTAATCACACAATTATCAAAATCATCCAATTAATCACAACTATAACACCCCACACCATTCTAGACCCGATATCCGGATTATGTAAGTGACATTGGAGCTCTCGGTGGCTTGCACTCGTGAAGGTTCCTAAACTCTGCAGAGCTTTAGGCAAAAGGGGTATTCACCCAACCACTCCCGAGGTAAACCCCATCTTGTCTATGACGGATCGGGTCCATAGACCAAGACCTCCTGCTACTCCCCCCGACGTAATCCATCATACTCTACATGAGTCTTAATGGTTATTAGAAGCGTCAGGATGCCACCAATATGAGTCCTCATGTCCTTACATTTACTAAAACCATTTTCTTTAGAATTTCCCTTGAAATCCTAATTCCAACATATTCTCATTCATACCAATTTCACACTCAATTCCATCACACTGACTATCATGCATAAGGATCACATACAAGACTAGCCATTATCAGATTAATGCAATTAATACAGTATCAATTAGTCAAAAACAGTGAAGGAGCTAATTTTTGCAGGGAATCTCGCTTAGGCTAGAGAGTCTCACCTAAGCTAAAGAGTTTGTCTCGCTTAGGCGAGCTGCTCTCGCCTGGGCAAGACCTCTTACAGTGGCAAAATAAAAATTCTGAGCAAATTCTCGCTCAGGCTAAACTGGTTCGCCTAAACGAGAAGTTATCTCGCTCAGACGACTCCAGCTCGCCTAGGCGAGATTTCGCGCAATGACAGAGGTGCTGCTCGCCTGGGCGAAACTACCAGGAAATTCCATTTGTTCTTCACATGCAGGCTCGCTCAGAATCATCCAACACCCAATTTCACACATAGGCAGTTTTAAACACGAATCAAACACATATTCAAGCAATTCAATCACTCATGAACACATTTCATACAAAAATTGGGCGAAAAGTCAGCTTCCCTTACCTAATTAATGGAGAATGCTTTGGGTGAGAGCAACTTAGAGAGGAGGGGCAGAATTCTATAGTTCAACCTAACAAATTCATCATTCAGACATAAAGGAGTGAGGAACACTCGATTAAGCTTGAAACAGGAACAAGATTTCGAGTTTGAAATCTGGAATTGGACCTCAAAACGAAATTGGGAACTTACCTGGAGGAAGGAAGGCTAAGAGTGGAGGCAGCAAGAGGATTTGTCGTGGTCCCTTCTCCAGAATCTGTTTCAGGAGCAAGGAGAAATTTGGTTAGGATTGAAGGTGGCTGTGTAGGGGATGATGGTGAAGCAGAGAGTGAAGTGTTCAGTGTGCTAGAAAAGAGGGGGAGAAGGTTGGAATAAAGGGTTATCACAAAAGTGATACTAGTTTAGAATATTTTTAAAGTTAAAATTATTTTAGGTGACACAATTTTATTTTAATATATTTAAGGGTTAAATATGTTTTTGGTCCCTCAAGTTTCAGCGAAATTTGGATTTAGTCCCTCATTAAAACTTTTGACCAATTTAGTCCTTCATCTTTCAAAATGCGTGAATTTAGTCCTTTTAACTAAATTTTGTTAAGTTTATCTGACGTTTCAAGCGTATTTCATGATAGTATTTAAATTATTTACACTGTTTGACACATTTTTGCTTCAATGTTAACTTAAATACTATCATGAAATGCGCTTGAAACGGCAGATAAACTTAACAAAATTTGGTTAAAAGGACTAAATTCACGCATTTTGAAAGATGAAGGACTAAATTGATCAAAAGTTTTGATTAGGGACTAATTCCAAATTTCGCTGAAACTTGAGGAACCAAAAACATATTTAACCCTATATTTAAATTAAAATTATGTTTAAGTGATACTATCTTAATTTAATTATTTAATTTTAATAAAATTGTGTCAGGATAATATGATTTTAGTTTAAAGTGTTCTAAACTAAAATATTTTATCTTCATATAAATTTTTTTAAAATTATGTTTCTTTAATACGACTTATACATATAGTAATTTTTTTTAATTGTCTATTTTGAAAAATATTTAAAAATATTTTATTTTAATAAAAAAATCCAAAAATAAATTACTTACATCATCTCGGATTACTTTATGTAATAAACTAATTACATGTTATATAATAAATATGATTAATTTCATAAAAATTTAAAAATCTTAAATTTCTGATTGATTTTATACGGAGTGTATAAGTATTAAACTTTAATTAATATATATTACTAATTATTTCAACAAAAAATATTATGTTTAATATTCACTCAGTGATAGGAAAAATAAGAAAAAATAGAATGTGAGTGAATATATACATGGTGAAAAAAATAAAAAATTATGTGTCTTTATATTTTGAAAAAAAACAAATTAATATGTCACTTAGTGATTTATGGTATGCTGTAGTGCTGGAGGAAGATAGGTGATTTATTGAAGGAATGCTAGTTATGGTGAGATTAAAATATTTTATATTTACACCAAATCAACTATCTTTTATATATTGATCAAATGATATTGTTTATCTATCTATTTTTTTTTTTCTTTTTGAAAAAAAGTAGTCTAAATAATATTACTAAAAAAGGTTGTCGTTGTTGTTTCTTAAATTACAACCTTTACTCTGATATAACTTATTAAAAATAGTATAATTAGGGGGAAAATAAATTATTTTAATAAAACTGTTTAGAAAAATAACAGTATTTACATAAATATGCAATAACCTTAAATCGCAGTAATTTGTGAGATAGTATTTATTACTACGTTTAATATTGTTTATGTGATAAATAGTTTCTTTCCTGCAAAATCTTTCTATTTGTGACAGAGATGTATATTTTAATTTCTGTTTAATATTTCTTTTCTTACCTAAGTGGGTCTTTAAATTTTTAATATGGATATAACAAAGACATTATATTTATAACCTTGAGTTAGAAGGAGATGATGCGGGTTTCTAACGATGTTAAAGACTGATTTTACATAAATGATAACATTATCTTTATTTAAATAATACAGAAAAATAATTTAGTAAAAAGAAATAAAAATAAAAATAAATTAAAGACTTAAATATAAAGACTAAGTTAGTGGTTAAATCTTTTATATATTTATATATCAATTTAATGATATTAGATTAACGTTCTAATCGATAAATACTGAGACTTAATTAAATGAAAAAAATAAAAATTAGAACTAAATCAAAGACTCGATTATTAGATCGAATTACTGATTAAATATAATTTCTATTTATGAGAGAAGGTCATACTTTCAGGAATTGTATAACATATGTGAAAATTGTGCAACTAACCATGCATACAAAAGATATATATTTTTTTAAATGAAGAATAAAAATAAAAATATTTAATATTTATAAGGTAAAAACTAATATATATATATATATATATATATAAAATTAATATCTAAATAATAAAATAAATTATTTTTATAGTAAAGTCAAAAAATAAATAACATTGTTATTATATAATTAGCATGAAATTGAATTGATTTAATTCATTTAATTTAAAAGTTTAGATTACATAACATAATTCTGATTAAACAAAGAAAAATCTAATCTCATAAATATAATCGAGTGATTTGAGTTGAATGATTTCACTGTTACAAATTTATTTTCATTTCGTTTGATATACATCATTAAAAACTTAAGTTTTCTTTATTCTTTTCTTCTCTTATTACATTATATCTTATAAATTCATAATTTACTTTTGTCTTTTCTCTTAAAAGACATACGAATTATTGATGAATATTTTGTATATCCATAAGACATTTTCCTTCACATGTGTAAAGTTCACTTACATTAGGATACTCTACACAAGGTGCATTAATGTATATATTTAAATTCTGTTTGTAAAGTTAAGTACAAACTTAAAAAATAATTATATTTCATATAAAATCTAAACCAAAATGCTGAAATGAAATAATTGTTAGAAGGAAGAAAAAACATACTTAAGTTAGTTAGAATTTGAATTTTCTATATCTTCAAAACATACTAACCAACTCAAATTTAAAATCTTTTTAATATTTCAACATCAATATATTTTAAAATTCAACAAAAGAACAATAAAAAAATTAAAAAAAAAAATCTAGATTCCCTGAATTATGAAACTGGAATGCTTCAGCAGAAAGCAATGTCCATGGCTTCACTCATTCACTGTGTGAACCAGCTCAGAAAAAGGGTTGACTTTTCAACAATATGCATGTTTTTTTTTTCTTCCTTTTTTAACACCTTTTTCACTTCACTCACTGTTAAATTATCTAATTTCAAGACAAACTTATGAATATATTTAATTTAATAATACAACAAGCAATCTCTTTCATGTGTGGACATAAAGTCCAATGGTAGCATCAACCCAATACTAAATAAATAAATAAATATGATAACCATTTTTTTTAATTTTTATTATTAAATCTCTATTGACCGTTTTCTAGTGTGTACTATGTTCAGTCATTAAAAAAATCGCTCCAACAGTTTCACTATTTGTAACGCAAAGAATCTCAGTTACGTATTTGTTTTTCATTTCGAATAATTCAAATTTCAGTTACACTAGAAACTTATCTTTATGAGTTCAATTGAACCGTTTTATACGAAAAATATTAAAAAGTGTTTTAAATGTAAGTTTAATATTTATGTGTTTAGTAAAAATATTTTCAAACATATATATAAGTTTAACTATTCAAAAAACATAATATAGTGAAGAAACCCTAATATTTTTTTAAACAAATATCTAAGTGAGGAAGCTAATTTTTTTTTTTTTTACCGTTAGCTAATATCTATTTATGTGGTTTTCATTGTAAATCTTAATTACTTCCCATTTAAGTTTATATATTATATATAGTAATGATGATAATAAGTAAGAAGTGTTGTCTAATAATGAGAGTGGAAGTGAGCAATGATTTGAGAAAAGAAAAGATTATACGAAGTGATGAAACTTAGGTGGAGTGGGGTCATTTGGTAACAGTTATCAACTGCCACAAAAACTTCAATGCTTGTCTTTTAGGTACTTTTGTTGCTAAAAATATATCATTATCCCTTCCTCTTATCCACAACCACAGTGAAATGAGGTTTTCAAATTAAGAAGACCAAATGCTATTTAGGTCATGTTTGAAGAATCAAAAGTGATGTTTTCACATTAAGAAAAAAAAAACTAACACCGAACTTTAAACAAATTTGAGAAATTAAAAAACACATTTGACCCTACAAGAAGTAACTACTGATTAATTAGATATTAGTTTAAATATAATTGTAAAATTGATACTTTTAATGTTATTAATTTTCATAATATTAATAAGTCTTCTAGTCACAATATTGATTTATTGCCTACCTTATTACCATGTTCTTACATTTTTGTATGATCAAGGAATTATTTTCCTACTCCTAAATTATGTAATTTAAACTATAGTAGTTTCATGCACCATGGTGTGTTTGTTTTTTTATGATGTATTTGAGAGAATGAATTTGAGTAGATATGAAGGAAAAAAGAGATGAAAGTGAGGTTGTTTAGAGTGGGAAATGAAGTGAGATAAAACTTTATTAAAATTAGTGAGTAATGTAATAAATTTGATAGATTAAAAAAAATGTTTTAATTGATAAAATTAGATAATTAAAATAAAATATAATCGGTGTAAATTGTGTTAAAATGATATGTGAATTGGTATTATTTTTAATTTAATTATTATTATTATTATAATTATTAATTTATTACTATTTATATTACTATTATTACTATTATTATTATTTTAATAATGATTTATATTTTATTATAAAAAAAATAGAATATATATATAGATAAATATAGCAAATATATATATATATATATATATATATATATATATATATATATATATATATATATATATATATATATATATATATGCCACTGATTATTGCAAATTTTCGCATCAAAGCAAAGAAGTTTTCAAAACCAATTTGCATTATTTTTTGTGTAATTCTGGATTGATTGTTGAACTTTCAATGCAAATTCATGCTTGCTGAGTTTTTGTAGTCAGAAATGAACAACATTAGAGTTTATTGTGGAGAAACTATAACATTATATGAATAACAATTGGATGATAAGTTGTATAAATGCAACATTTATCTATGATTTTTTGTGTATTATAAATTAGTGTTAACATGAATCATACATAATTCTTATATAATATGTTTATAATGAATCTTTGGAGAAAAATTCTGATCCTATTGATAGATTTTTTGAGAGAAATACAATATCAATAAAACAAAAAATCATATACCATCTTTAATTCGAAATATTAAAACATTAAATTTAGTAATTTTCATTATTAAAACATTAAATTTAGTAATTTTTATTTTTATAAGGTAATCAACTTTTTCATTTCTATTTAATGTTAGGACTTAAACAATATATTTTCAATATTTTACCAACTTCTTTATGTTGGTTAGATATATATATCAATTAGATAACTTATTGATATATGTAAAAGGGTATATAGTAGCTCAAACTTAAGCATTAACAATTAAGTTTTCAAGTATGATCAAATTTATTGCATGTTTAATTTCATGTCATTTCCTATCGCTGAAATGGCTTTACATGACATCCCAAAGTTGTATATAATATTTTCCAATTATTTTGTTCGTTAAAACAATATTATATACAATAACAAAGTCTAAATTAAAATAAAACAAATTTAGTATAACTTGCTTAATAATAATAACACTAATAATGTGACAATGTAAGAATCACATATTCAAATTACATTTTTGAATGCATAAGACATTTCATGAGTTTTTCTTGTCATAGAAAAACTCTCACCAAAGTTACAAAATAAATATTATAAATTCTCCAAGAGATAAAATTAATTAAAATTTGTTTATATTTGAGATAAAACCACATTTATTTTCTTATATTTAACACCAAATAAAATAATTAATAGCACATTAAGAAAACAACTTTTGTTGTTAAAAGTATTACTAATGTATTTAAATCATGATCCTGGATGTAACGTCCCATTTAATTTATAAACATAATTAAAAGAAACGTCACACATAAGATAGTAAAATCACGCAGTCCTGGGGTCCCCAACATCACCCCTACAAAACCAGGCACACCACGATGCCAACAAAGCAGGATAACAGTTTGACTAAGAGTTTACAATCCAAAAACAACGAATACAGGGCCATAGCCCTAAAGAAGACATGAAGAAGAGAAGTGAAAGATCCAGCCCAACCGGCTAAGCGGTGGAATCATCATTCCCTTGTTGATCACGCGAACTTCGCCCATCTGCTCCCATCAACCACGTCGATGATCATCGCAAGAAAGAACAGCCACATACATCACAACCATGCAACAAAACGGGTAAGCTAGAGCCAACAACATATGTATCATAAAGTCAAAAGCATTTTCATCATCTCACATCCAAATGATCAACCAAACATGTTATGACTCTCAATCAATACACTACGACTCGACTCGACTCATCCGGATACGTATAACTTGGTTAGATTCAGCGGATGCTTGCACTTGTGGTGGATACCTCTGCTCGACCCTGAGCTGCTCATCCCCGAGCTATATGTTACAAGTGTTACGATGAATCAAATCTCCCTCACCACAAGGTTAGCCCTTAATGAATTTCAGGCCTCCTGCTACTCTCACCACAGGGATCAGTCCGGTCTAAGTGAGACTAACTGGCCCCTTAGAGTGTCAGGATGCAGTCCTTACCTTGAATCCTTACCTAGTTATACAGATGGGGCACCACCATGGACACCCACTAACAAGGGCCATGGAATTACGTCCCGACCACTGAAGCGCAACCCTGAAAGTCTCACCTAGAGACCCCAAGGTATTATGCACTGACACGGACCATCATACATATACAACCAGGGATTTATACATACATTGTACACAAGGTTTCAACCCAAAACCCACAACAAAACTCCATTGCTCATATGTTGAATCATTACCAACTTGTTATTCTCGATCAGGAGTAAGGTGTTTCTCCTCATGCCAACCATACCAAAGCTTTACCAACCACCAAGATTCATTATTGCTCATACCAAGTTTGTGACCCCCCACACACACATATGTAACCAACTCATCATATACAAGTCATGTAGAGATCATGCCAACTTTCATGCCAACCCATCATTTGTAATCCAGGAATCATACCACGTATACCTCATACTCCATTATATACTTATCACTCATCATGCATTCATACCTAACCAAAACAGACCCTTCAAGGATAAACAAATATTCAATCACAGCACTGTCTCGCCCAGCACCTCGCTCAGGCTGAGGGATCTCGCTCAGGCGAGATAGTCTCGCTCAGGCGAGCCTCCCCCTCGCCTAGGCGAGAGCACAAAAGCAAGGGCAGGAGCAACGCGGGATCTCGCTTAAGCGAGATCCCTCTCGCCTGGGCGAGTTGCCTGCTCGCTCAAAAGTTGAGCGAGTCGCCTGGGCGACCTTTCGTGCAAAGAAACCTGGGCGAGCTCCCTGTTTCATCTCGCCTAGGCGAGATGGACTCGCTTGGGCGAAATTAACAGGTCTCGCCACTGTTCTTCACTGCAACAACCATGTTTTCCGACCCAACAACACATGCAAGGTACTTTCACACCTCAAAACGACATATCCAACCATACAATCAACAAACAACGCATAAACAGTTCAAAAAAATGACTCGAAACTAGAACCCTAACTTCCCGTACCTGGAAAAGGCTAACAGTTGGGTTTTTGGGCACGAACAAGGACCACAACAGCTCCTAGAGCCCGATTCGCAACTGAAACAGTGGATGAAACGAGATTATAAAGGAGTCCCCACTGTTACTGTGAAAGCTATACGAAACAGAGGCGGTAAGGGTTAAAGGTACTTACGTTAGCAGAACAATGGCCAAGCCAAGCGTGAATCTGAAGAACGTCGGGACCCTAGCAGAAGTGAAAGGCGGCTGCGGCTCTAAGATAAGGACAACAACTTTTCTGAAATGGTAAGGAATACTAGGTTTAGGGCAGACCTAAAGACTATATATGTTGGGCCGGCCTTAGGCCCACTTACAAGGGCAGCCCACTAACTTTAGGGCAGAAAAGCTAAAAGATTTTTAATTGGCCTTACACTGAACAAACTTTAACAGTATTTAGAGCAATGATATTTTTATATTCTACATTTTAATTAGTTATTTTGTAGTAAACTTTGAGTTAAACAGTCTTATCGTTTATCAATACAGCATTGATCCTAGTGGAATTAAATTTGACTTTTGAAAATTAGATTTTATATCGAACTTTATGTATGAAATAAAATAATGAAGAAGAAAAATGTAGTAAGATAAAATTAATCATATACAACATCAATAATTACTTCAAACTATTATTATCTTAAATAAAAAAGAGTGTAGATTGAAGAATGTTGCGACAAGTTTGGGAGGAACAAGGCCAACACATAATCCAAAATCACATTAATTTGAAAGGTACTGTGCCAGATGCACAAACACAGCCTTTGACTTTTGTAGCTTCGTAGAAGGAATCTAGAACTTTTCGAAAACCACAAAATATAAAAAAAAAAATTGAGTAAAAAGTAGTCATTGCTTAAATCAATGACTAAACTAGGGTTTCAAAAATCCAAAGATTAATAAAAATATATAATAAAATCAGGTGAACCAGATTCATTTAGGTTCTCAAAATCTAAATCCAGATTGGAATATTTTAATTAGATTTATTTATTTTTCAGTCCGATCCAAATCAACTTAGACATTTTATTTTTAATCGATTCAGAATTTATCTGGTTATTAGATTTATCCAAAACCAGATTGGTCTTTATTACTCTTGTGTTAATACATACGTGACAGGGTTAAAATTAATTAATAAAACTGTTAATTCAAATAAAGTTACCGGTGGACTTATATTAATTAAATATTCAGCATATTAAATGCTTTAGAGAATAACCAGTTTCGTCAATATTAAGCATACCAAAAATTTATCGTTCTTAAAATAGTTATGATGTTTGGTGAAATCTATACTAATATGTATTAAAATGGCAACATTTTTATAATTATTTTGGATGAACAAACTTTTTTTTTGTAGTGATTTTTATTATAATATTTGTGTTAATAATATAATAATAATAATAATATTTATTAAAAATGGGAATATTTCATGTGAGTCCACTTGGTTAGTTAAAAAATGTTGAAAGGCATGGTTGTCGGGGTCAGAGCTGACCCGTGAGAGCGATATTTCCAAGGCCTAACTCATCATTATGTTCCACATTTTACTTTATACTTTCTTTTTATTATAATTTATACTTTCTTTTTATTATAACTAAAATAGAGAAGAAAAAAAACAATCTTTTGAACTTTTTAAATAAATAAATAAACTTAATTAAATTTTAATTGATTTATGAATTTGACTGTTTTTAATTTAATTTATTAATTTTTTTAAGTATTTTATTATTTTATTTTGTTATTAATAGAATGATTTTTAACTATTATTTTTTTTTTTGTCTTAAATTCATCGATTAACTTATTTTTTAATTTATTTTATTATTATTTTTAAAATATTATCATAATAATGGAATGGTGTTGTTACTATTTTTTTTTTCATCTTAAATTTATCGATTAACTTTTTTATTTAATTTTTCAGTCAACTTACCTACCGGTAGAGAAAAAGTGACTTGACCAGCAAGCTGAATCTGAATACATGGAGATAGAATAAATGATCATGTGTTATTATGTTAATAATAAATCATTTCGATAAAAATAAAAAATAAACATTTAATATATCAAAACTTTTAAAATTTAAAAATAAATATAATTAAGAAATATTTAAATTAATAAATTATTTTTAATATTTAAATTTATAAATTACTTAAAATATAACTTGTATTTTTTCTTATGAATTTTTAGAAGAATTCCAAATAACAACAATACATTTAAAAAGTTAAATAATATTATGGCATTTTTCTAACCTCACTCATGATGTAAGTATACACCGGATATAAAATAATGCACAATAATTTAAGGTCATTCATAGTTTTAATAAAATATTTTGGTACTTTTTAATTAATACCTTTAAGAATCTAATTACTAATAAGACATTAAATATTATATCGGCTGTTTGATCTATAAATTTCAATTATATATATATATATATATATATATAATATAATATGTATGTGTATATAATTATTCTTTTTAAATAAAAGAAGTTTTTTATCTTAAAAATGAATTTGAATATATGGAATATTAATATTAGCATAAGTGGATTATTAAGTCGGTCTTCATCAAAGTTTCACATCTAGTAATATTAAAAAGAGAATAATAAAAAAATCATAAAAATAAAGAGTTATTTTTTTAATAATCACCAGAACTTAATAGGTCTTTTGGTGTATGACAAATTTGGGTAATTGTGTCATTGAAAAATTTGTAAATTTTGTCAAAAAAATTACATGTTAGAGTAATATGTTTGTTTAGTACTTGTGGATGTAGGTATTGAGATGTCGAATCACAATAAATTTCTTGTGTGTTTTTATGAAATCTATGTTCTAATTTGTGGATACGCTTATACTTGAAGGGATTATTTTCTTATGACGTGATTCCAACAAAAAAGAATAATTACTAGTTTAAAAATTGCTTTTTATAGTGAGGTTTTATACCAGTTGAAATCCACCTAGTATAATAAGTGATGTGGTGATAGAACTATAAATAACTTAACACCTTTTATACTGGTTGTACTTATAATCAATATAAATAAAGAAGACAATGTTTTGAACTAGTTGTAGTTATACCCGGAATAGGAAATGAGTAATGTGACATTTTTGTAATAAAGAAGAAAACTTTCTATACCAGTTCTAGTTTAAACCGATATAGAAAATAGTTTCTTATCTTTTTTTTTATAAACACAGACACACAAATCCCTTACCCTCATTCTCCTTTTTCTTCCCCTTCTTCTTCCTCTCAAGCTACACTGAAACCTTAAACTTTCTAAAATTTTAGCATGTCGTCCATTCACACTTTCAGCATCATGAAACAAGCAAGACAAACTTATGTTCGTTCTTTTGGGTTTGAGCCACTGGATTCAACACCCAAGGATGCCAAGCAACTTATTTCAACACAGTTCGCGATTGCAATTTCCCTGTTCGACACTCATCACCGGATGCGTGGGCAACTTTATCATCACCAACGTCGCTATTCTTCTTTTTTTGTTCTCCCTTTTTTTTTCATGCTTAAAACTATGTGTGTGTATAGGATGTTTCAGTTTGTGTAAGTCTTGGTGCAATGAGCATATGCGATGCTTTTTGTAGAAAGTGTCGTGCATATTGAAGATGATGGTATTATGACTGGGTTGAGATAGAGGTTATGATGGGTAAATGGGGCGTTGTAGTGTTGTGTTTTCTGTTGGGTATCAGAGTACCAGCACAAGTACTCACAACTAAAATACAAGATGAAAATAAAGGAACAAAAATAGATAATAGGCAACGAATATAATTTATTCAAGAAAAGGAAAAATTACATATCATTTTCTCTAATCTCAAGGAGAAAACAATGACAACCCTTCTCTTGGAAATACGAAAAACTAATACAAGGAGAACCTTAAAGGAGAAACTAACCTTCTCTCTTAGAGGAGAAACTAATATTCTCTCTTAATTCTTCTCTCAAGCAAATAAAGCAAAAAGGAATAGAAAAGGGAGAGACTTTGGGATGATTTCCTAAGGAAACACTGGACTCCTTTTATAACATTAAAAGTAAGCCCCAAAGTAAGTTTCCATCGATGTGGGACTTCTTTTCTCACAATCTCCCACTTGAAGATTTTGATGAAATTAATCAAATCTTCACACCATGTTTTATTCTCTGCCTTCATGTTGCTTGTTCTTCTGGTAGACTTTAGTAGGATCGAATCCACGTAAACTTCATTGACATATAATTCTGATCCTCCAAAACGCAATGCAACACCCGAGGTTCCTTCTACGACCTCTTATCAATACTTCACTGCTCTCCACCAAACCCGCCATGAACCTACTAACCACTCCCACTGCTTGTGCAATGTCTGGTCTTGTACACATCATAGCATTCATAAGGCTGTCCACCACCGATGCACTCGGTACTCGAGACTTCTCCATCCTCTCCGCTTCACTACTAGGACTCATACATGAGGAACAATTGATAGAAAGTGGGGTCGAAATTGTCTTGCAATCTTGCATGTTGAAGCGTCGCAAGATTATCAGTAAGTATTTCTTCTGAGAAAGCCAAACCTTCCTATCTTTTTTTGTCTCGGTGAATTTGCATCCTTGAAATCCTTGTTTGCTAGTTCCAAGTCCTTCTTCTCATACTTCCTAGCCAATTTTGCCTTCAATTCCTGGATTTGAACTTTGTTGGGGCCTACCTCCAACATGTCATCCACATACAACATCAATGG
>Ga0214544_1003567_pt1 | contig 32025 bp, 17 predicted proteins | sample CNSS3metaG_FD_160074 | JGI IMG/M metagenome (GOLD analysis project Ga0214544, IMG submission 160074) | Root nodule microbial communities from cowpea collected in UCLA plant growth center, Los Angeles, California, USA - CNSS3 | ecosystem: Host-associated > Plants > Roots > Nodule | place: USA...
ATAAGCCTTTACACAGAAGGTAACTGTTTAGCAGTTACAGCAATGCCACTGAAATAGAAAAATGCAGATATGCCTGCCACTAAACTAGGAGAAAAATATGCAACTAAAGAAAAGATTCATCTCCCGTTATAATAGGAGATTTATTCGAAACATTAAATAACATAAATAAAATAAGGTCAAATATTATTAAAAGAATAGTTTGAATCCAAACTTTACGTAGACAAAGGCTGTGAGAGAAGATATTACTAGAGTGACCAATCATCTTTTTAAACAAGAACCGATCATTGATAACATTAGTAAACATTTTATACTATAATTTCAAAAAACAAATTCTGACAAAAGTTTCATATAATTTTAATCTTCATACGCAACCTTTATAATTTTTTGCATTCCATTAAATTAAATTCTTTACATGTGTCCATTTATAGGAAAGTATTCAAGTGGTGTATAACTCATAATTCATTCATGCAGTTCATATATATATAAGAACTCCAAACAAGTAATTATAAAAAAATACATCATATAATAAAAAACAAAGAAGTGGGAGAAGAAATTCTAATAAAAATAGTTAGTTAAATGTTTGAACAAAAAATTAATCATCGATCTAATATATTTCACATTAATAGTACATTTATTAAGGAAATATTAAGTCATGATAACTTTACTTTACTGGAAAAAACTTAAAAAAAAATAAAAACATTTGTAAGAAAATATTGTTTGTTTCAATTCTTAAAAATGTGAGATATTTTTTTTTTTGTCAAATAATGATAAAGTATGATGCAGAAGATAATTTAATAATGCCCTACCAAAAAAGCAAGAAGTTAAGAATCATGTCTAACATGTTACAAGGTGATCAAAACTTTATAAATAGCTAACCACTCCTTCTCAACTATCACATCCCACCTTACTTCAACCCATTTCCCTACTCACCCTTCTTCTCCATCCATCTTTTCATCCACTAACTATTCCAACAACCACCATGGCCGAAGAGAAGCACCACCACCACCACCTCTTCCACCACCACAAGGATCAGGAGACTAAGCCCATAGAAACCGAGACTGGTTACGACAACCCATCGTACGAGTCTTCTGGTGTTGCTGAATATGAAACTGGCTTCAACAAAACATCATTTTCTAGTGACGAACCTTCCGGTGAAGGCTATGAGGGGCGCAGAAAGACAGGTTACTCTGCCATTGATGAGTCTTCAGGTGGCTATGGCACTGGTGGTGGATACTCTGACACCACCGATGCTGGCTACACCAAAACAAGTGCCGGTGGTGGCTACGGCGTTGGTGGTGTGTACTCTGACACCGCTGACGGTGGCTACGGCAAGAAAAGTGGTGGCGGTGGCTACAAGGATGATGATAGCGATGAACGTTACGATGAGGTTGACTACAAGAAGGAGGAGAAGCACCACAAGCATCTTGAGCACCTTGGTGAGTTAGGTGCTGCAGCAGCTGGTGCTTACGCCTTGGTAATAATTTTTAACCATTTTTATTTGCTTTATACTACATACATACATGCATATTACGTTGTTCACTTGAAAACGATCTCATTTTCTTGATCTTTGTTGCATTTTCTTGGGATTTATAGCATGAGAAGCACAAGGCAGAGAAAGACCCAGAGCACGAACACAAACACAAGATAGGAGAGGAGGTTGCAGCAGCTGCTGCAGTGGGAGCTGGTGGATTTGCCTTTCACGAGCATCATGAGAAAAAGGAAGCGAAGGAAGAGGAAGAGGAAGCTCATTCAGAGAAGCGCCACCACCACCACCTCTTCTGATACATCAAAACCAACGTTTATAATTATGCATCCAATAAGAGCATATATATTCCTTCTACTTCCCTATATGCTTCTGGCTTTACATATGTTTGTGTGTACTTAAGTTATTTATCTTCCACTTTATTTATTTTGGGAGTGAATGCTTTGTGTGGACAGTATTTCCTTCCTATGTGTATGTAGTGTTTAACAGTTGAGTACATATATATAATGATAAAATATATTGTGAAATGATTTCAGCTCCATACATGACTCTTTTTTTTTTTAATACGATATGTTCCACTCAATATGTTAGAAGACAATCGTTAGTTACTTTTGATATATATCAAAACAGATTTTTTATTTTTAAATTAAGAATATAAATAAATAAACAAATATATTTACGTGGATATATATTATTGAAAGAAATATAAGAAGAAATGAACAATAAAATTGTTATTATGATCTGATTTTTCTTTTTACTTCATATACAGAAGATGTGCCATCTCTGTATTAAATTCGAAGGGTAACTGTTTGTAAGTGGTTACCGACAGAAGTAATAGAAATAACATTTTTTTCTTTTTCGGCAAAATTATGACGGGTGAATTAAAGAATGCAATCTCACTGAAAAAATCACGATCACATGTGCAAATATCAGCATTGCCAAAATTCAAGGAGGTTTGAATTAAAGTGGGAGGAGGGCAACAAATGGGCCCGCGTGATTAAATAACGATCACAAAGGTATTGTTTTTTATGTCGGATTATGTTTGAAAGTTTAAATAGTTTTGGAAGAAAATATAAGAATATCAATAAAACTTAACAAAAACACATTATATACCCAAATCAATGCCCCTCCATAGTCCTGTCTCGCTCATTTTTTTAAGGCACAAAACAAACTCTCACAACACCACATATCTCATAATTTTCTCTTTTTATAAAATCACCCTCATGGGTACATTCATCAAACTTCTTAAATAATTTTAAATGAAAAAAAAAATAAAAATCAACTTATTTCGTAAATTAAACTTAAATTCATGCATAAATAATTATTAACAATATTTATATGTTCATTGTTCCATTAACTCAACTTAATCTAAAATCAAATTAATGATTTGGTTCAAGTTATATGATGAAACCAATTTGAAAAATTTATAAATATGTATACTTTGAATTTGTTTTTAAATTTGTCATCATTTAGTTCCAACTTTATTCGATGAATCCAATCATACATTTGATCTCATTCACCTTTTGAGTGTATTTTATTTAGGAAAAAAGATAATTAGACATCCAACTAAATTTTAACATCCATCTAACACTTTCATACAAGTTAACAGCAAAAGCGATTTGTTTGTTTCGAAGAAACCAAAATCATTATTAAATTGATTCTATTTAGATTGTAAATCCAAAATTAACTTAAATAGTGTGCACCATGCTCACATGCCATACTATTTTATTTAGTCTACCCAATTGTTACACATAATCCCTTGGATCTTCTTTCCCTACTGCTATCAAATAATAAGTTATATATTAAGTTGCTTCATTATAGAATATATTTTCTTTAGAAGAAAAACATGTCATTTTGTTATATGTTACACCAATACCACAATATTAATAATTATTACCATCATAGAATAAATTAACTACTTCACATATTTAGAGATTTTTATAGTGATGAATCTTTAATAAAAAAATTTACTATGAGATCTATAAAGAGTATTTAAAATCTCAAGCTGAAATCTATTAGCAAAGTAAATATCGAATGAGATGTTAACCGGTCTTATATTCTATGTGACATTAAACCACTTGCTAGAAAAAATAGTATAAGATTAAAATAAGATATTTTACTGATGACACTTCTCTTCATATTACCGAGGAGCTAGTTTAAATAGCTGAATCAAGAATTTATATAAAGTTCAATTTTAATTTTCTTAAAAATAGAGTTTAATTTAAATCGGAATAACAGCAATTGAATGAGCTCTGAATCGAAAATTAGATAGACAGATAGAAGATTAAACCGATTTTAAAAACATGTAAGCTTTCTATTATAGTTAATTTTTTTCAAGTTGAAATTGTTAACGGATTTTACTGGTTCTTGTTGAACTTAAATATAATTCACCGAATTTGTTGATTTTCATTTCATATTCATAACCTATAATACATTTATGTGAAATTTAAAGGGGCTTCATATAACACTGCATAACAAGATTTATAGGACATGTTTTCTAGTGCTTTCATGTTACACTAAAGTGTCCAAAAGCAATAGTGTAGATTCCCTTAAAGGCATAAAAAATAGCGATAGTAACAGTAAAGCAACTTACCAACACTATAGCAGCTTTGCCCCTACATACTATATAGTGAAGAAATGAATATGTGCCTTACTTGAACAGTCTTTGTTTTTGGAGACACAAAAAACTGTACTTAGATCCTTGGACATCGTGTCTATTCAAGGAAATACAAAAAACGAAAACCTTTCAATCTCACAAGGTTCCGTTATATTTTGAGCAAAAATTTAGGGTGATGGAGGTTGAGTTGGGGCTGAAGATCACAAGAACCAAAGATGATAACACTTCCGTTTCTGATTTCCAGTTTGCCAAAGACAGATCTGGACCTGTCTTCTTTTCCAAAGAATCTGATTCAAAGCTCATCCTCACAGCACATCTTAAAGGTTTCTTCAGTCTTGTGTAGATTTATGTTAATCTTTTCTTTCTGTATTAATTAATTAATATTGTTAATGGTGATGTGCAAGTGCAGGGTATAAGAAAGAGGACATTGACATCAATATCAGTAAAGATGGGAGTGAGATTTGTGTGAGTGGGGAGAAGGAGGTGCAGGAAATGCAAATGATACCGTTCAAGAAAGAGATGAAAACCAAAGGGTTTGCGAAGAAGTTTAGAATCCCTGAAGGGGTGGTTTTGGATCGGATAAGGGCTAAGTATAAGGAAGTGGATGCAGTGTTGACAATTGTGATGCCAAAAATGGAATTGGGAAAAGGAATGAGAGAAATTGAGGAGGTGCTGGAAAGAGAAGAGCCAGAAAATGTTGTGGATAGCGTGACGCCAGAGCCAGAAAAGATTGAAGAGGAAACAGCTCCGGTGAAGAAGCCCAAAAAACCATGGACTCCTTGTCCTCCTTTCTATTTTGGAGGATCAACTTTGCTTCTCACTCTTCTATTTCTTGTAATGCACTATATTAGAGCCAGAAAGAATTAATCTTTTTCTTGTAATGGAGAAATAGAGTTTAAGTTTGCTCAGGGATTATTTATCTTAATTTTTCAGTGTCTCCACCTATAAAGTATTATTTTTGTGTATCTACCTATATATAATTATGAAGAGTACTACGTAGTTTAAGTTTGCCTTGACATTCAAGTTCAATCATGGCAAACAAAAAACTATAGGTGGTCCAATCCAATGAATCGTTTGTTTATGAGATTCTGACATTGTTACAAAAAACTATGGGTGGTCCAATCTTGTGTTTGTTTTGAGGTTACATGAAATGTCCTCCCTTTAAAATGCACTTCCAACCAAATCTTTATTAGAGTGAAGTATAAAATTAAAGTACACTATATATATTTTTTTTTCTTTCGAGTTTATATGCATCATTTAAAATTTTATTTCAAGAAGGAACTTAGTTATATTACATCACGAGACAAATATTTTTAAAGTTTAAGCAAATAAATAAAATAAAATTACGATTATTTTAGACTTCTTCATTTTCTCACTATTCAATATGGGAGGAATAAATGTTAACTTGATGGCACATTCCAAATTCTATCTTTTTTCTGAAGTTGTCTTCAATGAAATTCCTGATTGAATTCTCGGTATCTTTTTAATGGAATGAAACTGAGTCTTATTTTGCAAAAAAAGTAACTAAATAAAATAGTTTAACTGAAGTGCCATAATCACACATTATCTCAAGTTTATTAACTTCTATAATATTTAATTTAAAAGATATGGATATAATAATTTCTTTCTTATTAAAAATGTATTACTCTCCCAAAGTCAGGGATGTAAAAGAAAAACTCGTACTCGCATGTAGTTATCCACGAATAAAACCCGCAATAAGTAAAAAATAATATTGAAAATGAATATTCACAGGTAATATGTACAAGTATTTTTTATATCTGCATGTTAATAGGACGACGGGTACAGATATCATAGTATTCGTACATGTAGATATCTGTTTCTGCTATACTCTAATTTAAATTAAAAAATTAAAAAAAAATGATTAAAACATTAATACATTGATTTTGAATTGATTATTTTTTATCAATTGGTTTTAAAAAATTTGCATTTATTTGTAAATTATCATTCAACACTATTTAAATGCATTATTGTTTAAAATTTATAAATGTTATGCATTCTATTTTTATTTGAAATTATGATTAGAAGTTATTATTAAATATTAATTTTTTCTTTTTGTAAATACTTGTGAGTACTCAAAAATATTCGTAGATATTAAAAAAAATGTAAGTATCCGTAACGAATACCTGAACGACATATATGAATACGGGTACAAAACAAATTTTTGATTTTTGTCCAACAGATAAAGTATGAAGTTACTACCCTGACATCCTACACAAACCATGAAAATTAAATTGTAAATAACATGAATGGTTGAAATAATTTTTCTCAATGGGTTGCATATAACTGGGTACTAAGTATAATAGGCCCAATAATTGACCCAGTACACCATTACATATTAGCTGCCCATTGCAAAAGCCAACCACTACGTTTCTACAGCAAAAATGACCCAAAAAAGGGTTATTACTGACTGAAGTCACAGTGCTAGTGCATCTTCCTCAAGTTTGCTTAATTTATTAATTTATTTAGTGGGCAGGTAATGAGCATTTTGAGAACATTGATTAAAGTGAAGAAATAAAATCAGAAATTAACAATAATTTAATTATACATATATTAAAGGTTTACATTTTTTATAATTTTACTTTTTTACTCTTTCGGATTTGAACGAGTAGAGGTTACTTTCTTAACAAAAACAAATTGAATTTTTTTTCCTCTTTTTTTTATCAGAACAAGTTGAAAATCTACTTGAAAACAAATAGATGAGTTTCATTTAATTGTTAGTGACTTGATAACCCATTTCTATCTTCTAAATTCAAGTTTTACTATTAGAACAGAATAATATATATATATATATATTATATATAACTTTTATATTTTATATATATATTTTTTTTTATTAAAAAAAAAAAATATATATATATATATATATATATATATATATATATATATATATATATATATATATATATCACTTTTCACTTTTCACATTCATTTATTTTTTTATGACATGCATCAAATAATTATTTAGATTTTTTTTCTTCCTAAAAGAAAACCAGCCATCTAAATCAGCTCTCTTTGGACGTTATACAAGTTCATCCAGTGAAGCATGGATACCTCCAACTTGAGATTTCATAAAAAATCGACTAAGATTGTTGCTCTTCGGGGGAATAACAGGTTTTCAGTATATGGAAATTTTGTTCTTGTTTAGTCAGGCTATTGTGGTTAAACCTTCAAGGAATTTACTTGTATATGTTTAGTTTATAGAAAGATTATGTACGAAAATGATTACTTTTCATCATTTAGGGTGTGTTCACTTGAAGGAGAGTGATTGAGAGAGAGTGAGTGGAAGGGTTTGAATTGATTTAAGAGTGAAATTTGTGTTGTTTTTTTTAAGGGATTTAGAAGTGATGGTGAGTGAATTTGGAAGTATAGTTTGTGAGAGTTTGAGAAAGATTTGATTGATGTGATAGATTAAAAAATATGTTTTAGTAAAAGTAATAATTAAATTACCATTTAGCCCTCAGAATGCATGGCACGTGATACAGATATGAAGGGTAAAAATGTAAAAGCTACAGCAATTCCCCTCATATCCGCGCATAATAGGCGAGACACCAAAATTCGTCTATCTCTCGTTTCTTCGCTCTCACTTCTGCATGCATTTCTCCAAACGAACACGGCAGGCTGCCTATTATCTTCACTCACAAATCTACTCACCTTCAACCGAACACAGGCTTATTAAATTGTTATCATATTTGAGATCCTCACATATTATATATAGTCATTGTTTTGATAACATGTCTCAATAATAGATAAGGAAATATTTATTTTCAACATACTTCAGAGGAGAGGAATTCTTGTGTTAGCTGGTTCACCAAATATGAAACTTCTAATTATGAACATGAACCTATTTTTGTTTGGGAATCTTATCTCGTTGAAATTAGCATTACTTTATTTCCCAGTGTCACTGGAAGTTTGTTTATGAGAGAAGTTGATTAGTTTTCTTTTTATATTTATCAAAGTTAAGAATAAATGGTATTGTAATTTACATATACTTTCAACTCACCAAGAGTTTTACTATTTCTCCACATCCAAACGCCACATTTTAGAGTCATGTGATGTTGTTAAAGCTAATTTAATATCATAAAAAAGTAAAAAACAAAGTGCGAAGTATAATACATGACACTAATATTAGTTACTTTCACATGTTGAAACATTTCCTCAAGAGTGTAAATTTAAATAAAGTTTTCAAATAAATTTTGTATGTGACCACAAGACAACACTACACATTATCTCTAATTTTATCTTTCATGACAGTACTAAATATATTAAGAATATTTGTCATCCCATAAAACAAAAACCAGGGTATTAAGATATCACCACTAAATTGGATAATCAATTATATATGCAACAAGTTGGACTCGTTATTTTTAGGAGATCAAATCTCTTCTATGTACTATATTGATTCATCTTTTTTTTCCATAGAAATAAAACATTGTTGTTTCATAAATACACAATTTTAGTTTAATGTTTGTCTTTCTCTTGGAGTTTAACAATTTAAATCAGAGTATATCACAGTTAAATGTCACAGTCAAATTTGTTAAGTTTATATTGTCATCCGTTATTGGATTCTCCAATTTCATGTTTAAAATATCTAATTCTTAAATTGAAGACTGTTTTAAAAATTTGACATCAACTAAAAATAAAACCGAACTATATTATATAAATATATACAAATTTAATGTAAACTTCACTTTCTAAATTGATATCAAAATCATACAAAGCTTATATCATGTTAAGCGTGTCTCATTTTTCAGGTTATAATAATATTAAATGAGATCCTATTTATGTTTAAATAATATTAATGAATTTACTTGAGTACAATGATGACACGTATATCTTCAAATCAACATTTTTATTAAACCAAAAGGTATATCCGATTCTAACATTTTAGGTTATGTTGTTTTATCGTTAAAATGGAGATTATGGTATACGTAGTTATAGAAAAACGAAAACTAGATTAATTTTTATGAATATATTTAATATAATAAAGTCTTACTGCAATTTTAATGTTTTTTTTTTCTCTTATGTATTATTCATGGTTAAGAAAACTAAAATAGAAAGAGAGTTTTTTGGAGATTAAGGTAGAAAAAATAATTGGTGTTGAGTAGTTCTTTTTTGACAACTCGTTGAGTAGACTAATTCATCAATTGTCCAACTACCATATGCATGAGAAGCTCTTAGGTTAGGTAGACACAAAGCCATCTTCTAAAGCAGACGTTGTCACTTAATTGCATGCTACTACATCAATTTGCTATAAATAAAAGGGCATACCTTCAACTTTAGTCATTCTATTGTATCTCAGAAATTTGTTCTTTTATCTAAGACTAGATAACATAATCAAAAGCAAACCATTTTCCTTGATGTATTCATATTGCATTGAGCTGGAAAGAGAATAGTTTGCTTCTGAAGCAAAAAATCGTACATTCTTCTAAACCTAGGCACAAGTTGCAGACATAGCATGTGCATACAGATAGATAAAGATAAACTAGTAGAAATCATCATGAAGACACTTAAAAAGACATAAAATAGATTGTAATTATTTAACAGTTGAAAAATATTACTTCGATGACACTTAAGAGATATAAAAATAGATTGTAATAATTCACGTAACATGAGAAACAAAATTGATGTTCAATGGAATAATAACAACAACGTAATGTGACATTGCCTTACCCGCTGAATCAAAACTATGATATTTTCCAGCAGAAAAGGAGGGAGAAGCTATCAGAAAACCTTTCAAACACTTCCAAGTTCTAGCACAAATGTTACATCCACATCCACAGCCGATTCCTGATGACTTTAAGAGATGTCATAAAGATTACATTGACCAGCGCTACTGTCACTGGCTCCAAATTCAATTCCGGATGGCAGTAACCAAGTCAAAGTCCACCAAATTCAACAGACAATTCAGACACAGATAACAGATTATGTTTGTGAGATTCCCAATTCAATATGTAATCGTACAGTGAATGCTTAAGGGTGACAGACTGGTCTGATTTTAACTGACTAACCCAAATGCTATTGCAAAATCTTTGAGATCGTATTTTCCTAACACGGGTCAATAGAGCAGAAAAAAAAGTACTTGACCAACATCAATGCCATTCTGAATTCAAGCCCACAAATGATAATGGAACAAAAAGAAGACTTAAGCATATGAACGGCATTGTCTTTTTCTACGTTTAGCACTTTTATAGTTTAAAGGAAACTAAACAATCCTAAGACTGCAAAGGAAATAAAGATTGTACCATAATTTGGTCTTCCAAACCAAACACAGATGTTAGTATATTAACCAAAGGGATTTCGCTAATACAATCAGGTGAAGCAAGTTACAGCGAAATTTGATTAGACAAAAGCAACGTTACAAGACAAAAACAAGAGGAGAGGAAAACAAAGCATAGATCACAATGATCTACTTCAATATCCTACATTCTATACATTTTATATGATTTTTAAATACAAGAATCCTTCCCCTTGCCATTTCCTCGCGGGTATAATCTTCATTTCAAATTACCAGACTTTCATTTGCCACTTTTTATATCCATTGGTAATTGGCTTCTTCATTTAGTAGTATTGTATTTCCATAGAAGCAAAATTAAGTTATCAGATCATCTCAACTTGTATTTGATTACAGCACCCACAAATAAATGATGCGGGTAACAAGTTATTCAGCATAGGTTGGCCTACCAAGAGAGTCAATCCCTTCTGTTCGACTGCGAACAATTTTATGAAAAACCTGCCTTACTTGGCGCTCCAAAGGGTCCAGCCCGTCTTTCAAAGCATCACAAACTTGTGAAACGTCCTGCACTATCTGCTTAACCTCCCGCTCTTTGTCCTCTGTCAACGGGAAGATCACAGAATCAGACAATTCATTCATCGATCTAGCACATTTCTCAATCTGATGAATCTCCCTGAGCAAGCCACAGGAATTCTTGCGATCCCTCTTCTTTGACTCCTCCATGATCCTTTCGTGAAGAGAGAGTAATGCAGCAGCCCAAGAGAAATTCCTGGGAATGGTAAAGTGGACATGTAACCCGCGGTCCTGGCACGGAATTGCTGCCACAAGAGCCCACATAACAAACAACAGGACTGAATTCATGATGAACAACGTCATTGCAATTCCATTAGAAGCCACAAGATCATTTGCCTTTGGTGGATTAATGCTGTTCCCAATTGCTTGGAGCTGCTTGGCAGCAGACCAGGTCCGAGAAACACTCCATGAAAGCGATCGAAAATGTCCTAAAGACCGATGATGATAGCCACTACCGCTACTATGACTGTGACCATGACTATGGCTATGATGATGATCTTTATAACCAGTGTTGCGGCTAAAGGACCGGTTTCTATTCGCCATTGAGGCATTGGAGTCCTTATCATCGAGCATCCCAATTGCCAAATCAGCGAGGGCCTTCCTGGCTCTTCGAAATTGGCCCTCGCCAATGCTCCTCTGATTTCCCAATGCATAGACAACAATCTCTAACAGCTTCTGCCATTGGCGAATCTGCTCAATCCCATCACGAATAGCGTTACAAACATCCAAAGCCTTGACACTGCGGTCAAAGTAATCAGTCACCATACGATCCAAGGGGGGTCTCAACGACTGTGTCTTCTGGGCGCAGACAATGGCTCTGAATTCCTCTTGGCAACTCAGGAAGCAATCAAGGAGCTTCCCAACCCATGAGAGGGAAAGCAAATCATCATGGGCCACCGAAGAGAGTTCCAAGAACCGTTCAGTGACGTGTTGCTGAAAAGATTCCATCTCAGCCTCAAAGCTTGACCCCTCCATGGAAATGGAGTGAACCTGTTCGCGACGAAGACTGAAAAGTGCACGGCCAAAATGGGTTAAAGAAGCAGGAGACGACCCTTGGTAGTCCGTCGCGGGCATTCTCGGAGACAACGCAACTTACACAAACTCACTCAATCCTCCTCCAACACCTGTCTCATGAACCGAGATACCAAAAATCCAAACAAGACCAAATGTTCTCTCCAATTTTAATTCACCTCACTTTTAAAACCAGAAATCAAAAACTCAAATTTCACACACTCGATTCACAAAGAAACCGATACCCCCCAAAAAAGAATAATAATAATAACAATCTCGGGCTTAAAACTTCTACAACTTCAATTTGAAACCCAGGAATTGAAAACCCAAAATTTTCCTAGAAATTCGAAATTGAACTTCCTGAAACTAAATAAAATCCCCTCCAAATTGAAATTGTAGTCACTCCGATTGGAAAACCCAGAAGTGACAACCAAATTTGGGTTTGAATTTGAAACCAGTGAAACAAAAGAAGAGGGAATTGAGAATAAAAAACACAAGTCAGAATATTTCAAAGACGGAGGGAGAGAGAAGCAGAAAAGGAAGTGAGAGAAAAAGAGAGAAATGTGGGGAGAAGTGAGGCATGGAACCCTAGTAGGAAGGTGAGGGCTTATATTAGGGACAATTGGTCCGCGTAACACGGTGGTTGGAAAATAAAAACAGCGAAATGCGCAGAAACAAAAAACGAACTCACGAAATAAAAAAAGAAAATCTATTTTCCCGGATTAGTAGTAATAGAAAAGTTTAGGTTTAAATCCATGGTTAATTAGTGAAAATTTTAAGGTTGAGAGAGAAGTTTGAACGCGCACCCAACACGTATCGGACACGCTGGCAAGAACCAAGATTCTTAGTTAGTGGCGTAGATCCCAAGGAACAAGTACGGATTATATATTCGCCGTTGATTTTTCAAACAGGGACGTTTCTGTTATCACCCCTGTACGACAGCACCTGAAGAAGGTAAACGAAGGGTTAGGTTAACGTCCCAGCCTTTTCTTTTTCCGAAAAAATTTTAAAAAAAGCTAACTTTTTCCTAAAACAGTACTTTACTGTAGTATTAAATAACAGAATATTTAATGTGTAAAAAAAAGATAAAAATATTGATAGACAGAATATGTGGAAAAATAATAAGAATATCTTAGAAGAAAATTTAGAATTTTTTCTATTTAATGATTTAAGGTTAGAGTTTGGAGCAACCATACATGCGGCACCAGGTGGAGGAATGATGGGATTTGGTGTCACGTTGGGTCCAGAATGCAGTCATTGGGATCTGTTACCATCAAAGACTTCTGTGCACTCTATTTATTTTCCTTTTAAAAAAAACTTGGATAAATGTATATGTAAATTATTTAAAAGTTAGAAGGAATGGAGAAGAATAACCGAGTATTATTGATTAATTAAATGTTTTCAGAATATGGATAACATTTATGTAAAACTTAAACTTCAATAACAACATTTATGTAACAGTTTATGACACCAGCAGGATGACTCATCTTTTTTTTATGTTATCTTTAGAAACTGATTATTACCTAATATAAAACAAAAAGGTTGTCTACTAGTAAAATATAAAGTTGAATATTTACTTATGTTCTCATTTTTCTTCATTTTTCTACTAACATATTTTTATACTTTCTCCTTTCATGAGAACGAGTTTAGTTTTTAAGATTTTCATTTTTCAAAATATTATTATTATTATCATATTAAACTAAAATTAAGTCATGATATCTAATAAATATTTTTTAAAATTAAATTAGGCAATCTATTATTATTATTATTAACAAACTACTATGTTTATATTCAAATTTACTTTTTTCTGCACAAAAAACATTTTCTTACTCTGAGTTTTAGCAAATTTTAATGTTTTAAAAATTTCAATACTGTAATAAAATTGCTTTTAATCCATATAGTCAAATATTTCTATATATTATTGTTAAGTTTGTTGTTGCCTTCAACAATGCAAAATTTTTTTTCTGAGCATTTAATGCAACAGTATAACAAGAATTGAAATTCAAAATGTAGAATAACCTATAATTTATTTCATGTGATTGATTGATGATACAAAAATAGTAATGTAATATTTGCCTTTTTTACGTTGTAGATTTTCCAGAAAATAAGCAATGGAAAGAAATGTAAGAAAGTGTAAAGAGAGGAATGGGTTTGTGAGAAAAGACGTGGCTGAAACAACCGAGTCTACGATGGCGCGTGAGGGACTGGGTCCGTTCATTCATACTTAATTTTTCGCTGCTTTCTAGAAAAAAAAAATGAAACTCCGAAAAGACTAATACCAAGAACTTTATTTTAAAAATAAATAATAATTGATTGAAAGGTTCAAAAGTGCAATGTATGTATTGAGATTGTAATTGATGGGTGCAACCAATGGTTAGTATTGTTTGCATTGGTAGCTATGATGTGACACTCAACTCGCTTCCATCATCATTTTTTTTTTATATGCATATATCAATATCTCTTTATTTTACTTTTTCCTTTTAGATAATGGTGTTTAAGTCATGACTTAGCCAACCACAAAGATAATACATCAACTTTAGCTTACGTTATCTTTTCGTAACAAAATTGCAAAATACTTTTTCATCACTAATTACTCGCCACTATATTTTTTATATAAATTATTTATAAAACAAAAATTCAATTAAAATATATAATTCAATATTGTCTATCAATATATAAATAACAAAAACATAAGTTTCTAAATAAAATATTTGAATAACCTTTTCTTGTAGATTTTAACTTTTGAGTGAACAAAAATTCATTCAAGCAAACTTTGACTTGTTTTTTCAAGTTATATATATGAAACCTCTTTTATTTGAAAGGTTTTTTTATTGAAAGAAAAATATTGTTTGAAAAAAAAACGTTAAACTTAATTCCTTTTTTAATTATATATATATATGAGAAAACACAAACCTCTTGTTGATTAAACGAAATAATTTAACCATGTGTTTAGAAGAATCTAACTACCTTAATTTAAATTATTTTATGTTGCTTCAACTATACTATTTTTTTTTCTTTTTTTGCATGAAATTAGTCATGAATCTAGGTAATGACTAAAAAATAATGAAAAATATTATATATTTAAATAAAAAATATTTTTGCAGGGTTGAAAAGAAAAAGAAAATCATATTTATAACAAATAAAACATATTTAAAAAAAAATTAGTTGGTAGTAGTATTTAAGTTTTTAATCTTTGCTAAAAGAAATTACTTAAACTTAATGTCTGAACACGGCCTTTGTGTAGGATTATTTTGAAAAGGGTTAAATATGTTTTTGGTCCCTCAAGTTTGAGCAAAATTTGGGTTTAGTCCCTCATTAAAACTTTTGACCAATTTAGTCTTTCATCTTCCAAAATGCGTGAATTTAGTCCTTTTAACCAAATTTTGTTAAGTTTAACTGACATTTCAAGCGCATTTCATGATAGTATTTAAATTATTTATACTGTTTGACACATTTTTGCTTCAATATTAACTTAAATACTATCATGAAATGCGCTCGAAACGTCAGATAAACTTAACAAAATTTGGTTAAAAGGACTAAATTCACGCATTTTGAAAGATGAAGGATTAAATTGGTCAAAAGTTTTGATAAGGAGACTAATTTTAAATTTCGCTAAAAGTTGAGGGACAAAAACATATTTAACCCTTTTGAAAAATATATTTATGAAAAACTACAAAATTTGGGGCAATGAAAAGAAACAACAATCCTTCATCCTGAACACTATAAAAATAAGAGAGTGGAAAGAGCAATGATTAAGCCAATTGTCAGAAAATTTGTTGATTTCTCAACAAATACATCTTGAGAATGAGAGAATTTAATGAAAAAGTTGCTTTCAGTAATGTCAGTAGAAAGTGAAGTCTTTCAGGAATGAATGATATCAACATAGACAAACTAGGGTTTAACTAATAATTTTAAAACCTTTTTACCCAATTAAACACGTCGGTATGTATGCAACACACTCTTTTAATTGATTTACTGATTTGATATTTATTTATTTCATTATTTTCACAATTATATTATTAATATCAGCTTAATCTGCGTTGCGATACTGGTTTGATTTAAATTTTGTGATCAAAGGGACATGCAATACATTCTATAGAATATATTGCAGTGAAAAGTTGTATTGTAATTCAATTATATATAATTTGCATATATTAAAAACCATTCAATTTTATTATAGTTGTTTTCAAAACCATGTTTATACTGTTTTTGAATAAATTATACTATTTAAAAATATAATGACAATCTGCTATAAAATACTAAAATTAAACATATGCATATGATACCTTATAAAACTTTTTTTGATGCTCTGTAATATTAATCTAATGCTAAAATATATTAAAGTTTTTGTTTTATTAAAAAATGTTTTCGTAAAAAGAAAACTAAGAAAAGAAATTTTATTGGAAGAGGAAAGAGGGCTGATATCTATGAATTAAAAATATTGAGACAGGGACGTTCAACTAGCTCTTCTGACAGTTACCATCTACCAGCAAGCTCGTAGTTGTTGTTGAATGAAACCTTATCTTTATATATTTATTTATGCCAAAGAAAAAAAGAAAGGGATTAAAGAATAGAATGGAGCCCCACAATTGTAAGATGGAGAAGCCAAAAACATTTTGTTTTACTTTCATGCTCTAATAAAAAAAACCTTATTAATCAATTTATTAAACAATCTCACGTGTGGGTTGCTCTTCCAGATAAAGGTCAGGTTGGGGGTTCGATTCCCACTGGCAACAACCCACCCAGTATGAATGGACGGAAAAGGGTGAGGGGTTGGGGTGCATCGGGCTGTAGTAACCTGACAGCCTCTGGGCCCGGTATGAATGGACGGAGAAGGGTAGCCAGGGATGTTACATTACCGATGGACCGATGGACCCGAACGTGGTTGGCTGTTGACTTATTTTCTTAACCGTTTGACCGATGGTCCTACAGGTTATTCACGAACCGTTCGACCGATGGTCCTACAGTTTATTCATGAGCCATTCGACCGATGGTCTTTTGTCGATGCTACACGATTTGCTGGTAGAACCGATTGACCGATGGGCGTACAGTACACAAGCCCCCCCAGCCTCGAGCGATGGGAGTGAAGCGAGGAGGTTTAGTAGAACCGTTGTGCCGATTGACCGCTGGTGTGCCTCTCAACGGTTATCTTGCCTCGTAGATCGTGCCTGACAGTTATGATTTGAAGCGTCGCGAAGTATGGTCCGTTGATCTGCGTGTGATCGTAAGGTTTTGAGACTGCCACGTGTCACATGGTCCCCCTATAAATAGGTCTGTGTGGTTGTCGTTATTTTCACGTTTTCCTTTCTCTTTCTAGCCGAGTCTCTGATCGATTTCTTCTATTTGCAGGTAAAAAATGTCTTCCAGCGCATCGAGTTCAGATGGTTTGTCGGGTGGGGCGGTCGGGACGTCTGGGGGCGGCGGGTCGATCTCCGCCTTGTTCAGTTCTTCCGACTCGAGGACATCGCTCGGGGGGTTATCAAGCTCGACGGATTCTCCCGTTCAGCCTAGCGGCAGCCCGGAAGCTGAGCAACCGGGCGCCGAGGCGGTGGATCAGATTGTGGTTTCAGACGAAAGTGGGGACGTCATAAGTATAGACGTTCGCAACGAGGGGGAGCAAGCTAATCTGTCAGAGATTCAGGGGTACAATTGGGCCCCTTACGAGCCGCGCACACATGCGACGAGGTTCCAGTGGGGCAATGACCTTGGTGATCTGGTCGAGCGGACCAAGATCTTTGGTGATGAAGTGGAAGACGGGCTCCTTCGGGTTAAGGTGTGTGCCAGCAACGAGAGGGTCTGCCACGGGAAGGGAGCGGCGCGGCTGGAGTTTTTCTACGTCTACGCTTGCCTCTTCCAGGACTTGGGTTTGACCGTGCCGTTCCCCGAGTGGCAAATGGCGGTCCTTCGTCAGATTCAATGTACGCCGACCCAAATACACCTGAACGCCTGGGCGTCGATGCAAGCATTCGACGTTTTATGCCGAGCGGCCGGTCTGACACCAACCATGCCCTTGTTCCTTAATTTCTACAAGACTCGACCGACGACGTCGAAAGGTTGGGTTTCTTTTCTCGGGGCGAACAAGAGCTTGTTCACCCTCTACCTTGCTTCCTACAAGGGTTTCAAGATCGGCTTTTTTAAGGTCGCGATTCCCGGTAAGGGAAGGAAATATATTTTTGATGAGCAGAACCGGCCGAAGTTCCCTTTGTATTGGACGGCGTTTCCCCCTCCTACCGATGCTTGGGCCGAGGAGCGGTTGACTCCTGCCGAGCGGGCCGATCTAGCCGTCCTCAAGACCCTACCTGACAAGATCCCCCCGCGGCGACTGATGCAATGCCTCCGCTCCCCGGATTTGCCGAGGGCGGTTTATGGTTAGTTGTTCTGATCCTCCCGATCATTATATCTGTTGCAGCTAACTTATTTGTTTTGTTGTTTCGCAGATATCATGGCCCGGACGACCGTTTCTAACGCGGAGTTTCTGGCTCGTGCTAAGAGTCGACGAAGGGAAGAGGATACTGCTGAGGAGGTGGCGCCACTCCAGAGTGTCCCCGCTGCCCCTTCGACCGGTCGTGTGCCTGCCACCGCCGCTCCGATTGGAGCCTCGGGTGTCGTATCCAGACCCCGCTTTATCGTGAAGCCCCCCGGCTCTCCCACCGGTCGACCGTCCAAGAAGAACAGAAAGGAGGAGACGTTCAGATCGCTGGTTGACGCCCTTCTCGGCGGCGACGTCCGGCTGGACGAGGAGGTCTCCTTTCAACTGGGACCTCGGGTGACGGACATACTCAAAGATGTTTTCGAAGAAGAGGCCCTTCGAACTGCCGGGGAGCTGACCCTTTGGCTTGTTGCCGTATACACCAAGTTTCCTCACCCCGACCGGAGCAGGATGGAGAGCTTGGAAAAGGAGCTCGCAGCGGCAAAGATGGAGCTCAGTGAGGTGAAGGTCTCAGCGTCGGACCTGAAGATTCAGTTCGACCGATTGAACGACATCAAGGCGAAACATGCTAAGTGTGCCGGTCTGCTAAAGGCCGTCGAGGATCGGGCGAAGGCGGAGCAAGCGAAGACAAGCGAGGCCGCTGAGGAACTTCGCAAGCTCCAACGACGTTTTGACGATCTGACGCTGGAGCAGATGGCTGCCGCCGAATCAGCCTCAGACTGGCAGAAAAAGGCCAAGGAGTTCCAGGCCGAGCTGCGAGTGGCCGACGAGCAAGTATTTGCTCAGTACGAGGCGGGCTTCCAGAGTGTTGTTGATGATTAAACTGTCTTTTACTATAAATGCTCTCCCGACTGGTTTGATGTTCATTTGGGGGTGGTTGAAGGGAAATTGGAAAGGGTCTTCGATCGGCTGGACGAGGTCAATGATCCTCCTGCGAACACTTGATTTGTATATTTACTTGTGTATTTTGACATAACTGATCGAACCCCATCGACCATTCAGTTGATGGCGTTCGATCGGTTATTAGGCCATTTTTTGACAAACACTTATGTAAATATTAGATGCCTTCTTCTTATTTCGTCTGCTAGCTTCTATCTGTTTTCGTTTGTTTATTGCTTCGCGCTGGCGATCGGCCATATTATTGTTGTTATTTCTGTTAATTAGCTGCGCTTGATATCGAACTAGTCGGACTATCGGCGTGCAATTTTCAAGTTTCTTAAAGTTATCTTGATTAACTGTCACGGAGGGTCGACCTTTGCGCGTTCAATTTTAAGTTTTAGATCGTAGGTGTAATACCTCGATCGGCTAGGACAGCTCGTGTCACTTATTTACCCATAGGGTTAATTAGATCGCTTAGATCGGTGTTGACGGAGCGGGACTTCCTCTTGGTAGTCCGCATCTCGATCGGTCAGGCTTTGCTTGGGTCCCGTAGGGAGCCCCATCAGTCAGCTTGTTAGATGAAGTTGTATGCAACACTCATTTTATTCATAGTGTCAGCTATAGTACATTTTGAGGTGCGACACGTTCCATGTGTTTGATATTTGTCTGCCGCTCAGGTATTCCAGCCGACAGGCTCCGTTCTGTAGGCTTTTTGTCACGCGAAACGGACCTTCCCAGTTTGGCGCTAGCTTTCCTTGCGTTGACTTTTTGCGTGCTTCATTGCTCTTCCTCCATACCAAGTCTCCTCTGATGAAGCTCCTTGGTTCAACCTTCGCGTTATACCTCCTCGCCACCATCCTCTTGCATGCTTCGGCCCGCACGGCCGCTCGCTCCCTACATTCGGTCGTCCAGTCCAATTCCTCGCGCAGGCGTCCACAATTTACCTTGAGATCTTGCATGCCCCGCCGAAGAGTTGGCTCCCCCACTTCAACTGGCAGCATAACGTCTGTTCCATATGTCAAGTTGAAAGGAGATTCCCTTGTCGTCCCATGCGGGGTGCACCGATAGGCCCAAAGGACCTGCGGCAGCTCGTCTACCCATGCTCCTTTGGCTTCTCCCAACCTTTTCTTCAACTCAGCCACTATAATCTTGTTCATGGCCTCAGCCTGACCATTGGTCTGGGGATGCTCGACCGAGCTGGTCATGTGTCGTATCCCCACTTGCTTATAGAAGTCCTTCAGCTTCTTGTCGATAAACTGACGATCGTTGTCGGTGATGATTATATGGGGAAGGCCGAAGTGGCATATGATGTTGCGCCAGACGAAGGAGTGGACCTGCCGAGCGGTGATGTTGGCTAGGACCTCTGCTTCGACCCATTTGGTGAAATAGTCCACTGCGACAAGTATGAATTTCTTCTGCGCTCTGCCGATAGGGAAGGGCCCAACGATGTCCATTCCCCATTGTGCGAACGGCCAAGGGGCTGTCAAGCTGTGCAACTCGGTTGGAGCCCTCTTAACGTCATTTCCATGAGTTTGGCATCCTTCACACTTGCGTATCATGACCTCGCAGTCTTGTTCCATGGTCGGCCAAAAATAGCCTGCTCGGAGTATCCTCGCTTTCATCATCCTCCGACCGGTGTGCATTCCACAAATGCTATTGTGGACCTCGTTCATAACGTACTCGGCTTCGTCTTCTGATAAGCACTTGAGGAGCGGCACTGTGAAGCCTCTCTTGTATAGGTCTTCTCCGATGACTACGAATCAAAGTGCTCGTCTTCTCTCCGTCGGGCTCACTTCTTCTCCCGCCTCGCACCTCTTCAAGAGTTGTCGCACCTCCCCTATCCAACCTGCCGCTCGGTCTGCGGCAGCGCACTCTCCTGCGGAAGGTCTCATCAGGGTTTGTCTGATGATGGTTTTCAGCTGGCCTTTCTCTTTTCCTTCCGCCAGTTTAGACAACCTATCAGCTCTGGTATTTTCCGCTCGGGGGATGTGATGGATGGTAATCTCTTCGAATTCCTTCATGGCTTCGACTACTTTATGATAGTACTGGAGCAACAAGTCATCCTTAACCTGATACTCTCCCTGTACCTGCCCGACCACGAGCTTCGAATCAGTGTTGCATTTTAATTTCGTCGCTCCTAAGTCTTTTGCTAGCCTTAGCCCGACGATCAGCGCTTCATATTCTGCTTGGTTATTCGAGGCTTTAAACTTGAACTGTAAGGAATGCTCCACCGTGAAACCACTCGGTCCCTCGATGACGATCCCTGCTCCAGCATTACGTTTATCCGATGATCCATCGACGAAGAGAATCCACATATGCTCCGACGGGGGGATCGGTCCGTGGAGTTCAGCTGCAAAGTCTACCAAATGTTGTCCTTTGACAGATCCTCTGGGTTCGTACTTGAACCCGAACTCGGATAACTCGACCGACCAGGCGATCATTCTACCAGCTAAGTCGGGCTTCCGGAGTATCTTGGCTATGGGATGATCGGTGCGGACGATCACCTGGTGACTTTGGAAGTACTGGCGTAGTCGGCGTGCGACTGTCAATAGCACCAAGGTTATCTTCTCTATCAACTGATACCTTGTTTCTGCGCTCTGCAATACCCGACTGATGAAGTAAACAGGCTGTTGCTCCGGGATTTCTTGTATTAAAGTCGCGCTAATCGTGTCGTCTGACACCGACAAGTATAACTGCAGGGGCAATCCTTCTACCGGTCGGCTCATTATTGGGGGACTGTTGATCATCACCTTTATTTGCTGAAACGCCGCCTCGCATTGACCGTCCCACTTTTCTGCAGTCTGCTTTTTCATTATCTTTAGTATCGGCCTGACCTTCTCCGTCAGCCTGGGTAAGAAACGTGCCAGAGAAGTTAGCCGACCTATCAACCGCTGGACCTCCTTCAGGTTCTTGGGGCTTCTCATCTCAGTAATAGCAGCGCATTTGTCCGGGTTTGCCTCTATGCCTCGGGCGGTCAGCATGAAACCCAGGAATTTCCCGGTCGGCACCCCGAAGACACTTCTCAGGGTTGAGACGCATATTGTATTTGCGCACTTGGTGGAAGACCTCGCCGAGGTCGCGCACGTGGTCTTCGGCAGTTTGCGACTTCACGACCATGTCGTCCACGTACACCTCCATGGACCGACCGATCTGCCTCCTGAAGACCCGGTCCATCAGCCTCTGGTAGGTTGCCCCCGCGTTCTTCAGACCGAACGACATGACCTCGTAGCAGAAATTTGCTCGATCTATAATGAACGCCATTTTGGATCTGTCCGGGCCATACATAGGGATTTGGTTGTACCTTGAGTACGCGTCCAGGAAGCTCAGGAAGTTGTGTCCTGAGGCCCCATCCACCAGCCGATCGATGCTGGGTAACGGGTATGCGTCCTTCGGGCAGGCCTTGTTGAGATCGGTGAAATCGGTGCACATCCTCCACTTCCCGTTCGTCTTCTTCACCATGACCACGTTAGCTAGCCACGTAGTATACTTGATCTCTTTGATGAAACCAGCTCCCTCTAGCTTCTTGACTTCCTCCTCGACCGCTCTCCTTCGCTCCTCTCCCATTTTTCTCTTCTTCTGAGCAACTGGGCGGGCTTCCCGAAAGATGGTCAACTTATGGGACATCACATCATGGTGGACGCCTGGCATGTCAGCGCTCGACCATGCGAACAGATCTTTGTTCTCTAAGATCACCGCCCTTAGGAGCTCTTCTTCTTCCGCGCTCAGGGCTCCCCCAATCTTGGTGACTTGTCTAGGTTGGCTCCCGATCGGGATCTCCTTGGTTTCTCCTTCTAGTTGCAGCCGATCCTCTGTGTTCGTTCGGGGGTCCAAGTCTGTCATGGCTACCTCCGAACGGTGCTGTTTCCGCGCACGACTATAAGGAGTGATCCTCAATCCTGCGACATAACATTGCCTGGCGATTTGTTGATCTGCATGCACCGTGCATATTGTCCCCTTGTCCGACGGGAACTTCATGGCCAGATGCAGGGTGGATATGATCGCTCCGAAGGCGTTCAGACAAGGTCTCCCTAGCAATACATTGTAGGAGGTGTTAGCTTCAACTAAAAGGAATCTAACCCTTACCTCTCAGTCGTCCTTCCGTGAGCCGATCCTGGTACGAAGTTCCAGGTAGCCCCTTGTGTCGACTCGCTCGCCAGAGAAACCAACGATCTGCTCGTTATATGGGACGATCAGGTCCTCCGAGAGGTTCATCTTCCGGAAAGTCTTCCAGTATAAGATGTTGACAGAGCTTCCCTGGTCAACTAACACCTTCCCGATCCCATACTCGGCTACCTCTATTGAGATGACCATCGGATCATCATGATCAAGGTCGGGCGCCTTGAAGTCGTCGTCCGTAAACGTGATGGGGGGCATCGACCGGATCTTCTTTTCCACCAGATGAACCGACTTTAGCGCCCGGACGTGTCTCTTTCGAGCTGTAGAGCTCGATCCTCCTCCGGCGCAACCTCCGGAGATGGTATTGATATAACCCCTAAGGGGTTTATCGTGGCTCCGACTGCGGCTCCTCCTTGGGCTATGATGCGCCCTAGACGGTCCTCTCCTTCGCCTCTCAGGTTCGGGCTCTCTCCGCTTCTCCCATCGGGCCAGGGGGGCTCTTCTTACTGGGCTCCTGTTCCTCGCCGGGCTTTGCGGAGGACGATCTTGTCGAATATACTTCTTCAGATGTGTCTGCCGAATAAGCTCTTCGATTTTGTCGCGGAGCGTGTGGCACTCTTCAGTAGTGTGGTCGATCGTCCTATGGTACTGGCAGTGCTTACTACCGTCGGCATCGGGTGGTGGGGGCTTCTTTCTGACCGCGGGAAGTGATTCGACGCTGAAAGCTTCTTGTAGAATCCTAGCCCTAGGAACGGCTAAGGGGGTGTACGTCGTGAACTTCGGTGGTTTCTTCTCGCTGGGCCGTGCCAAAGGTTTGTTTGGCTGAGGTGCGGCCGGCTTCGCGGTTGCGGCATCCTCCTTCTCCCTCTTCTTCACCTGGAACTCTTGCATATCTTCCATCTGTATGAACTTGGCCGCTCGTTCCCTCATCTCCTCCATCGTCTTCGGTTTCTTGCGGCTTATCTTGTCCGTGAAAACTCCCGGCTGGAGCCCATATGAGAAATGATGTCGAGCGATTTCGTCGCTGAGATCCTTTATCTTGACCGACATCTGATTGTACCGATCGAGATAACTCCTCAGCGATTCCCCATCTTCCTGCCGAATGATCACCAGGTTATCGACCATCAGAATGGCTGGCTTCAGGGGCGCGAATTGTGTGCTAAACCTTGCCTTTAGAGTGGCAAAAGAGTCAATACTACCGGTCGGCAGCTCGGAAAACCATTCCAACGCCTCCCCTGTCAAAGAAGTCGAGAAAACACGGTACCAGATGGGGTCACTAACTGCGTGGAACATCATCTGATGCATGAAGACCCGCATGTGATTATCTGGGTTAGTCGTGCCATCGTACTTGTCGAACGTTGGGATTTTCCACTTCTCTAACAGCGGCGTCTCCAAAATGTACGATGTAAAGGGGGAGAATCCCGACGCAGGGATCGGTTGACGCGATGGGCGGCCCCCATCGTTTGCTTCCGAGCTCTCCGCCATCGTGTGCGACGGATTTCCCCTCGAAGCCTGCGTCTTCTCAACCCGAGCCGGCTGTGATTGCTCCTGTCCTGTTGGTGGAGGACGACTCTCCACCCATTCGGCATCCCGGTGCTGCTGCACCCGACTTAACCTGAGCGGGTCGGGTACAGTAGGCGTCGACGAGATCCCTTCTTCCTTCCGCCTTAGGATGGCGTTCTCCTCCGCAAGATCTGCATCTGCACTTCATAATTCCTCTGCATCTCATCCATCCTCTGCTGCATCGCCCTTATCATCTCCCTAGTGTCTGCTTGATCATCCGCCATTCTACCTCCGTCTATGTTGCTGTTCCGGTTCCTTGTGGTCACCATAAGGGTACTCTCTTAAAGAAGACTGCTCGGCCCCACGGTGGGCGCCAAAATGTTTCGGGTGTAGGGACCAAGCGCCTACTAAAGAATCTCTTCAAGCTTACTCTACTATCCACTGCGACGATAACTCCGAGAAAATCCACTCCTTAGCTCGATCGGCTGGGATGATGATCGAGGTACCTGTCTAAAGGGCTCCAATGCTTAAGTCAGTAAAGGACCGATCGGTGTATCAATATATCTGCTGCAATAAATGCGAAATTAAGATCCTCACCAACCTACCTTTGGGCCCTATTTATAGTTTTCGGTGTGGGCCTGTGATTAAGGTTTCTTAATCATGGCCCAATGACTCTTTAATCAAGATTACTGACTCGTTTAATGTTAATTAACCCGATTGACTGGTTATTTGACCGTACAACTGATGGCCGCTTGACTGGGTTAGTTATACTGTTTGTTTTTAACAAGTGAACGATTCGTGTATGCCTGATCGACCGACGGACGCATGTGGAGGATTACACAAGTCTAAAGAAATTGATCAATTTGTCATTTGTTATGGTTAGGTTCTATTCTTGTTTGTCCGATCGACCGATATGTCATTTAAGGATCGCTCGATTAGGTGTTACCGATGGACCGATGGGCCCGAACGTGGTTGGCTGTTGACTTATTTTCTTAACCGTTTGACCGATGGTCCTACAGGTTATTCACAAACCGTTCGACCGATGGTCCTACAGTTTATTCATGAGCCATTCGACCGATGGTCTTTTGTCGATGCTACGCGATTTGCTGGTAGAACCGATTGACCGATGGACGTACAGTACAATTAGTGATAAAAAAATTATTTAATTAATATTCAAAATGCAAAAGATAGAAGAAGAATATTAAAATTAGTGATGAACCCAAAGATAAAACACAGATTAAATGAGTACGAGAATAATAGAAAAGACATCCTGAGTCAATAGGATGGTTCCCTTTTTATTTTATTATGTTTTCTATTGACTAAAGAAATAAATAAAAGATTATATAATTTTATTTTCACTCAGAGCATTAAGAATTACTGTAATGTATGACTCTTGTTAAATAGTAGCTTTCATCAATCCAATTTGCATAGTTAGCTCTTCAAAATAAAAATATCAACTTTCGGAATTATAATAGTAATTATTTTATTTCTTTATTCCAATCATTCATCATATTGAAAAACACAACAGGAGGACGTAAGGACGAGTCTCGCTCCCTCTTACATTTGGCAATATATACTAGCCACCGTTTCTGGCTATTCTGTGTAAGATATCCATCTAATTGACCCAAAAAAATTAAGATATACATATACACATAATTTATTAAATTGTAAAAGGGTATAGAAAAGAAAGAAAGAAGAGATACATAATAAAACTATAATATATTGAACAAATTTGTGAGGTAAAAACAATAAAAAATGACGTGGTAACTTATAATACTCTAATTTTAAGTATGTCTGGCGTTGTACTATCATAATATACATTACATTGTCTTTTAAAATATAAAGAGAATTAAAAAGCTTAAGATACTTTTAAATTTTAATACTAAGTAATATTCGTAGTTTCTGAAAAATTATTTTTTTTAATAAACGAAATATAGACATTAGTAAATGTTTATACGTATGGATTAATATGCAGAAATGAACACAAGCTCTGAATACGAATGACTATACGAAGCCTTTTTTCCATAAAAGTAGGGAGCCACCAAAATATACGAATTCAAATTCCTGCTTATTTATCTCGATAAGCAGTTATTGGCTTGTTAGATTTGAAATACAAGAGTCTCGCTATTACGACCTTTTCTCTTTTTTGATTCATACCTACAACTACCATTACTTGTGCTAATACGTATAATTTTCCAACAAGACAGCATATTCAATTTTAGCATCCCTATGTTATAGCAACCCTCCTTGACCTTTGACTTTGATGGTTTCCAGAAATTGAAGCACTCAAAAGCGACCAAAAAAATCCATAGTAATGACCAGCAAACAAGGAGACACAATGCTTCAGTTCAGACAGGTCAAGAAGCGCTTAAATTCTCACATAAAGCCGGTCGTAGCCTTTCTATTTATTACGAACATAATGTATGTTAGTTTAATCTTTATTGCAACACCTCCATTCTCCAACCCACCTACATTCTGTCATTTCTATCATCCATCAAAAACAGTTAATTGGAGACTAAAATCATTATCAAATTTGTAATACTGTTGATATAAAACCTAAGGAAAGGTTAACAGAAACGAGAACCCACAAAAAAGAAAAATAGTTAACCAGCTATTGTTTCTGTTTCTTTAAAAATAATATTACAACACTGAAAAGTAAACATCTCTTTAGCATCCTAGATTTAACAGTATCTATATTCTAATCTATAGCCACAACTAACAATAAGCGATAACCGGATCTGTTGCTGAAGTTCATTAACGAAACCACCTTTCCCGGTCCATATTATTTCAACAAGGACATTGTTGAGTTAAAAGCACTGTATCATTTTATATCTTCATCGATCAATACAAATGAACATGAAAGGGCACAAGAATCACCATAGCCGCTAATCAAACTCGACCACTGAACATAACTTTAAAAATTTACCACGTCTAAACAGATTCACAATATAGATGTGAAGCTCTTCAGAAAAAAAAAAATACATCACTGACAAGACATCACGATGCACATGAACAATCAAATCAGTTAAAAGTTCAGGAAAAAAAGGCATAAAGAAGAACAAGGGAACTCATAACTATTTATAAATCATCTAAACCTCAGGGGCAATATTTGACCAATGCCACACCCATTACACTAAGAATGCATAACAGATAAAAGTAGGATTGCGCTCAGATAACTCCAATTGGTACTACTTTTTCAACATGCATAAAAGCCTTTCAACATCCATTCTTGGCACTAAAAACCCACAACCTCCATCATCTCTACTTGCCGCCAGCAATAATACTAAATAATAATAATAATAATAATAATAATAACAGCAGCAGCAACAACAACAACAAAGGGAATGAAGAGAAAGAAGAGAAGCAGTGGCAGAGTAGGCGATGGCAGTGGGAAGAAAAGCAGAAAAGATGGAAAGGCTTTGAACAATATTCGAAGTACCATATCTCACAGCAAGCATTCATCATTGCGCGATCACAAGAAATATGACAATGACACTCAACTATAACAAAAATTATCGACCTGGACATTCGTCATTGGGCGACCAAAGGTTATGATAATGAAAAAAAGAGGAAGACAGATTTGCTCATGAAAATAATATGATTGATACTAAAGAGACTAGTAATTATTTAAGTACATGACAAAATGAAACTAAAATGACACTATCAACTTAATCAGTTGAATGAGAAATAAAATGCTTCAATAGATCTAATATTACTGAAGGAAGTTTCAAACTTTAATATACAAGGACAAGGCAATGCAGACATGGCCCACAACCTCCTGGCAACACACAAGTGAGCAAGGATGGATTACATCAACACAGGTGAACAATCTATTATATAACCTCAACACAACATAGTGGATAATGAAAAAGATTTACAGCAAAGCTTGCTATAGAAAAAGAGTGAACAGAGATTTTATTGCAAGACTTCATAAACATAGGAATGGCTTAGATCATAAACTAACGAATGTTATAAAGCTAATCCAGAACAAAAAGAAAAGAAAAAGACCTGGGTTGTTCGTATGACCATAAAAACGAACAAAGATTCTATGACTACTGAATTAATATAAAACAATTAAAGTTGGTATTACATGGAATAGGAAGCTTTTTATACTTTTTTGAAGATAAAAATATCCATGTTCAAGCACATTTATAATGTAGGCCATAAGTTTGTTCAAGTTATAACAATACTTTAATAAAATCACTAGTGATTATGAAATACAGTTAAAATAAAATATTATCACACATTCATTCAACAAAATGTTTGACTGATGGCAAATGTAAAACACAATATTGATAACTTATGCCTTAAATATTGAAATACGTAATGTTGATCTTTTACAACATCATGTTTGGCAGAAGTGGAAATTAGTAGTCCGTCCGTAACCCTCAGACCGCATAGCTAAGTAAAATCATCTATGACTTCTGAACAGGCTTCATTCACATCTGACATGCACCAACCACAAACACATAAATAGATAGATAGAAAGATAGAAGATAGAAAGATAGAGGTAATGGCACATGACCGATTATGAACAAAACAGAGCAGTCGTTCAATGTCCATCATTGGGCAGGACAGAGAATTGCAATGAATGCATGCGGGAAGACAAAACAATGACATGAGATAAGTGTTTATAACATGAACATAAAAGCAAGTATGCAAGCACACAATTTGATGAACCACATTAAAATAGCAATATAGTTTTGGATCTATAAAAAAGAATGACAAGTAATTTAAACATAAACTATGATAACAGAGCAAAGTTGGAAAAACAATTCAGTGGTCAACATTATGCAAAAGATTAAGTTTTTCTGACATACGGACAGCGTTTACAGAGGCAGTTGTGAGCAGAACTGAATCGAAATTGAAACAATATGGGATATTATATCTCCTCAGCCCTTTCCCCTGATTATTTGAAAAAAATAATCAGGTAACTTAGAATCATACTCTCTGTTCTAAGATTTTATAAAAAAATGTTATAATATTAATATATATATATATATATATATATATATATATATATAGGAATGACTGGGAAACCAAAGCGAAAAAGAAGAAAAATATTTTATTACGAGACAAGAACGCTTACTTGTCAACTAAAATATTATGATGAACACTATATATCTATATCATATTTGTTTCGAGACTATGTTTCAATTGTTTAATGTATTTCTAGTTCAAAATAATTTAATTGAACACCGTACATCATCTTTGTAATATATTTAAAGTTATTTTTCATTGTCCAGTTCAGCACAACAAGAATTTACAATTCAAGAATTAGTTTGGCTATCTCACAATCTCATGAATCATCTACAAATACACAAAAGGAAAATCACGTATCCAGTTTTGAACAAAACAAATCAAATGCTCACTGGTCATTTCGATATCACTGAGCAGGGTGAAGAGATCTTCATTACAAAAGAAATTACATAAATACATCTCCTCGGCACTTTTCTCCTGATTATTTCAAATGCATTTCAGATGTTAATCAAAAATTGTGTAAGCCTGCTAACATGTCTAATAATAACAATAAAAAATTTGCTTTAGAAAATGAAAAACAAGTATTGCCAAATAGAACGCATAACCCTCAGATCTCATAGCTAAAGACAGATCATCTACAGCTTTATAACAGGCTCCGTTCACAGCCTTCTTGCACCATCTCAAACTAATTTGTATATATATATATATATATATATATGTGTGTGTGTGTGTGTATGAATTGAGTTCAGAGATAGAGCGCACGAACGCACGCAAACTGACGTAGAGGGACAGAAAGAGAGAAAAAGAGAAAGAGAATGGTGCAGGTCCAGTTACGAACAAAACCATGTAGCCGTTCAATAGATTATTTATCAGTCATTGGGTAGCATAAAAGGCAGCCGCATGTCAATTAAACCAGTTGAAACAGTAAATGTGTTTTCAGACCAGAAAACCCTAGATCAAAATTTAGGTCATTCCACTTCATACTTAACAAATCCTTTCAAATTTAACCATCTAACCGGTTTTAATTGGCATTTTTGGCGTCAAACTAATAGGGTTTCCCAAAATGCAAGCCATCGAGAAACGAAAGTACAAAAGATATAGAAAACACCGAACAATAACAAAGACGGCAAAGGAAAATCTAACTGGATGATATCACAGAGCATACACAGTGCTACTCAATCATCAGGCTCATACAAACAGAACAAACATCTATGATAAAAAAAATCGGTGAACTGAGGTAAAAGCGTGAAAATGCCCTCAGATCCCATAGCTTAAGAACAAATCATGCAGTTTTAAGATAATGGCGTTCATCAAAAGCCTTCACAAACAACCACACACATACACGCACGTGTGTGCATGTAGAAAAATGTAGGTGGCGGTGGCGATGGTTAGGTAAAAAGCCAATGACAAGTCAAAAACTAATGAAAAACAGCTCAATACATTTTGAGTTGTGCAAGTATATTAAACAACAGAAAACAAAAGGAGACTTCCGTTGAAGAATCAAGGAAGGACTGAAGAGTGAAAAAAGACGAAAAATTAAAATAGCACAGAAGAAAGCACAACGAAAAAGACGCAAATGCTTCTAGTTTTGACCGCAGGAAACTAATCCTTCGGCTGCGTGAACTTTGTATTCGGGCCGTTTTGGATTTGGGCTTTTATTTGTTCATGGACTCTGTAGGGGCCGATATTGCTACCTCAAATTGCTATTTAAACACCCGTCAAGTTGAAAATGTTTTACATGTTTCCGTTGATCCAACTTAATTAATCTGAAAACAAAATTTTGTTGATTCTAACATTAAATTTTTTATTTCAAATTGTAAAACCGAAAATTGGTACGAGTAATTTGCATCGTTCGTTACACATCCATGTGTCTATCTATCAATCAATCAACTTCAGAATATTTGTCGATTAAGCAACTATGACGTTTAAGTCAATTCAAGTCCATTTAGATGAAAATAATTAATGTTGTAATAAATGCTCATATTTTTTTATATGGGTCTGTGATTAGAGATTGCAAATAAACTCGTCCCCGTGGGTATTGCCCGAACCCGTTCCCGTTTTGACGGGGAATCCCCGCATTGACTGGGTATGGGTATGGGTATGGGGAATCCCCGACTTTTTCAGTTGGGTATGGAGATGGGTATGGGGATGTACATATACCCGCCATAATACCCGTCCCC
>Ga0214544_1003568_pt1 | contig 32022 bp, 11 predicted proteins | sample CNSS3metaG_FD_160074 | JGI IMG/M metagenome (GOLD analysis project Ga0214544, IMG submission 160074) | Root nodule microbial communities from cowpea collected in UCLA plant growth center, Los Angeles, California, USA - CNSS3 | ecosystem: Host-associated > Plants > Roots > Nodule | place: USA...
TTTCATCATATTCATACTATGACATACACAATGTATTCTTTAAATTTTAGCACATTAAAAATTACATAATACTTGTCTTTTCCAATTATACAAGAATTTAAAATGTTAATACAAGAGTCCATAAAAGAAGTAATTAATATACACAAGTGCAAGTTTTTTTTTTTTTAATTTTATGCGGGCTTGCGGGCCGCGAGCCTATGCGGGCCGAGCCTGCGCAGGCCTGCGGGCTCACTATCCTGGCCCGCCCCACGTTTTTTATGCGGGCCTGCGGCCCGGGCCCGCGGGCCAGGCCCTAATTGCCATCCCTAGTATCCACGGGTACGGATACTATAATACCCGTACCTGCCCCGTTAACATGCGGATATCAAAAATACCCGTACCCGCGGGTAGCGAATAGCGAATATCTATTTTTAATATCCGTTTTCTACCCGTTGCAAGTTTTATCCGCAAATATCCACGGGTACGGATTTTTTTGACATCTCTACTTGTAATCCGGTGGAAAGGAAGACGAAAGATAGTATTTACTACGTGAAAAAGACAACTTGAGAGTACGAGAAAGAAAAAATATAAAAATAATGTACGACTAGAAGAAAATATTAGTTCTGTTTTTAAATCTGGAACAAACGTCAATTGTTTAATGTGTCATGCTTTGTGTGGTAAGAAAACCACATATCTTCCCCATGATAAAGTCATGTAGTTGTCTTTTGTTTTGAATTTTGATTTTTTTTTTCATTTTTCTTATAACACGTGGTAAAAAAATTATTTATATCTCTATTTTCTATATTTATAGATAGATATATAATTTTTTTAATAAAAAAATTAGAATTGAGTTGATTAACAAAAACTTAATTAAAACCTAAAAAACAATATATAAATAGTAGAAGATTCAAGGCCAAAGAAAAGATAAATATTGAATGCTTTCCCGATCTTGACTCAAACATTCCATATAATTATTGATTTTTCATTTTAGGGTTAAATATGTTTTTGGTCCCTAAAGTTTAAGGTGAATTTTAGAAATAGTTCTTTTTTAAAATTTTATACCAATTTAGTCATTTATCTTTAGAAATGCGTGGATTTAACCATTCTTACCAAATTTTATTAAGTTTATTCGACATTTTAAATACATTTTATGATAATATTTAAGTTAATATTAAAGCGAAAATGTGTCAAACGGTGTAAACAATTCAAATATTATCATGAAATGTGCTTGAAACGTCGTATAAACTTAACAAAATTTTGTTAAAAGGACTAAATTCACGTATTTTTAAAAATAATAGCTAAATTGGTCGAAATTTTTTAAAAAGAACTAATTTTGAATTTTACTTAAACTTGAAGGATAAAAACATATTTAACCCTTATTTTATTAATACACATAATAAAATATTTATTACCGAACTTTCATTTTTCACGTGATTTGTCTCATAAATTCTTTTTGGTTGTATTGATCGAATATTGGGAATAGGAATCATTGGGTTTGTATGAAGTGCGACATGAAAGGGAAAAGGAAATCCACTCCTCCGATATTTTTGTTGAATGAGAGCGTGTTTTTTTTCCTTTTTCTAGTTTATCCACGTTGGGTGTCACGGGACAAATAGTGCTCCCATAATTGAAAAGAAAAGCTAGTTGTCATAGACTTGGTGAAAGTAATGTACAGTATTGCCCAAACAAAACGCAACCATGACCACACCCAATATTCACCTTTAATTAATCTGCACCATGATCTAATCAAAAATAATTTAATTATACAAAATAATGGTAACTATTATGTATGAATTGTTCATTCCACTCAGAATTTATCATGAACTCATTGTCTTGTCTCTCATATGATGAGTCTTGTATGAGATGTGTGAGTGTCATTTGCACATGGAGTCCAATTTTGAAGTTACTGGATAAATAGTAAGGACAACCTAATTAGTTATGGTGATTTATAGTCATGTGGTAATAACGGTGTTTCAGAATCACCCTGGTGTTTTAATCAACAAGGGAGGATCAAGTAGTTGCCTATACTAAAACATTGCTCCTGCATAATATAGTTTTATTCACTAATAATGCATTTTCAGAAGTTAAAAAAAAATGTAAAAAATGTTACTCAAACTTGTTTACTACTCGGTTGATATAATGGGAACAATTATACCATTTATATCTTTAAAATAGTCAGCCAATTAACTCGTGAAGACTAAATTATAAGGAAATATTTCTTGAACAAGTTGAGGTACAATGTTATTCGATTTTGTATGGTATTTTTTAGATACATGTATTTGTAAGAAGAAAAAAAAAGTGAAACTATAACGATAAAACGATAATTGTCTACAATATTTTTAAGTGTCAATATCGCTGTCAATGAAACTCAAAATTATTACAAAAACAGTTATTCTGCTCGTAGTTACATATGTTGGATCTCCCATCCGATCTATTTTTCACAATAATTTAATAAAGTAATGAAGTAGTTTATTAATTTATTTGTCTTGTTTTTGTGCCCAATATGTAGTTTTGTGTTCGGATTCCTTAAGGGTGAAAAACGACATACAAGTTGCGCAATGGTTTCAGACATGCAATAATTTAATTTAGGAGTAATGCAAATGATATATTAGATAATTAGATAATGATAGTTAATTTCCCTCCAGGGTGCAGAACTTGTTGCCCAAATAGAGTCTCTTATGTTCAGCATCTTCATCCGATTCTCGATTATGTCATCTTAATATATCCATATATATGGCAGTTAAGTGTGTTCCGTTTGCTTTCCGCTTTCCGTTAATTATTTTTACTGAATTTGTTTTAACGTTGCTGGTGAAGCAGTGGGCCAAGGAAAAGGCAGAAACCAATTTAGAAAAGATTATTGTAATATAATCATGGCTGAAACAAGTAAGTAATTAACATGATGTTTGGTTCCCAGGCTACGATTTACAGAAATAATAGCATGAGGAACTTTACACTTATTGCAACAACACTCTAACCATGCAACTGAAGGGAATAATAAGGAGGATCGAGAAGTTAACCCTCATGCACGTACAATGAATTAGAACACACACAGAGGAAAAAGGAAATCCAGACGTAAAAGTAGGTAAAGATGATATGATTAAGCACACTGGAAATCATGTGGGACTTGTTTGGAGCAAACATTGAGAAGCAAGGAGAGTGAGATGGGAAGGTTGAGGTTGATGCCGAGAATGTTTGCTTTGAGAGCGGTGCAGAGGCAGACGGCAGCCTCAAGATCAACGAGGCCATCGAGAAGGGTGCAGCAAGGGGTAACTGGTGGTTGACCCACGGTGGCGTTGACCAAGCCGTTCAGCACATTGGCGCATACACCTAGTTTGAGTGCGTCACGGGGGCAGGACCCACTGGGGCTGGGGCTGGGTGTTGGCTTTGGTTTTGGGGTTGGACCGGGGCATGAGTAACTACCGCATGCAGAGACAAGGGAGAAGAAAAGGAGGTTGAGTGTGAGGAAAATAGCGAGGGAGGAACAAGCTTTGGAACCCATCTTAAACTGATGTTACTGCCTTGTCTTTGTCTTCCTAATCACTAGCAAATGCTAAATTTTGTTAGCTAACTGCTAATGCTTAGGAGAAGACTGCTTGTGATGGTGGAAGTAATTTGGAATGGATGCTTGCTTTATATACTGCTCTTCGGCTTCTTAAGTGCCAACGATCATATCATCATACTTCATTAAAAAATTAGCAAGTAGATTAAGCATAAAACCTAAAATTAAACATATTAACAAAATTCATCCAAAAAATACTTTTGTTAGTGAAATTTAAAATATATATTTAAATGCAAACCTCATCTTCAGTTTCTTATAAGTCAGTTTTATAAAATTGAATTGAAATTCAATTTTACTACTAAAATAATTACAATTTAATATTTATTCTTATATTAATTCAGGATAAAACGAGTTTATAATATAAATAACTGCACATCTCGTCTCGAAAACGGTTGAATTAGGTTAAGTCTTAATGGTATTTTGGCTGATGATGAAAGAATTGAAGAGCATGTATGAGATTAGTGTAAAAGATTCTGTTTGGATTAAAAATAAATGAAACCTATATATTCTATTAGGAATGCAATTGGAGTGATATTTGAATGAGAATAAGCTTAGTTAATGATCACTACTTTTATTTTGTGAACTAAAATTAATAATAATTATGTAGATGATGACGTGTGAAGATGAGAATATTTTTAGCTGGCAGGGGAAAGGCTTAAAATTAGGTTTTGGATGGTTGTGGCTTGTCATGTAGGGAGTGCCATGATTAAGGAGTGGATCCCTTGGTCATTTGATTCCACACACGGTAAAACCGTTAGAATCCCTAGAATTATTCAATCGCTAACTTTTGCATGACGAATGGTCCCATTATAAACATCATCAACGCACTAATTGTGGCTGTGAATTCACCAAAGTATCTATGCAATGCAAACTCTTCTCAAACAAGAGCCTCAAATTAGTTCACTTAATTCACACTGTGAATGGCCATAGAGTCTATAATAACCATTTTTATATTCTTACAAAATTTTATATCAGATGTCTTTTATGATTATGAAGTAAAAAAAAAAATTATGATATTTTAAATAACTTTATTTACTTTTTAATTCTGGAAATATATTTTTTAATTAAATTGATAAATTATATGACTTATTTACATATGTATGTCTAATAATCATATTTTAATTATTAACTTTTTAATCAAAAGCACCATTTTAGCACAATTTATTAGTTTAGAAAAAAAATGAAAATAAATAAATTGTATTAAGATAATATAATTTTGTTGTGAAAAAAATATGTCGGAATAATAGCTTCACTATAAAAATATTTAAATCAAACTCTTAAGTGAGTCACCAATTTATTGGATTTATACTTATTTAATTATCGAAAATAAAATAGGTATTTTCTTTATGGGCTCACATCCCTTCATGCAATTTAATATATATAATTTTTACATCAAATTTGTTATGAGAGAAAATAGTGTGAGGGAGAGAGAAAGAAGTTGTAAGTGTCTCAAAAAAAAAAGAATACATCAAAGAGGATGAAGAAGAAGAAAAAAACGACGAATTTATGTTGTGCAAGTCTATGCAGTAAAACTATCTTGGAAAACAAAGATTTTACTACTCATCTCATATATTGGGTTCATTTTGTTGTTTATTTAAAGTACCCATTGGAGTTTGTGTTTGTTATCTACCTTGTTAGTGAAGAAAATAGTGCTCTATTAATCATTGGAAGCTTCAAAAGAATATGTAGTTTACCCATAATTATTATTAGTGGAAGATTTTATTGAATTAGATCCTATGGATTTTTTTTTTCTCTTCATATTAAGGTTTCTCTCAACTATCTTGAAGAAAAAAAAAATTATTCCTCATCTCATATATTGGGTTTGTTTATTTAAAACACTCATTGGAGTTTGTTATCCACTTGTTAGTTAAGAGAATAATGCTTTATTGATCCTTGAAAATTTTGAAAGAACATGTGATGTACCATTAATTATTATTAGTGTAAGATTTTATTAAATTATGTCTCATGAATCTTTTCTTCATATGATAAGGTTTTTCTCACGTTAAAAATTTTTAGTATTTGCTAGTACTCCATTATCTGTTTATAAATTTTATTATTTTGTATATTATTTATTTTGGAAATATTTCATTTTATTTATATGTTATTTATATGTTAGAGATCTTTCCATAACAAAGTAATATAACTTAACAATTCCATATTTTTTTTCGAAACTGCCCATGTCCTTTTTAATACACCATTTTGGTGTTTTGCCAACTTTTTCAAGTTTCCACAATTTTTTTCCAAACTGTCCATGCCCATTTTATTACACCCTTTTGGTGTTTTGCCAACTTTTTCAAGTTATAACTTTCCAAATTATTCTTGTATGCATGAATGAACTTGTATTTTGTTTTAAATTTGGAACCAAAAGGTGTTTTCCGACCGCCTACCAAATCCTCACATTACCACTACCTAATAGGCTTACAGCTATTATCATTTTTTTAACCAAATCCCAACATTACCACTAGCGTTAATACTCATTATATATTAAGTTGAAGGAAACTTACATAGTTTCTTAAATATTGTTTTAAATTCGGGATTAGAATTTTATTTCTAAAGTCTACCTAAGTTATTTGAATAAAAACAAAGAGTTCTTCGTTAAAATAACCTTACCTAAAAAATAAACTCAACAACATGTTAGCGTACTATATTTATAAGTTTTTTATTCTTTTTTTTTTAATATGTAAACAAGTAATACAATACATCGTGTTAAGAGATACCTTTTTAATATAGAAATTACTGTGTACATCATTAATTTATTGTATACACGGTACGCGTATGCATGTATAATTTATTATGTGGTAACACTATACCCTGCCGAATTAATTCTACTTTCTATTTTTTCCATTAATAAGCAAAAAAAAAAAATCTATTACAGCAAATTAAAGTATTTTGGATTTTTTTTCAGTATTTATGTGACCTTTAATTAAGTGGGATTGTACATTTAGTGCTTCCTTCTTAATCTCATGTGAAGCAAGTCTCGTATTAGATACGTATAATACACACGCAGTTTATTATTCATGCATTATTAATTACCTTACTCAGTTATTTCTTTTTTTTTTATATCTTAATTCATATAACTACCGTATGATAACCGAAACACATGGTACATATCAATGTCTTAATTAGAGTTTTGACTTAATTACGATCTATCTTTATGTTTGATCAATGAAAGCAATTACGTGATATTAGCATGTGGAAAAGTTGTATCATGCTTGAATGCGATATCATGATCTTAAATGATATAACAAAGGAGAAAACACAAGTTTTTATTTAAAATATGCAATTTCATAAGAGAATCACATTCACAAGTTTGAGACAGAAGTACATGAAACAGATATCGTCAAACCTCAAAATGAATAGAGTTAGATACGATGCCTAAAGAATTAACCCTATTTATACATAATAATAAACCAAACGTACTCTGCATCATTAAATAAACACGTCTAAGAACATGAGCACAAACATTGATCCAGCCGTATTTATGTTAATTATAACAGATGTTTGTTGAAATCTTTTTCATATTTTAAACCACGAGTAACTAAAATTAGCAATTACAAAACTAAAAAAAAATCTCATAAATATCAATTGATTAATATTAATTTAAATAAATACAACTAATAGCAATCAAACTAATGTTAACTCAATGTAAATCTTAAATTTAAAAAAAAAAATCAACAGTAATTTAAATAAATAATAAAAAAATTAAATTAGAATTAATTAAATTAACATTAATATAAATAAATAAAATTTGAGTCCAAAGTATCATTTATACATATAAAGTTAAACATTAATATTCTCAACCCAAGTTAGATAGATAATAAAACTAAATAGGAATTAATATAAATTTAATCAGATATTGAAAATAAAAAAAAACTAATATATTAATTTAAATAATATAAAATTAAAATTAGGGTTGATTAATTTATTATATATTAAAATTACCATTGAGTGAACGTTAATTTAATTAACATATAATAATTTATATAATTTTATTAATTTTTTATTTTAACGTGAGTTTACAATCGACATATACAGTCCACATGTAATGTAACGGACACATTTGACACATTTGGCAGTTACATATTTGGTAATTAATTACTAAGATGTAAGGTGGAAATTATATCCGTGAATAATTTAAATTAGTTTTGTATGGATTATATTTCTTGATAAATCTAATGACATGAGGACTCATGGCCAAATTTTGATCATATTTTAATTTTGTTCTTGCCTAATAACTTAAAGCACCACTAGTGTTTCAAACCAAAAATAACTAAATCAACAACTTTATCAAATTCAAAACATTTATTCAATCGAATGCAATGAGTAATGAGATCAATACTGGACATGGAATAAGGAAAATTATATATTTTTATTTAGTTTTATACCAGGAATTGTTGTTTTTTATTTTTTTATACTAGGAACTGTTAGATATTTTTGTAGTTAAAAGATTGATATAGTATTTTGAATTATATGTTTGAATTTTTGTGTTGACGCTAAGTTATTCTAAGTATTCACAAATTTTTATCTTTGTTAAACTTTTCTATTATCTTTGAATAATTTGACATTTGAGAAGTTGAAACTATTTACTATTAGAGATAGAACAAATGAAATTTTATCATAATTAGAAAATTAGACGTGCTTAATTTGTTTTTTTTTTCATTTACGATAGTTATTGTGCTTAGCAATTATATTTAAATTTCTTAAATTAGTTAAAGGATTGGGGATTTAGGTTCAGTGAAGATTTTTACTGCCTAAAAAAATTGAGTAAACAACGTCAAGAGAAAAGGATAAGATTATATAAAAACAAATGTGAAATCAATTCTTATAGTGATTAAAAGTTTTCCTTTGTAATCAATTATTTTTAAACTTAGTTCATTTTAATTTTATAATTAAAAGTTTTCCTTTGTAATCAATTATTTTTAAACTTAGTTCATTTTAATTTTATAATTAATCATTGGTACACTCGTGAAACTATAACAAGTTAACAAAATTCATATCTTAATTATTATATAACTATCATTGTTCTCTTTTTTCTTTAATTATTAATAATTTCATTCATTTTTTTTTTACATTTTCTTGTATAATTGTTACATTATTGTATTGTTGACATTTTATTTGTGTGTTGAAATGAGAATTTTGTTTTTCATGTCCAAGGAAGATTGTGTTTTTCTTAAAGAATTCAAATTATTTTTTAAATGAATTCATATCATTTATGATAGAAAGGATTATGATGTTGAAACGGTTGAAGAATCAGTTCAAACTATTAGAAAATTTCATAAGGATAAATCACTAAAGTTAATATTAAATCCTTTATAGCATAGACTCCTATTAAACACTAATGAATTTTAGTAGAGTGTCTGAGTAAATTTTCAAATATTTTATATTATTGACCGATTTATTTCATTTATTATTATGATCAATAATGTTAAGTTACATGTTGCTCATATTACGTGAATAAATTAGTAGACAGGTTAAATGTTATTCATTAGAAATCCTATAAGTAACTTCTATGTATTTATTTATAATATATTTTATTTGTGTATGTGTTGTGAGATGTATTTTTTATATTATAGATTTGGTATGGTTTTCTATGTTTTGTTTTATTTTTATTTTTTTTAATATTTTTTTTCTGTAATGTCTATTGTTGAATTTTAGACATAACCGAGATGTTAAAATTGAATGATCACTACAGCACGAGCTTTATTTGAAAATTCTCTCAACTATAATGTGAACTTTACATTTTGTTTTTCAACAATTGTTGGTACTTTCATTAGTACTTATTGAAAACTTTTACATAACACAGAAATAAGACTTGACACTATGACATTTACGGAAGATTTTTTAATCTACTTGATTATGAAAGAATTGTAATTATTATCAATAAAAAGAAAATAAAAACTGTATACCAATGTTTTCTGAGTTTTCTTAGCAAGAGTATTGGACAATAAAAATAAGTGAATGATAAATTAGAGAAACGGAAAAACATATTATGAAATTATATATATGAAATTAAAAAAAAAAATAGCGTTCTTTAATAGATGTACTGCTGAAACTTAAAATATGATATAGGACGAATCATTGACTATTTAATACTTTTTTTCATAATTATATTATTAGTACTAAACATTTACCAATTTTACTAAAGATTAATCTTTATCTTTCAACTTAACTAGAACTTGTAAATAAATTTTCTCTTCTTAACCTCTTTTTTTTCCTTCAGAATATTTGAATATAATTAGAACCTTTCTATCATAAAATTGCACGTAATTACAAATTTAAAATGTATATTTTAAGACATTTTAATTACAGTATATTAATATCACATAAAATTTAACACTTTAAATTTTAAATAAAATCTTAATTCTAAAAATAAAATGTTACTTTTTTCTTAAAATTATCAATAATAAAATAAAATATTTATTAATTAAATTTTGAATTTGAAAAAAATTCAAAAACTAAATAAAATATTAATTTAAAATTTAAATCTTATGAAACTCTTTAATTAGTAAAATTTATAAAAAAAATAATGTAATTCAGAAAAAAAAATTAAAACAACATAATAAGTCTTGTAAAAAATCTTAAACACACCAAATTAAATGTTAACCATACAAACGCTTTTCAGTCAATAGCTTTTATTATTTAACTAATGCTAGCTTAATATGAACTATCAAGAAACTTTAATTTATATATATATATATATAATAATAATAATAAAATATAACCAAAGTTTATTTTCTTACAACATATTTTATAAAATAATAATTAAAATTTGTTAAGAGATAAATTTTAAATTAGATTATAACTAAAATTTGCAGCTACTTATATAAATAAAATGATATAATAAAAACGAGTATATGACAACTATGAGAATGGGACAAATATCTATATCTTCGTACCCAATTAAAATAATTTAGAATTATATATTTCTATATTAAGTCAATGCATCAAATTTTGTCAAATCGGTAACAGATTCAATAAACATCTTTATTTGTTATTTCTATTCATGTGGTGACATATCCATATCTAATCTGAAATCGAATATTAATAGACACTTCAATAACCATTAAAAAAATAATCCAATAAAATAATAAATTTTTGTATATAAAAGAATTTTTAATTTAACTTAATCTTACAAAATTAATTTATAAATTCAGATTTACGTCTATTTATATAATATAAATTTCACCTTTATTTCTATAATACTTCGGTTCAAACCAATATATTCACTTTTATTAAATACTTCAAAAAGCATATTTATATTTTAATTTTTTTTTATAGATAGAGTTTTAAACACTTGCATTCAGAAAGAAAAAAAGAATATAGTATCGTTAAGTAATTGAATATGTTGAGGTTTTGGATGGTTGTGGCTCGTGATGGTGATTCAGATTATGATAATAAAGGATAAAATTGTCTTTGTCTTAAATTTGGAAGTTCCAGAGTCCACCGATAACTTCTAAAAGAAGAAAAATGTGAATCCGACACCCTATCAAATCCCCACATTACCACTGGATAATAGGCTTATACCTATCATTATGTTTTTAATCATATCCTCACATTCGCTCTTGCTAATTGGCTAACGCTTCTTATTAAACTACTCATTTCAAGATAAGTTCTTTTACATATTAATTTTGTGTGAACTAGTCCGTAATTATTGACTTAAATTGTGATTAAGAATCAATATTAAGATCTAATTTTTTCCACGCGTTTTGGCCGCTGGAATGTTCTGAACTTTTTTCTTTCTTTTGAAAAAAAGGTCTTTTTATAACGACGTCCACATATGAAAAATTGATGTGGTGTTGATTTTAACACGTAAAGTTAGTAGTTTAAAACAGTTTTGATTAAATATATAATTAATATTAGGTTAAGACAATCATTGAGATAAGTTTTTCATCTATAATTATAATTCACAGAGATCTGAAAAAATATGCTTAAATATTATAGAGAAATCGAAAAAATGTGTTTAAATTTTAGAAAGATAAAAGAAATACTAAATTGTTGGGTGGATAAAATATATTTTTTACTCCTTATTTGATGTTATCGATCAAATTAAGTATGTAAAAATTATTTTAAAGTTAAATCTAAGGTAACTTTTAAATAATTAACAGCACAATGACATTTTACATTAACGATACATGAAAATTAAACATGGATGTAATAGAGATCAAAAGATATCCGAACTTGTATACACGTTAGTGTTAAATTCTTAATATAATTGACATCTAAGTAAAAAAATGCATTTAAAAAAAATGTTGAAGGGAAAAAACAAACAAAGAAATATGTTACTTGTCAACCATAAAAGCAAGCCATAGTCACAAATTAAGCATATGGCCAGACCTTGTCCTTTTGACTTTTTACCAAATCCCTAAGTTAATTATATAAGACGTTTTTGCAATTACATATATATATATATATATATATATATATATGAATGACACAAATATTCATGTACGTAGGTATCTGTGGATAAAATTCGCGACAGATAATTGACATCCGTGGGTATTTGTTACTTATGGTATATTAAAATCCGTTTGTAAATGTTTTGAGTGTTAGTATCATATTATCCATATCCGCGGATAACTGTTATTCACAAAAAATTAAAATTAAAATTTAATTTATGTTTTATTAAGTTAAATCTAACTAAATTAAAACTTAATTTATATTATATTAGAATTAATTGAATTTAAATTTAAATTATATTTAATATAATTTTTTTTTGTAATTTTATTTTAAAATATTATAAAATATATTTTTTTAAATATTTGTAGTTATTCACGGGTATTTAAAAATACTCACAAATATTTTTTAAACAGATACCCGATGAGTAAGTGGACGAATAGTGGATAAATTTTTTTGTTGCAGGTCAGGTTACAGATTATTTACTTTTTATTTATGAGTTGATGTACTTTTAATTGTAGTTATTATTAAAAATACTTAAGTACAAAATATATATATATATATATATATATATATATATATATATATATATATATATATATATATATATTTTTTGTGTTTTATTTTTTTATATAAATATAAAATATAAAATATATATATATATATATATATATATATATATATATATATATATATATATATATATATATAATTTCTGTGTCATGTTTGATTTAAAAGTCAAAGTATGAATAATACTTACAAATACAAATGCATTTTTTATCTTTAATATATGATGCACCGATAATTCATTTCTTATCATGTATCCATGTTTAATACTTTAAAATATTTTATCAATATTTATTTATGAAATATCTAATTTATAAAATTGAATAATCACACTTCGTTCAAATTTGTAATATAGACAAGAACTTATAGAATTTCCTACCCCCTTGCTTCGTGAATGGTTAGTTATTATCTTAACATGTGAGTTTTCAATTATAAAAAGAGTAAATACAAAATTCATTAATTTTGTAAGAAAATATCAGTCCTAAATATTCAAATTGAATACGTAAAATGTAAATTTACTTATGAGATGTAATTTTACATCCTATAGGAAACTTCAATTCATCTTCCACAATCACGTTTAACTTATCACTTATAATAGATGGAACTAATATTCGTAAAAATACTTATTTATATCAGTAAAGCAATCTTTCCAAACAATATATTTCCAACTATACTATGTGGTTTACACAAAAATAAATAGACCATACTAAATATATAAAAAAATTCGTACCTATAAGCATCCACGTATAAAACCTGCAATGGATAGGGAATGAATGAATATTATAAATGGATACCTGCGAGTAACGAGTACAAATATTTTTATACCTGCATGTTAACGGAGTGGGTACAAATATCATAGTATTTGTACCGTGAATACCCATACCTGCAATACTCTAATTTAAATTAAAAAAAATAAAAAACTTGATTAAAACATTAACACATTAATTTCGAATGAGTTATTTTTTAGGTTAAAATACTTCGTTGGTCCTCATTTTTGTACCAAAATCTCAATTTGGTCCTCATATTTTAATTAGTCTCAATTAGGTCCTCAATTTTCTAAATTGGTATCAACTAGGTCCTTTCCATTAGTGTATAACTAACACCGTTAAATAGGTGTTACGTGTCAGCTCCTCGTTTTTTTGAATTTTATTAATTTTTTAAAATATTTTTAATTTTTTTTTAATTTTTTAATTTTTTTTTAAAAATATTTATGCCATGTGTCATGTTTGTAGTGTGCCACGTGTCAATCTTATATGGTGACACGTGTCAAATTATTGTATGAATCTCAATTTGGTCCTCATATTTGTTAATTTGATTTTATTTCAGTCCCAATTTTTTTTTTAAATTTCAATTTTAGGCACTCCAAATTTAGACCAAATTTTACTTTTATATAATGTTATTATTATTTTTATTAAAATTGATATTTTTATTAAATAATTTAATAATATTAATTGTATTTAACATTAAAATTTGAAAAATATTCATTTTAATTTGTTATAATTTTTTTAAAAGTTTTTACATTTAAATTTATAAAATTGTTATTTTTAAGCCAAATATAAAATATTGTTGATATAGAATGTTATACAAATATTTTGAATATAAATTTATTAACCTATATATTTATAATTTTAAAATAAAATTTAAATAAAGTTTAATGTAAAATATAAATTTAAATAAATTAAATATTGTTAAAAAAAAATATGTAATAGAAATATCACTTGTAATAAAAGTATCATCATTACATTTATATAAAAATTAAATTTGGTCTAAATTTGTAGCACATGAAATTAAAAACTTTTAAAAAAATTTAGGACTGAAATCAAATCAGGACCAAATTGAGATTCATACAATAATTTGACACGTGTCACCATATTAGATTGACACGTGGCACACTACAAACGTGACACGTGGCATAATTTTTTTTTTTTAATTTTAAAAATAAAAATAAAAAATAAAATTTAAAAATTCAAAAATACAAGGAGCTGACACGTGGCACCTACTTAACGGTGTTAGTTCTACACTAACGGAAATGACCTAATTGATACTAATTTACAAAATTGAAGACCTAATTGAGACTAATAAAAATACGATGACCAAATTGAGATTTTTGTACAAAAACGAGGACCAACGGAGTATTTTAACCTATTTTTTATTAATTGGTTTTAAAAAATCTTCATTTCTTTGTAAATTATCATTCAACACTATTTAAATGGGTTATGTGCACTTTGTTTGAAATTTTTGAATGTTAAGCATTGTATTTTTATTTGATTTATGGTTAAAATATGTTGTTAAATATTAAAATTTTCTTTTGTAAATACCTGTGGGTACATGTGGATATCTGTGGATATTAAAAAAATATGTGGATACCCGCATAACGGGTACCTCACTAGTGCAGAAATTGATTTTTACCTCGTCTTATATGTCTCGGTTGTCCAGGAACCGAAGCATATAATGGCGCGATGACATTTTTGCAATTTCAGACAACTTTTATGCCTCGGTTCAGCTTAACCCGAAGCAAAAGAGAGGTATATGCTTCAGTTCACCAAAAACCGGTGCCAAAGGAGGCTCATATGCTTCGGTTACACAAACCCAAGCCAAAAACCCACTAGTTGTTACCTCTTTGGCCTCGGGTGGGTCTGAACAGGTGCCAAATAGGGTTATATGCCTCGGTTCAATTAATAACCGAGGCCATATGGTTTAATTAGGGCACCAAATTTGCGAGCCCCATTTCTCTTCTTCTTCCTCGTGCCCCTCTCTACAACAATACCCTTTCTCTTCTCCCTTCGGCATGGTTGTTCCAGGCGCGGTGGTGATGGTTGGATGCGCTGTTGCCGGTGCTTCTTCTCCTATGATGTGGTTGTGCGACGGAGATGGTGGAGTTGCGGTGGCTAGTGCAGGTTCCATGGCTCGTTGACGCTGCTGTTGCAGGTTGTGTGTCGCGGTGCAATGAAGCTTTGCGTGAGCGTTAATGGTGCAGATCAGTGTTGGAGCGCTGCGGAGAATGTGTCTTACTCTCGCTGCTACAATGGAGGTGTTGATCGCAGTTGCAGATCTGCGCAGCGTTGATGATGGTTCGAATCTGGCTCGCGTACAGGCAGTGGATCTGTGTTGATGGTGAACATTGCAGGTGCTGCCTTGGTGGTTGCAGGTCCAGACGGTGTTGTTGCTGTTACGAAACGCAGGCGTGTTGCGGTGCCGGAACTCGCGGTCACGGTGGTGTTGCTGAGCGTGGCGCGGTGGCTTCCATGGAGGTTGGCCGTGGTTATGGTTCGTTGCAGGTGGCGCGGTGGCTGACAGTGAACATATGCAGATCTGGTTCGCTCATGGCACTTGCTCGAGCATGGTGCAGATGCGTGGAAGAAGATGGTGGTGGCTGCTGCATTTTGCCGGCGAGGATGGTTGGTGCGCGAGGAAGCTTCGCGTTTTTGCTGTTGAAACTCACGGTGGTGATGGGTGACGGCGCTGCAGTTGCGTTCGTGTGCGAGGAAGATGGTGGCGCTGGTACGTGGTGCAGTTTTACCATATGGCTTCGGTTCTATTTTGGCCCGAGGCAGAAATGGAATACTATGGCTGTGGTTCATTTAGAACCGAGGCATAAAAGGAATTCTATGGCTTCGGGTAACAACCGAGGCCAAAAGGAATGCCTTTTGGCCTCGTCCCAATATGTCTCGGTTCTAGACCCAAGGCAAAATGAGGAAAATAACCGGGACAAAAAGTACTTAGTGCACTAGTGCCTGTATGGATATGGGTACGAGTACATGACAAATATTTATCTAGCGGGTAGAACATGAGAGAGCTACTATCTATACCCTACCCACCCTATTGACATCTTAGACTATACACAAAAATAAGTGGACAAAAATAATTGAGATCAATTGTGTGTATTCTATGAGTTGTTTCCTCATCATTGTTGAAGGAGAACGAAAATAATTTTTTTTTCTTGATTAAATGTTATCCTCTCTTTATATTTGTCCAAATTGACCATCACACTCTGATGTTTCACTTTTACCCTTTAATTCTTTGAAGCGTGACAACCGTATATTTTGTAATTGTTGATGTGAGTTATTGCCTTGTGTGTGACTAATAGTTATTGGGTTCTTTCATCAAGACATCAATGAGATACAAGACAAAAACTATATTTATATTCATATATAAAAAATCATAATATTAACAAAAAAAATTTAAAACAAAAGTTAAAATTTTGTGGATTATTTATTTTTATTATTTAAAATTTTGTCCTAGTGAATAAATTTATTTTTAAAAAAATAAAATAAAAAATATTTTTTAGTTATCGGTAAATAAAAAAAAGGTAAAATAAAATTTTCTTTTAAGATTTTTAATTTTAGCAAAAAGAGAAAAAAAAGATATGAAAAAAAGAAAAAAGGAAAAAAAAAGAAAGGAAGAATTCAAATTGTTTTTAATTGTCACACCCTCTCTTCATAGCCCAATAATCCAACATATTCTCATCCTCACTCTTTGTTTTTATACCCTTTGTTCCTAATAAAGAGTAAATAGTGATATTTTAGTAATTAGAAGCAATATCTCAATATCTTCTCTAATAATTATCATCAATATCCAATATTACTGATGATGATTGGTATTGTGTTCTGATTTAGTATGATTTATATTGATATTGCAATCCGTGATATAAATATACAGCATGTCATATGAATAAGGAGATAAAGAAAAAAAGAGAAAATATTCTCTATACTCCCTCTTTCTTTCTCATTACCACCAACACACCCACACAAACACTCCTTTCTTTTACCTTTCTTGGAAAAAAAAAAACAGAAATATTAGAAGATGAGGCAAGAAAAGAAGTGAAGAATTGAAAAGGTAGTTGTAATGTACAAAATGTGAGGGTGAGATTGATTAGAAGAAGAGATATTGAAAATTTTTGAAGGTACATGTTTCTTTCTCTTTTTGATTTATTTTTTCCAATTTTTATTATATATATATTTTTAATCATAACAAAATATTTTTCCCCATTTCTTCCGTATCTGTTCGACTACTCACGTTGCGTGACACTCATTTTAAAATTTCTATTTTTTCTAAAAAAATATTAAGATCTAAAAGTAAAAAAATAATTTTTTTTATTTACTCTTCAATATCTAAATGGTTGCTCACGTCGTAATGACATCCACATTCACTTCCAACTAAGTTTTAAAAAATGTAAAAAGTTATAAAAGTTTAAAAATTGAAAAAAATAAATAAAAGATTAAAAAGATGATTTATTTTCTGTGTGTGTTCAGTCGCTAGCGTCGTGTGATACTAATTCTAAAATAATTCAAAATACAAAAAAAATTAAATAAAAGTGTTTTCAAAATTATCAAAAAATTCAAATCATTTTCCAAATAATTTTCCGAATGGTTTTTCAATAAGAACTATGTGATCTTGATTTATGTATGAATGGAAATGTGTAGGAGTGAGATCAATCTTTGTTGGGTTCACCAAATAAAAATTAAATCATTTTTTTCATATTTTTTAAGTTAATTTTCATAAAGAATTACGTAACCCTGATTTTTCATTGTGAATCGAGACACTTAAGAGCGATGATTAATCCTTGTCGGGCAAAAAAAAAATTTATTTTTTTTCTTTTGTACATTCTTTTATTATTATTTTTGGGAAAAATATTTTGAAAAATCACACCCTTTTACACAATTAACTAAAGGTATCATATTTGGATGAGCGTTGTACGTGCTAATATCTTCTTCACGCGTAACTAACTCCCAGATCCGAAATCTAGTTTTTTCGCAAACCTTATCCTCTTTTTTTTTTCTGTAATTTTTTCAGAATAAACTATTGTGACAACTCCAAACTTTATTTTTCTAAATTTAATTTTTGATTTAACGTTTAGTTTCGGTTACGAGCAAAGTTATTCATTTTTATTCCATACTAGATTCTTAGTCATCCTTAATTAGCAGGTATTACTTAACACAAAAATGAATTTATATATAATAATTGAGAGAAATTCTCAATGTTTGTTTTTATTCAAAATTTTACGCACACCAGGTGTTTTCTTACCAAAATAGACATATAAAGTGAGCTTTTGCACAACCTTAATTAAATGTTTTCATTTTGGAAAATGTATATTGTCAAACTAAATAAAAACCTTATAATTTTTAACTTAGGTAGTTAACTTTTAAGCATATCTTTTAATTCTTGACAAAATATTCTATTTTTTATTTATATTTCTACTTTTTACACAAATCCTTTAAATATTACTTTCTCTTTTTAATATTTGTTTTTCTGTATTATTATTGTTATTTTGAAAACTAGAAATGAGTATTGTCAGCAAATCAAATATCATATTTGCATTAAAATAATTGTAGTATTTTCCCCGTACATTGATTTTAGGATGAAATATTATTTATATATTTGCAAATGGAATAAAAGCAAACTTATGCCAGAGATGGGAGCAAAATATATTCTGTTCCTGTTAACATTTTCCTATATTTTTTCTTCTTATTCTTCTTTTCATTTTTTTACTAACATAAATTTTTAAACTTTAAATAGTTAATAAAAATGAAAACAATTATGGTTCAAATTCTTACAACTTTTTATCATATTTTTAGAAAATTAACAATTAACAAAATTATGATCGTACAAATTTTACTACATTAAAATAAAACATTTTAACAATTACCTTTTTTAGTTACTAAAAGTCACAAAATCAATCATAAATTGTTTAGTAACAGACATAGCAACCAAAATTATGTGGTAGTAATTGAATTGAAAATTGGTGTTTAAATAGTCACTTTCGATCACTCTCATCCTTCACTAAAAGGATTAGTCAACTTTTACTATCAATTTACCCACTATTTTTCCAGTTACTAATTCGGTCGAAAAAAGAAAAACTCAGCAACGCAATTTTTCAGTCACTAACGTGAAAAACAGTTTATTACATTTGAAAAATAGAATTGGTTCCTAATTCTGCTGCCGATGTGATCATATAGTGATGCTTAGTTTTTGGTAACATTTTTATTTAATAAAAAAGTTTTCCAGTATATTGTCTTTTGATACAAATCAGGGATACTCTCCACCTGTAGCAATATTGAGACATTGAGCATTAGTTATTTGGTCAATGTTAACATGGAGTTAACCATCCATGCACGTACGAGAATGACACCTTAATGAATAAGAAAGCACGAAACAAATGAAAAGCAGAAACAGAGATAAAACACGATAATTGTAGGCCATGATCAGGCACATTGGAAATGACGCGGAGAACATTGAGAAGCAGGGAGAGTGAGATGGCAAGGTTGAGGTTGATGCAGAAAATGTTTGCTCTGAGGGCAGTGCAGAGGCACGCTGCAGCTTCAAGGTCAACCAGACCATCGAGGAGGGTGCTTCAACCAGATGATTTCTTAAGATTTAAGAATTGTAACTGAAAAATTTTATATTAATTTTTTAAAATTATAGGCAAAATATTTTATATTAATTATTTAAATTTTATTATAAAAAAACGTTTTTAAATATGAGAATATTTAGAAAAAGAGATGAAATTAGAAAAATTTTATTTAAGATGAGTTTCATATCAAATACAATTTCAAAACTATAATTTCTTTAAGATAAAATATACAAGAATTTCAGTATTAAACTATATATACTTTTATTATATTAGTAATAATTAAATATATAAGATTTGAGTATATTATTTTGGCCCCTCCAAATTTTTTTTATCAAAATTCGCTACTGTTGTGGCATCTTCCATCTATGTGTCTTATTTTGCATTCTTCTCTAATCTATGTTTGTCATCTTTTTGAAAGATTCAAATTAAAAAACGATCGTACTCTTTCCTGATAGAATCGTATCAATATTTATTGTACTTTGTTTAATTTATTTAAAGTATTTTCTTTCAAAATATAATATTTGGATTAATATTTAAAAAATAAAACGAATGAAATGATCATTTAAAAAAAATCTATCAAAAATGATTATTTAATATTTTTATGAATTCAGGTATAGGAATACGGTATTTGACTGTTTTTCTTCAAAAAAAGTTCTAACACATATTTGAGATTTACACTAAAAAATAAATCTCTAATTTATTTTTTTAAAATCTTTTAAAATCAATTTTTAAACCTATAAGTTTTGATCAATAATTTATCATTAATTTATTAGCCAATACAAATTTGAGATTTACATTCATTATTATGATTAAGTATGAAAATAATAAGAAAATAAATATATATGTCTGTATATTATTGGATAGTGGTAATAAAGACAATACAACATGTTACTTAGAACATGTGCACACGGCAATACCCTAAGAAAAATTGTACTAAACACAGAAATAAATTAAATTAGTGAGATCACACGTTACATACGTATGGCATTTGATATTGAGATGATGGTGTAGTGGACCCACTTTGGTTAAACGAAACCCGTGACTCTCTTATCTGTAAATGCTTCACAGAATGATTGCTATTTTACAGCTTTAAAAACTTTAGCACAAATGCTTCCATCATCTCACCCTATGCATGCTCCCAACGCGTCCAGATAATTAATTTTGTTTTTAAAACTAATTACCAGTCTTACTCGCTGGCTAATCCGGATTGTGTTTATCTTTAAGGAAAGTTTAATTCAATAATTATGTTATCAAATTAATCAACGCAGGGCAATAGATTACGGAGCCTTCTGTTTCGGTGTTTCATTTGTAGGCTTCTCTGGTTTCCTTTTTCAACACAATTGTCAAATTAATACTTATATTTGTTTATTTATTGAACAATTTTAACGTATGATACTCCTCCCTATCATAATAATAATGATTGTTTAAAGGTATTAACAACAATAAATGTGTTTACACATTGAAATCATTTCAATAAATATGTTAATTTTGTCAGTTATAAAAACAAACATTGATACAGCATTTTATTTGAGAGAATTAAAAAAACAAAGCTTAATATTTTATTTAACATTAAGAATATTTATCAATTTAAAGAACTAATAATGTAACAGTTATTTTAGGACAGAAAATAACTTACACAAAAACTATATTGTATTAATTCATCTGACCGAAGGTATAGTTGTCAAAGGAACCATGTGAATGCTACATTGATAGTTAAATATTTAAAGTTTATTAATATTTATTTAGTTTTGACCTTTTGACACAAAATTGAAATTCAATCATTTTTAAGTTTTTTTTTTTATATTTTAATTTTCAAATTTTAAAATTGAATAAATATAATTCTTTTAATTCAATTACATAAAAAGCTTTTGTCATGTATAATGTTTTTCTCAATTGATATTAAAACAAAAATATATTAAATAAGATAAATAACTCAAATACTAATATAAAAGACATTTTAAATACAAAAATAACTATGACTTATTTTAATTAATAAAACTCAATTATCTAAATTACCTGAAAAAATGAAAGTGGTTAATTTAGTTAAGAATATTTTTTTTAACCATATATATATATATATATATATATATATATATTATATATATATATATATATATATATATATATATATATATATATTATATACGATTCTGTCTAATTGTTTTGTGAACAATCATGACTTTCATAACATCTTTCTAAAGTTTTCGTCATAATATCACATGTTACTTTTGAAAAACTCACATGGTTTGTTTTGACCTTCATCGTTGAAAATAAAATCCCAATGATTAATATTTATTCATTTTACTTTCACATAAAAAAAAATTCTCTCACAGGATATGTAACATCTGTATTTTCTCTAATATTTGATTGAATTGATTTAAATTAATTAAGAACGAAACAATAATTTAAAGTATAAATTATATATTATTTTTTTGTGTGTGAAATTTATGCACGTTTAGTGGTTAGTTCAACTAAAACTTGAACTGTGATACGAAAAAGACTATAAAAGCTCCTACATATTCTATAAATATACATTCATATATTTCTTAAACAATAATACAATTAGTAATATATGTTAGCTGTCTATGTTACTTGATAATTGACTTTTTTTTATATGAGTTTTAATTCAATTTCTTCAATTTGGAAGCCTTATAAACTTTATTTATTTAAATTGTAATCACAAATAGAAGAATAGGTTAAATTTTGTTTAAGTGCGTTAATTCCTATTGTTTAAGCTAAGATGAGGAAGAAGCATGAAATTTAGTTTCTTTGTAAAAAAGAAATTGCAAAAAAAAATTGTTAATCAAGATTTAGTTCTTTGAGTTAAAAAATACGAAATTTAAAATGACATAATTTGTCAAGCGAATCTTAATTCATTAAGCAATTTCGGAATGTTGAATCTGAAGTGTCAGTAGAAGAAATTCGTTTAATGCTACATGGAAATATAACCATTTATCTCCTATGTATGACCTTATTTTAAGTATTTCATATGCTTTATCCTTGGTGGTGATTCATGATTAATATTTTTTTATGGTTGAAAATTTGTGATTAATACGAAATGTTAATGGGTTTGATTCCAATTTTTTAAGAAATTAAATCACTTCCTAAGTTAAATACCTAAAAATAGGGTTCACTTAAGGTCTAATTTAGTTTGCTTTATTAATGCAAAATTTTTTATAAAGTACCCAAAGTATTGATACTCAAAAGAACTCAAAATTTAGTTATTAATGAATAGTTATTTTCAAGCCCTTATTTTCTCTTTCTCAAATCTTTCCTTGGGCTTCAATAATCTTTTAACTTCTCTAACTTTTTCAACCATAAGTATAATTTTTAAGTATTAGATTGTCATTGTCCAATCGTGATAGTTTGTTATAATATCACTTAAACTTAAGATTCACCATTTAAATCAATCATGATTTCGCTCTTTAATCGATTTTACTCAACTGTTTCTATAAGATATTATGTTTTTGTTCGTCTTACACAGCTTTTAATTTCACTAATCGCAAACTTAATTTGAAACGAATGTTTCTGACAAATTTCATAGAAAAAAAATTCAAAATTCATTTTAAAGGGTCGTGAAAGATTTGTTAATGATAGAAAAATCTATTATAAATTATTCTGAAGATCTCAAAATTATCAAATAAACCAGCGGAAACAAAATCCAGATCAAATATTCTCTCAATAAATAATATGCAAAATAATAAAATATATAAAATAGAAAAGGAAGAAACCAAGAGACACCACAACTTTTACGGTAAGACTACTTTAAATACATAAAAGAAGGAATCTCAATGAGATAACGAATAAAACATTTTCTCCAGACTTCTCTGCATAGGTTTGTAAAATCTGCAACTTGTTAGGTTTATAAGGAGGGGTTTACCAACCACGAGTACTCATTTTCTGCCCTCTGTATTCTTAACGGGACATGCTTGACCCACTTGTTAGGTTTATAAGGAGAGGTATCACCGGAGAGATACAACACCAATGAGACATGAGTCTTATCACATAAGATACTGACACCACTCTCAACCCAAAACTTTAAGACAATGGGTTTATGGTCTTTATTCTTATATAGTGCTCCAGCAGTTTCTCATTTCTAGCCAATGTGGGACTTAGAATCACACTTGAATTCCTAACATAATTTTGATATATTCTAAACAAATTGGATAAAGTTAGTTTTGCTTGATATCCATATTATTAAATAATTAAAACTTAATTCTAAAATTTATCTAACTACTATCCTCATTTTTTTACTTGCTACAAGAAGGGGAGGAGGAGATTCTCAAACAATCAAGATGGAAAATCCTCATTCTAACTCTGGGACATGTCCATTGTTTTCTTTATCTAGTAAAACTTGAGCTAAAAAATCTTGCTTTGATATATTGTTTGAGGTATTTTCACTAGGTTCATAAAATTAATAATTTGTTTTTTCTAAAAAACACTAAAAAGAATCATGTAATGTAACCCACAACAAATTTCGAGCATTATCAATTTACTCCAAATGTTCTAACTTTTACATTAACTCACAAATAGTGTATTAGCATGTTTGTGTGTCTTGTTTCGACTGCTAACACTATTCTAGTTGTTTTTTGGTACGTGAAATGAAGCCCAATAATTCGTGCACTCATTAGAAGGGCATTGAAATAGAAATATGGGCTTGCCCCTGTAGTAAAAACAAATGTTACAATGATGTTAAAGAAAATGCACGATTGAAGAATAGTAAAAAGAAGTACACAAGTCCTTCAAACATCACGTCTATAATTCTAGAGTCTAGGTATATAGGAAAATGACAACTCTTACACTGCATACATTGTAAAAGTGAAAACTCATACAAAAGAAACATTTCCCTCTAATACAACTTAATTCTTTTGTTTCAAATAGGTTTAATTACTCACCCGTCAAGATTTTGTCGAAAAATATAAGTTGGTCTTTTTTTAGTTGTTTTTTCATTTTATTTTAGTCTCAATTTTTTTGAAAAAATTGATACAATTTAATTTTTTTTATTAAATATTTTATAATGAATTTATGATTTTTCATCAAAATCAAAGTATTAATAACGATGATTTATTTTGTTGGTGTAATTAATATAATTTTAGTATCAATTTTGATAATTTTTTTTTTTATATATTTTAAAAAATTTAATAAAAAATATTAAATTACATTAATTTTTTAAAAATCAAAATTAAATTGAAATAAAAGAAAAATGAGGAACCAATTTAACATTTTTAAACCAAAATATATATCAAAAATCAATTTAATATCATTTTTGCAACCTTATAATGTCTTAACTTAATTAAGTATCACTGCATAAATATTGTTTGTTACCTATATCTGTATACTCAGCCAAAAGTATATCTTGGTCAAATATTTGTAAAATCACATCAATGTAGCTGTCAACTCCTTGAATAAGAAGAAATATAAGGTTTGGGATTCAACGATTCGGTGGATCTTCTATTTTTGTAAACACATTAAACACCTACAACTAGCAAACACTAACTTCATATATATACAAAGGATATAGAACTAATTACATTAGTATTATCATTTAATAAATATTGTCTAATAACACGTCATTAAGATCTTAATATTTATAATGTAGTTTTTTTTGACAATTTTTATACATGAGTTGGGATAATCCAATTGTTTCATTTAATTATATTTTTTTCTGATAAAAAATCTTAATTACAAATTATAGAGTAATTAACAAATAAAGTAAAAAAATTTAAAATACAGCCTTGCATATAAATATCAGCTTTGTGCACCTTTTTATTAAAAGTGGCATGCATTTGGAAGAAAAAATAATAGAAGGACAGTCCTGGTAAAACCTTTTGAAATCCTTTCCACTAAAAGAAACTAGCATGACTCCTAACGATTCAATGTAAGAACATGATATAGTAACTATGTTTTCATAAATTTTAGTCCAAAGTGATCACATCATGGGCATGTAAAGAAGAAAAAAAAGATGAATATGCATCCTTTGAAGAAAATAAAAATACCGAATAATCCCTTATGACCATCCATAATTTTGCCTATGTTGGAAAAATATCTAACATAACATGCCAACAAAGACATACAACTTCCAAACATGCACTACAAAAAAATTACTAAATAGCAACAATTTTTAGAGATAAAAAATAATTAGTCACTATATTAACTAAATTAAATATTATTTTTATAAACTAAAAATCATTGGTATCTAATAGTTATTAAGGTTTTAAATATCAAAGAATTAATTTTAAATTAGTCAGTAATTTAAAATGAGAGACTAATTTAGAATCAATAATATTAAGTAACTAAAATCTTGATAGGAAATGTTATAGAACAATTTAAACTTCACAAACAGTGGCGGATCTTGATAAAAAATGTCGGAGGGGCCAAAGTAATATAATTTTGAGATCATTATATTCAATCATTAATATAATGCTTCAAAAAATGACTTCTTTAACTGAACATTTTTTATCATTAGTATAATGCTTCAAAATATGTGAAGAGATAGAATCTATCTTGTTTTAGTCAATAATTTTCTTTTCATCACTTTTAAACGATTAATTTATTCTTTCATTCTTTATCAATATACCTTTTTTGTAAATAATACTAAAAAATAATTGATCATAATCTAATAAAAAATTGAGACACGTAATTATTAAAAGTAAAATATATTCATTATTATTAATACATTATAAACTATTTTTTTTATATTCATAGAAAAAAAGAATATAGAAAAAGCTTATGAGATAAAAAATAATGTTTTCATTATTAAGTAAGACAAGAGACGGGAAAAAAAGACATATAAGAGCGAGAGATTATTACAATTTGTGAAAAACTAAAAAGACAATGAAAAGGAAAATTAAAATTATGTTAATAAATATTTAGTTTAATTACTCTTTTGATTCATGTTTTTGTTTTAAAATGTTAAGTTGGTCCTCTAATTTTTTTTAATTTCAATTTAGTCCTGATTTTTGAAAAACTGATGTAATTCTGTCTTTTACGATATATTTCGTTAAATTTCTCGAAACAAATCAATGATCTTTTCATTAAAATTGAGACTCTTAATATGGATGATCTGCTTTGTTTAACCTAATTATAGTGTCAATTTTTAAATAAAAACAGGGACCAAAAGAAAAATTAAACCTGAATATTTTTATTTTTTATTATATTTAATTTTATATTTTATTATGTATGTTTAAATAAAATAAATTAAAATTAAATTTTTTATTAATTTCTAATATATGTTATCTACAACTTAATAAATTTAATAAATTTCAAATATATATATATATATATATATATATATATAAATAAAAAATAAAAATTTTGGGGGGCCAAGGCCTCTCCCTGCCCCCAAAGAGCTCCGTCACTGTTCACAAATCAATTATAATTTTTCATTCATAATACATGCTATTTTAGTTTATAAAATATCTAACTTAGTCAATATAGTGTCTAATTATTTTGATATCTAAAATCAGATGTTATTTAATGATTTTCTTGTAGTAAAAAATAGCTCTTAAAAAATATTTTTGAAGACAAGATTAAGTGAAATAGTATGCATTTTAATGTTATCATATTATGAATATGATTATAAGACAAATTAACAGAAAAGATATTTTAACAATCCTTCTTTCAAATTCACATACTAATTACTCTTTTCGATCAAACTAGTACAATAAGAATTTTTTGGAGTAGTGTTTCAACCGTAAGATTTCTCTATAAAGTAGTATGTAGTGTATGGAGGGTAAGTTAATCCTGTCTTATATAGAAGGGAGATAAAGTAGGGAGGGGAAGTTGAATCAGTATAATAAAGGAGGAGTTTGGTAATCAATTTGAATATGTACATCATTATATAAACATCTAAAATTAAAGGTCTAATTTAACAGGAATACTTTGATATTACGGTACGAGGTAACCGTTAATGAAACGATAAAGGGAGAAATGTATATTTCTCTATGGTAGAACTAAAGTCTACAAAATGAAGAGTGACCAATAATAAGAGTGTATGAAACTAAAATCTTGATTTAGTTAAAATTTTAAATGCTAAAGATATTTGTTAAATGTGATATTGATGTTTTTTTAATCCCTCTAAAGTAGAAAGGAGATATAATATAAAAAGATATTAAAAAATGAATTTTACGTTAACTCAATTTACAAAACTAACTTGTAAAATGAAGTTTACATTTATTTACATACTATAATTTTATATATTATAATTTGGTCTAATTTTTAATCGATATTGAATTTCCAACACATTTGTCGGATCAACTCCCAAAAATGCATGGTGCTAAATTACATGTTGTGCACTAAAAACCACAAATACTTAATGGGGGTTTATAAAACCAATGTTGTGTTCAATATTCATTATTATTAGAGGTTCTGTAACCTTTGTTAAAAAAGACCCTCGCTTAAAATATAAAGTTTTTGTAGCGAGACCTTACTTAAGTATGTGAATGTGGCTTCAAGCGTTATATATTTGTTGTAAGCAACATTGTTTGATGAAGGTATTTAAGCACAATATGTTCATTACAAGCTACCAAATCTATGTCTTTCGCTTAACTACGTCAAACCATGCCTTAAGCAACAATTGCTTGTCCCACTTAAATAAGTCTACACGTGATAAACGTGCATAGTGCGAACTAAGTACTTTTACTTGCTTAAAGTGCCATTATTTCAAGTGATAATGTTGCCTATTACAACTATATTCTCGTTTTAATCACAATTACTTTTAAGTGGAACTTAATGGACTTAAAAGAAAAACATTTTATAACAAATCTTTTCATGACAATGAGTGACAACATGCAGTGCTATAATCTTAATTATTTTGGTGACAAAAGATAAACATTAATGATGACATGTTTAATATTATATCTATTTGCAATCTTAGCACCATTTAATGTTCATGACATGTTTTACATCATTTTTCAAAAACATATCCTAAAATTCAATTTAAAAGAGTTTAGAACTAAAAGAAATGAAATTTACCACTTCTTTTTGTAGCTTATGTGGAATTTTATTTTTAAAATATGTTGCCACAAAAAAACACTAGGGCAAACGTCAGAAACTCATTCCCAATGTACCTGCACGATAGTAGGTTTGTGTTCAATAATAATAATGTAGAATTATAGATTCTCAATAATGTAATGTTTATAATTAAAATATAATTATATAAAACTGTTGAACTTCGAAAATCGACAAGCCTGTTTCCAAAATCCTCGATAAAAAATACTACTTCTCTTTAATAAAATAAAAGACAATAATATATATATATATATATATATATATATATATATATATATATTTATTTTATATATATCTATTATATATTTTTTTTTTTTTTTCATTATATCATATATTATATGAATTTATATTTTTTTTCTCTAACGAGGTGTTGATGAATATTTGACCCATAATATATTAAAATAGTTAAATCAGTGTGCCATACGTACAAGAGAAACAAAAGTAAAGTAATAATACACTAAATGGTTTTATAGTTTTGCGGGGTATGGAATCATACATTTAAATGACAAAGCATATAAGCCACTCTAGCCAATTCAAATCTCTCCAAATTATTTCCTTAAATACATCAAACACCCATTGGACCAAAATCAAGAAAATATTGCTTTTCTTGTTGAATGTAACCAAAAATATATTGTGAATAATGAATTCATCCGTAATCGCTAACGAGCAAAACCGGACCAAAGGAACATTTTGTAGGCGTGGAACAAAGCTCCGACATGCTTTTTTGCCTAATTTTTCTTAAACCGAAAGACATAATAGCTTGGAAGTAGCCACAACGCAATGGATTCCATACTTGGTTTCACGTTCGTAGTCTTTATATTCATGTGAAGAAAAGTTACCCAAAATAATTTTGATCTAGATTTACATTATGAACCAAACACAGAGTCAAATGAACGGGTTGGCCTAAAGCCATAAATGGATTATTATGATTCTGTTTAATGAGGTAATTATTCAGAGATAAATAAAAAGTAAAATAATAGTGCTTGCACGTGGAGTGATAAAGTACATTAGTCACGGGCTCGTTGCAGGTTTCCTTTCCATTCGTTTTTATTGTTTTCTTAAATTTGTTTCCCACTGCCCTATGGTTGGATATGTTGGACAGAAGTTCTAAAGGGAAAGTAATTTTTCTGATGGTTTCATTCACGGAAAAGACAACATTTGAAGGCAGCAATAAAATAAGCGGTGTTTGTAACATTAATGATTTATCGATGAGTCAAATAAATAACACTATCATCTTTGATTCCTTTGGCTTTACATAAGAAAGCGTTGGGAATTTATTTAATGCGAGACTTTTGATGATAAAACAAACACTAATTAAAGCGACAGAATAACGAGAAGTTAACCATCCATGCACGTACTAGAATCGCACCACGATCAATGAAATTTGGAAAAGAAGACAACGGAAAGGCACAGGTAGCAGCAGCAGCAGCATGATTAGGAACATTGGAAATTACGTGGGGGTTGTATAGAGCAAACGTTGAGAAGCAAGGAGAGTGAGATGGGAAGGTTGAGGTTGATACCCAGAATGTTTGCTTTAAGGGCGGTGCAGAGACACACCGCAGCCTCAAGATCAACCAGACCATTCAGGAGGGTGCAGCATGGGGTAACTGGTGGTTGACCCAAGGTGACGTTCACCAACCCATTTAGCACATTGGCACACACTCCTAGTTTAAGTGCATCACGGGGGCATGTGGTACCAGAACCAGAACCACCTGAGCCACCTGAACCACCAGATCCACCGGAGCCACCTGAACCTCCGGAACCGCCTGAGCCACCGGAACCTCCTGAGCCACCTGAACCACCTGAACCACCGGAACCACCTGAAGGACTTGGTTTGACAGGCTTATGCTTTGGCCTTGGGTGCGGGCCGGGGCATGTCCCACAAGCAGAGACAAGGGCAAAGAAGAGGATGTTGAATGTGAAGAAAAGAGCAAGGGAAGAGGTAGTTTTGGAAGCCATGTTAAAGTCTAGTAGTTGCTGAAACACTACTTGGCTACAAAAGAGAAGAGTGTTTGTGGGGATGTGAGTTATTGGCAGTGAATGGTGGTTTATATAGCGTTTTGGAGTGCAAGTAGGGTAAATTGTTTCAGAACAAATCACCGAAGTAATCATTTTTTAAATAGTTAAACGGGTTTAAGAGAAGGGTTTTAGCTGGCAGGAAACAACCTGTAATTAGGTTTTGGATGGATGCTCGTGAAGTGATGTTGTGGGTCTCAAATTCAACGGCGGCTGATCCATGGTAAAGCTTTTGCACCTATGGATGGACCACTCCATCCCACCCTAGGATCGATCAATCAGAAAAATGCAGATTCCATTATTATAAATATTCATTTCATTCCTCAATTTTTCACCACGGATTTTTGGATGCCTAAACTCTGCAAACACCTTATTATTATTATTTTTTTATCCTCCCAACATGTTAGAATTTAGAACTCTTTTCTTTTGTTTATGTCTCTATTTAAGCCTAGATTAGCATATAGATATGCTCACAAAAATATTTTCTTTCTTTTTATCAGTCTCTCTTTCTACACCCCATAAATGTCTGCAAAACATTACTCTTTTCAATTACTGATTTTGCACGTGGAATAAAGATGCATTTAGTTAGTCACTAATAGCTTATAGCAAGCTTAAATCGTGATTTAGAAGTACATATATATGATTTTGTTTTTACTTGTTTGAGTTTTAGATTCATTAAATATATACTTATATATGAATCTGTTTATTTATGTCTTGTTCACAGATTTTTAAGTTTTTAAAAATAAAATTAGTTTTTAACTTTAAGTTTCAATTTGTTCTATTTAAAAAAAATTACAGTCTATATTTTAAACACTGGTACATTAAACCAAATTTAATATATCTTCGTATTCTATATGAACTTTTTTTTAAGAAAATAGTTTAACTAATCATAATTTAAATTTAAATTAAAAATCATGAGCTCCGACAACTTTCTCGACTAGAGGAGACCCCAAACTAGGAAACACACACTTCTGTAGAATAGTTTAGTTTGTACAATATTATTTTGACACAACACTTGTTTTGTTTGTTATATTTTTTATACGTGATTGACATGCTTGAATCATATTTTTTTTAAGCATAAGCAATCATTAAAATTGATAAATAATTTTACATGCTCTTATAATATATATATATATATATATATATA
>Ga0214544_1003569_pt1 | contig 32019 bp, 17 predicted proteins | sample CNSS3metaG_FD_160074 | JGI IMG/M metagenome (GOLD analysis project Ga0214544, IMG submission 160074) | Root nodule microbial communities from cowpea collected in UCLA plant growth center, Los Angeles, California, USA - CNSS3 | ecosystem: Host-associated > Plants > Roots > Nodule | place: USA...
TTTTTTTTTTTTTAAAATAAAATAAATAATATTATTATATATATATATATATATATATATATATATATATATATATATATATATATATATATATATATATATATATATATAATAATGTCATAAAATATAAAAATACTTTTGTTAAAATTTATGACATTCTAATCTCTTTTTTTTTACTCATTTTATTCAATTTATTCTAAATATTAATAAAAAAAAGTTCGATTAAATCCCTCACTTTTTAACAAACCTATGTTAATGGTTTTAATTTATACATAATGCAATTTATTACCAATGGATGATGACAGTATAAAACTAATAACATCAATTTCAATATATTTAAGGTTTAAATTGTTAAATTGAAAAAAAATATCAATTTGATACATTATTTCAATTTTAAAATTTAAGGACTTGATTATATCCATTATCAATAAATAGATCAAATAAAAAAAAATACTAATAATAATATGACTAAAAAGATAATTAAGCCTAAAATATCAAACAAATGGCATTCTTTTATTATTATATTAATTATGTAGTTGGATTGACTTGAATGAAATTTGAAATTCATTTAACATGTTACACAATCTAATTCTATTTTTTTATCCAATTTTTAATCCATTAATTTAATTATCATTAAATTATTTATTTTAAATTTTTTTAATAATGTAATGTGATAATCTAATAATGATTAAAATAGTAAATTAAAAATAAATAAAAAGAATGTATGTCAAAGTATCATTGTCTTTCTATTTAAGTGCATTAAACAAAATCCAACTCAAAGAAGTGTACTTAGACCTAGTTGAGTTATATAAAATTGCAAGTGGGTACACGTCCCGAAACAAGAAAACAAAAAACTATTGAAAAGTAATTATAAATCACAATTTTTAAAATCCCTCAAAACAACTTATTTTTCATAGAAAAACAAAGTTTTCTTTATTAAATTTGAGCAGATGCCTCAAACATCCAACTTACATCTATTTTGTATAAAAAAATTGAAATTGGAAATATAGAATGTCCCAAACATGTTATTAAGCATAGACAAGCTAAAATTATTAAATAAATTAAATAGGTTAAATTTTGAGTTAAAAACCAAAAAGAAGAAAAACATTAAATAAACTTTTATATCAAGTAACTAAACTAATTTCAGATATTCAATTTATAAATTAACCTAGCCACTGTTTTTTCCCCTAGACAGGCCTAGGTCAAGCTTGTCTTTAATTCATATTTGTACTTCAAGTTATGACACTTTGAAAAGACAAGACTACATAGGCCATTGCACTGTTTTTTTAGAGAGGGAAATTTGACCATCATTTTTAAATTTCATTTATAATTTTTCCTTTTTCTTATATCACTTTTCCATTGAGGCTACCACTGGCTTTAGGATCTCATCTATTAAAATATATATATATATATATATATATATATATATATATATATATTATAAATGATGCAGAGTCCATTTTAAAAAATAGTACATAAATAATTGTAACTTGCACAGATAAATACTGTCACCAAACTGTGTCATAAACCAAATTCTCATTTTGAGCAAAGTCCTTTTTCTTTAAGATTTTTTATGTTAGAAATTACAGAAAATACATCATCTCATATTTGATATACACATATTGCAATTTGATTAGCTTTACCTAATTTATTGTTTCTTGAAAGAATTTTTCAAGAACCATTTAGAAGTGCTTGCATCTCAAGAAATAGCAAGAATTGAAAAGAAAATCTGAAAGAATGATCGATGTGGCAGCAGTGTTGTGTTTTACAACGAAACATGAACACAAGAAGAACGAAAGAAAAAGGTAGAAAGAAATTGAGAAAAGAACCTTGAGGCCATCAACAGAGAGAAGACCACTGAGGATGCATTCCTTGAGACCTGTGCCCAACACAATTACATCGTACTCTTCATCCATAGTATGTTGATTGATTGAGTTTCAGAGAAATTGAAATTGAAACTGAAATGCTGACAGAACAGGAAACGAAAACGAGGTTTTGAATTTGATGAAGGAGGAAATGAGAGGAACAAGGGATTTGCGTATTAAGTGTTTACGTTTTTGTGTGTGTGAAAGAGATTTGAAGCAGAACACGTCTTTAGCACAAGGTAACGAGACTAACGCTCCCCAAAATAACTCTTCTCATAATGCTATGCACACACGTGTTTTCTGTTATCAAACCATTTTATTATTATTTTTTATTTAAAACCCAATAATCTGCACATCTTTTATATTTAGTTTCATGTTGGATAATGAATGTCACTAAATTTTAATATTTTTTTCCTTGAAAAAAGTTTTAATAGTGGAGGGATATTATTCAGCTGAAAAGCTCTTATATATTAAAAGGGAGCTTATGTAGAAAAGTATATATAAATATATAGTTTTTAACCTTAACTTTTAAGTTATATAAGCATTATAAAACACATTAATTTACTCACGATATATTATCGATAAATATTTTTGTTAATAAATAAATTTTAAAGTCTATTGGATAAATTTTCGTTTATAAAAAAAAAAAAGAAGCATATAAAATCAACTTTAAACTTTTTACTTTTATCGTGCACTCAAAATAATAACGAAATTTCATGCAGGAGCAACGGAAATTCAGGTCGCTTGTGTTTCTAATCTTAGTTTCTTATAGATAAACTTTCACAATGCAAACTTCAACAGATTAATTTAGTGTGTGTTTGATTAGGCTTTATGTTAAGAAATGTTTACTTCATTTTTTTTTTCTAATGAAAATGATCTTTATCGTTATAATTTGATGTAGTATATGGGAAGTGTTAGAGGTGTAAAAAAGAAAGACTGTAAAAAATTTAAGTTTCAAAACATAAAGAGAAAAACTCAAACTTGATATGTTGGCTCAAAATATTCAACAGATTTTTGTTTACTTTTATAATAAGTTTTGATTCACTTGAAATTTAAGTTTTATATTCCATAAGGATTTGTTTTTCTTTCTAAACTCTCTTTAACACACAAAATCATTAAATAACAATCAATTTTAAAAATAAAAAAAAATTAATCACTATAATGATTAATTTGGATACCAATTTAATAAAAATTAAAAATTATTAGTATCTAAAATAATTTTTGTTATAAATAAAGAATTATAATTTGTCTGTAAATTAAAGTTTAAATTGGTTTCAAAGATTAACTACTAAATTTTTTTGATTCCAAAGTTTTAGTGGCTAAATATATATAATGAATTTATATTGGCAACATTAATATTCAATATATAAATTTGCATTCCAACATAAGTATTTGTTAGTATAATGTATTATAATATTAAAACTAGGTATGCTAATTACAACAAATATATAATATCGTAATGTTTATAATTAATTTACTTTTCAAATATCAAAATGGTAATGACAAATCGACAATCTATGATTTAGTATTTGGTTAAAGGATGTGGAGGACAGAAAAGAATGAATAACCTCTTCTATCTTTATTTAGCTTTCAATAAAAAAAAAAACACCAAAAAGAGAAACATAGATGTAAGAATCAAATTAACTTTTATGGTGATATAAACTATAGACATGATCAAAGCATCGACCACTAACTCATGAGTATACAGAAGATGAGTTAAGTACCATGCATCCCTTAAATTTACTTTACATAAACACTGCATTCAATTGGTTTTCAGTGAGACACACAAAGGAAGTGAACCCTGTCACTTCTAACATTCTACAATTTTGTTGATTATTTAAGGTAACCTGAAATCCACAAAGATACACTCTAATTAAATAATTTTCTCACCGATACTTTTAGAAAATATAAAGAAAAATAGTTAATACTCATCTACATAAAACAAGTAGTTAAGCCTAATTTCATATCCCTACCCTAACTTCATTAAAGAATTAATACATAAAGAAGTTATTTACTTAAAACAAGCACCCTATTATAAAGAACAATGATATTCTAACAACTAAATTTTGACAACTTTATCTTTTAACATGAGGTGTCATCTTCTAAGTAGTTTTTGAATATTGAGAATGAGAAAAAGAAAAAATAGAAATCCACTTAAAATATGATACTTAAGGTTGTAAGAGAAAATTATCAAAATTTAGTAGTCAAAAAATCATTTTCACTCGTAAGCTTGATCATAATGTATAGAAAAAGTAACTAACCCCAACTTGAGAGATGTGTCACTACAACCATCTTCAGGAAGATTAGATGAATTGCTAATAATGGATTCTGATGATTGCCTGTGTAAATGGACAAGGCTTGGCACCTAAATTTTACATGCATTCTTGAGAGATTGTGTGTAAAAAATATCAAAAAACACACAAGTTTTTGAAAAGCTTAAATCACCTGTTTCAATCTTTGGTTTTCCTGCATTAGTTCCGCACCCTGTATGAGCAACATAATCAAACATTGTAGCCGAGAGTTGCAAAGAATGCAGCTTTTATCTTCTTTCATCAAATTAAATACAAAAGGTAAAAGTTCATTCATTTGGGTACTATCTCTCAGACAAATTTTGAGAGCCACTTTAGTTAGATTATTGATACTAATCTATAAAGGATTTCTTTACTTCTTCTACTTCAATTTATCTTAATGTTTTGAATATGGATGATAATCACTCTAGAGGTGTACAATAAAGAAACCTACCTCCAAAACCTAATTGTAACCTAGCAGAAGAGATGCACAAATTGTTCAGAGAAAGAGTCATGCATGTGTTTGCTTTCTAAAGCAAATTATTTGAATATGTTTGGATGCACAAATTTTTTATTTATTTATATTTCATTCCAAATATTTAAAATCAATTCACCAATCTGAGCTTCGTTTTCTTTATTGACTATGAGATTAATATTTAATTCGAAATGTTATCCTTTCTTGGATAGTCTTCTGCAGAAAAAAAGTTAGGACTTTCAGACATCATGTTTTGCTAACAGAGTGACATCCATTAAATAAATTCTAATTCTTTTGATGAAGATGCTTTATCGAAGTAAAAATTGTTTTGTTGCCCTATTTATTTAATGAACAATTTAGATAAATGCATTTTGCTTTTTAAATAGAAAAATAAGTTGAAAGGAATATAAGTGTTCCCTAACATCAGTTTGACGCATTTGATATGATATGATCTGTGCACATATGTTGGGAGACAGACACAACGTAAGAGTACTGACATTTTGCCATCCACAGTTTTACAACTTTATCTTTCTTTATATAAATATATATATAATAAAAATGTATTTCGTACATCAAATATTTATAAACAATTACACTTATATTTTTGTTTTTTTATTTCTTTTTATTTAACTAAGTTTGATATGAAAATTTTAAATATTTTTAATTAATTTTTTATTAAATTTTGTTATTTATTGAATGCTCACAATATTTTACATTTTTTAGTTTAGTTTTGGGTTTAATATTTCTATGAATTAGGATAACATCGTAGTTATTTTATCACATAATTTTACTTATATATACTTTTAAAAGATTTGAGATTTTGTAGTTAATATAAAATAATACAATGGCTAAAGTAAAATGACAAGTAATTTTTTCTTTATATTTTTATTGAAATAGTGAAAACCTTCTCATCAATAGAGGTGACGGAAGAGTCTTTTACTTAAATGAAAGTCATAAAGAAAACATAATTAACAACTTCATTATCTAAGACATTTTTAATGAGAACAGTAAAAAATACTCAATATTAAGGACAATATCATTTTTTATTAATCATGGACACAGGTAAAAATAGCGAAACAAGATAAAAATCATATGATCCAATTAACAAAAACAACAATTTGTAGATATTTAATTGAAAAGATATAAAAAATTAAATACTCAATAGATAAAAAATTTAATAAGATTTCCTCTAAAAATACTCAAATTTATGTGTATTTAATGTTATCATTTCTTTTTTCCGGCAATAATTATATTGACAATTTATCTGCTAATGTACATCCCAATAGAAAAGTCAAATCCTATTACATCATGTCTCCTTGATTATACAATGATTTGTCAAGGGTTAAAAATTTTGCAGAACTTCAGCTACACCTATTGGGAATATCTTATTTCTACTTCATGTAAAACTAATTAAAATTCTAACACTTCATTCTATTTTTCTATCTTTACCATCTGTTATTCATAACCAATTTGGATGTTTAAAAAGGTTTGATTAAAACAAATACTGTTTATATATATATATATATATATATATATATAACAACATATAACCTAAAATTACTTAGGTTATAACTAACAAATTAAAAATACTTTGATCAAGACTAATCTAAATTATTCTCCCTGAGATCAAGTTGAAAATGCTGTAATTGAAACAGTACAAAAGATATTTTGGTAAAAAACTAAAAACTGATAAAGGATTTTTAAAATTTCATAAACACATCTAAATATATCCCACTGTTTAAAGAACCAAAAATTTAACTTAAAATACAGTGATCAAACTGTATTACCAATTTTGACACATTGAAGAGCAAAAAACACAGTCAAAAAGCTGTTAAATAAGAAAGACAAAAGACAGGTTTCGCCCTTAATGCAAAAATCTTTGACTCACTTCACTGAGAGCCTCCTAATGTTAGAGCAGAAGAACCTGGTCTAAAGGATTTTCCTGAATACCATTATGCATGCAGCATGTACATTCCACTCATTTAATATGTTAATTAGATATAAACATTATGATAATAATAATAATAATAACGACAAAGTATATGACATTTGAAATGAATCAGAGATTTTGTTTATATTTTACCTTTCTTTTAAGGTTGTTGATCTCTTGCATAACTTTTTCATCCTAAAATACAATAGTATCCAATATGTCAGAAGCATTCATACGTTTCCCCAAAGTCATAACTAATCAAAAGAAGGTTGCAACATTGCAAGCATATAGGTTCTAGTCATGGATTTTAATCCCTTGTGAGAAATGAAGTACTACACACTACACTAGTAACTAATATTTTCATTTTTCCTACTGCAAAAAGGCTAAAATACTGAACTGTGAGCATCATTGATCATAGGGCACAAACCTTTACTTTTGAAACATTGGTCAAACCTCTTTTAAGATGTTCCTCAATTTTCTGCAGTTCTTGCAGTGTCAATCCTTGCAGATCCTCACCATTCAAATGCCTGTGTTAAAGATGGAAAAAAATGTCTGTGATATAGTAGTATGTTTATATATGCGACATATGAAACATTGCATGCATATATGTACCTCAATTCATGATTCTTATCTTCTACTTTCTTGCGCAGGATGTCGTTGGAGTCACTCTCAATCTGTGCATAAATTTAAAAGTAATCTTCAACATTTGTTATAATGCAAATAATGTCAGAGACAATTATACTTTTCTTTTTTCTTGCAGACACGAGATCATTAGCTCAATTTGCAGTTTTTCCTTACACAACCTGTCAAGTCCGAAAAGAAACACATTCATGCAACCACCAGAAAATTCACAAGTATATTTCTCCCTCTAATGTTAATGCCTTCCAAACAAGGGACAAAATGTTAGTATGAAACTTTTATCAGCAGAAGTTTCAATAGAACATACATGCATGTATGTTTTTATCAACTAATTCACTTACGTGATTTAAAGATAATAAATATTTTGCTTGATTGAATCACCATGGTAAATTTGAAATTAACATCCCCTTTCGTAAGTAAAATTTGGTCCTGATTGTAGTTGAAAAATGCTTGTAGACATGCAAGATGAATAGAATATTTAATTACCTTGGTTTTTGGAAGGTGAAATGAAATTTTGGTAGGCTTATGACAATTTTGGGGAATTTGATAGGTTCATGACTCCAAAAATTATTTATTTACGTAAAGTAATTACAGTGAAACTTGTCATTTTTAAACATAATCACTCTATTTTTGTTAGTTAATTTATTTTTCTTTTTTTCAGCTTCAATTTTTATATTTTTGGAGTGAGTCATTTAAGTGTTAAATTCTTTGTTCTTTCTATAAAATCTTTTAGGCTGCCAAGATACTTTGTGTACCTTCACTGAGGGATGATATACTTTTATTTGTTTCATCATTACTGATGATAATTTAGTTTCAACTAAATGAATGAATTAAATTAAACTATTCTAAATTTTGAACTTAACTTCAAAAGTGGGTTGAAAGAATTGAAGTATAATAGTTTATTATATAGAATGGGTTATGATTTTAGTAAATTAAACTAATTGAACTAGTATAATTGTTTGAATTATTTGAATTATTACCAGTGATATATTTTCCAATCCAATGAGTCATAATCCAATTTAGTTCAACGAGTCTTATTTGATAAGAATTCAGTTTTCCAAAACTAAAGTATAACAAATTAGTATAGTTTTTTATTAAATAATTTAGCTTTTACATAGTATACAAGTTATTCTTGAGTTATCCAAAAGTAGACAATTTATGATTGCAAATACAAATTTAGTCAAATGTATGTCAATATTTGAACATAAGACTACTGTAATGGAGAGGATATTATAGTTGCTTTAAAATGTCTGCAAAATTGTAAAGTTATGCCAAGAAGATTAAATTATATGATCTGAGGATAAAGTTATACAAAGTTTTCAACGAACTTAAAGCTGTAAAATTTGAAGACAACTAAAGGATAGATCGATAAAACCTAGGAAGTTTGCCAACACTTTTAAAATGATATCACGGTTAAGAAATCACATTTCTTCCAATTTTCTTTTGTGAACTTATTCATAGATAATGCTTACAAATTTTATTATGAATAATAATTTAAAAGAAATTGTTATCAATGTTTTTGTAAAATATTTTGCATGAAATACTTTTCACAATAAATTTTACACGAAACATTTTCAAAGCAAATTTTACAGATAAATTTTGAAAATTTTATAATTTTGTAAAAAATAATTATTCATGAAGAAATTATGTGCTTATTAAAATTCCTAGAAAAAAAAAAGGTTTTTTCTTACAAAATTTTATAAGAAATTTGCAAACAAAAAATTCTATTAAATATGAGAATCTAGTAATGTATGTTGCTAATGAATTAATAATGGGGTTAAACATAGGAAGTTAAAAAATGTATATATTATGGCTATGCTATGACCTATGAAAAAACATATACCAGTAATAATGTTTATATATATTGTTTTAAATGAATATGCATGGTTAAATAGTTGTCCTATATTATGTAATGTTTCACAGCAAAAAAGAAGGAATTAAGTCTTGAAAAGGTGTTAGAGTTTTCACATAATAACAAGATTGAAGCAATTGTCAGTAATACACAAGATGTCATAATAGAAAGGAGCTACAAATAAGCAAGTATGTTTTTGCATGCTTGTCTAAGACGTGTTTTTGGACATTTTCACGTCAAAATAAGGAAACAACGCAGAAGCTACCATTTGTTGCTTCTGACATGACAGAGAGATCCATTGTCGTCAAAAGTATAGCCAAATAGGTAATAAGTCTGACTTATAGGGCCAGATTTTTCTATCAGGACATTGATATAATTTTTCACTAGCATAGATTGTAATACTATATAGAAAGTAAGTGTAAGTTTAACCTATTTTCATAAAAGTACTTCGAAAAATAAGGTTTATCCGACTTATTAATTTTATCTTTAACCAGTATTAGGTGTCCAATAATGGAAACTAAAATTATGACGAGGAACAGGCACCCTACAAACGTGCTTCCATGTTACGATTGGGATGAATCCCCGATTTGATGACAATAACGATGTCAGAGAAGCAACATTATAACTGTGTTGTTTATACATTATCCTTAATGTCATAATCAAACACATTCCCCATAATGTTGCCATCATCAGACGTGCGCAGAATAGCATGTGGAAGCATACCAAGATCAAAACCCTAATTTAATGTCTTTTTGACTCGTCCAACACGTCAAGAACAGTGTTCCTCAAGAATAATGAAAAGAATAAAAAGCACGTTCCATTAAGCATTGTCCATGCATATAAGAGCTAGAATAACCACGCCACAAAACTGACAACTTTCAAAGTGACACACCAAATCTCTGAAGTTCGGTCATGATGATCGATTGATAAATCACACACAATGCATGCTGTGTAAATTTTACTTGATATGACATACAAATGAAAATATTTGGGATGACAAGTTTTGTCCCCTTCAAGAGAAAATTGATTACAAGTACCCTGATACATGGTGATTATAATCAACATGCTGAAACACAAGTTTGTGGTATTTCTATTACTTTTTTTTTTTTGGCACAATCAACCGAGAAACAATCCAAATTACTCGACTTCTTGAAATAAAATTTTGAATTACATTTGTATTAACTTGATTAGGTTCAAAAAAGTAAAAACGGGTGAAGATATAGTTCCAACAACAAAGCAATACTTGTTTGTAATATTTATGGTTTGTCAAATTGTGCTAATCACCGAAAATAATTGTAAGTGAGGAACCCTTTCAAAAACAACAGTTTAGGAAGAGGAGTTATCATGCATACACTCTGCATTTATTTTTATTGCACTCAATTTTTTCTTTCTACCTCTCCTCTCATTTATTTCATAGTACTACATGCTATATTTATTTCTTTTTCTCAACTCTTTTATTCATTTGTTTTTTTGTCTCTCTTCGATCTTACTTATGACGGAGTCTAAGATCAACTTTTCATACAACAGATACACATTTTATTAGATATTATGTGGATTTAAAAATGTATAAAAAAATCATACAACATATAATCAATAAAAACACATTAAATATTGCTGAAATAAAGTTATAGCAATTTTCAGCTTTGGATATGGAGAAACAATGTTTTTATACCACGCATATTTTTCTTGAATATAAATATTTTAATGGCAAGAATCGCTTAAAGTGCATACTGGTAGTATCTAAAATTATTGATATCAAGTACACGAATGAAATAAATATATTGAAGTAGCATAGGTTTAAATGTTTCATGGGTGTATCAAGAAAGTGTTCAAAGAGTTATTGATACTGGGTACGAGTACATGAAGCAAATTAAAGACACTTCATAGCTTCTTTTTTTGAGAAAGATATATATGTAGACACTTTCTCTAGACATAAAAAAATCCAGTGACATTTTGCTGGTTCGCTCTTAAAAGTGGTGATATTTGTACTTAAAGAAATGTAGGTCCCTACATAGAGTTCTGAACTTTCCAGGAGCATATAGAAAAAGGAGATATTGAGAATCAAGGAAAAGGACTTTAGCCAACGTATAATTACATGAGAAAACTCAAAACTTAAGGTAAAATTACAATATTGGTATATATAGAAACATGAAATATCTTTCACTCAATAATTGCACATGAGAAACTTCAGTTCAAGGTGAGATTATGATGTGAAGTTTATTCAAACATGCAAGAACTCTTTCATAGATGACCTATATCAGCAACCATATACTCCAGAGAAGAGATAAGAGGGGATTTGTTTAGCAAATAATTTACTTATTTTCAGCAAGTAAATTCTACTTATTGAACACATATGCACTGTGAAAGGAATAATCATTTATCAAGATGGTGGTGAAATTTACCTAGTTTCATAGGTTATAACTTATCTTGAAATAGAATTGATCTTCGTCTTCTTTTCATTTTGGTTAGTTTTACTAGAAGAGGTCTTGGTCTGGTCCCATATTTTTATCTTTGTGTACTCTTCTTTCTTTTATGTGCTTTTCTCTTCCAAGTTAATAAACAAATTCAGGATATATATATATATATATATATATATATATATATATATATATATATATATATATATATCAACATCATTGCAAGCAACTACAATAGTGAGTTGATGTTATAATAAAGCTAACCTGAAGCTCCATAGAGGGACGATCCAATCTATGCATTGCTGAATGACGATCGCGCCTTTCAATTACTTGCTGCATACTGAAAAAAACACAACATTAGGTTTACATTTCAATTTCCCTTTTTTCCTTTGAGTTAATGATGCTCATAAAATTAAGAACTTCATATCATTTCAAAGCTCTGGTAGAGTTTATACAGATACGAATTTTTCACATCACCATGAACTAGTTCGAGTAACTTGTATTTCAGAAGAGATGACCATGAAATCAAAACACATTTCAAATATTTCGAATAAAACTACTCTTTAGACTTTTCAGCAAATATGTACAGTGCAAGCAAATTCCGAACGCAATAGCTGCGAGTGCTTTTCTGCAGAATGTGGTTCCAACTTCTGCAGCATAAAGTCCTTTATAGGGAAGTTTACACACCTAATGCTCCTAATTAACTGGTTTCAGAAAACTAAGTTGCAGAAAAATATGCAAAAAGAGAGTATAAATATTCAAAAATTCATTAAAGACACTGCTCTCGAAGAGTGAGAAAATTCATTACTCTTTTCTGATCTCCTGAGCCCGTGAAACAGATGTTATAATACAAATATTTTCTCTTTGCATTTGAACCCATATGAAAGAAGGAATTAACGATACTAAGGAAACAAAAAGGAGATGAATTAATAGATGAGAAAATGCAAAATGAAAAGGAAGACATTGATGCTGCAAATAGTAGAAATAGAATACCTTGAACTGGCATAATCAAAAAGCTTGCTAGTTGCAGAAAAGACTATGAGAGCTATGTCTGCATCACAAAGGGTTGACAACTCCTGAGCCTTCTTGAAAAGCCCTTTTCTTCTCTTTGAGAAAGTCACTTGCCTCGAACTGATGTTGTCGATTTTCTTGATCTGTATCCTCTTTCTAGTCATCTCCCTATCACACAACAACAATCATCCAAAACCATTACATCTAAGAGGGAAAAAGAAAACACTTTCTCCACAACAAAAAAATCCAACGGATTTAACATAAAATGGATCCAGATGAAATCATGTGAACACAAACAAATAGAGACCACTCGACCATTTATTTAAACCTTAAACTGCACTTACCCAGGAATTTAATTTGCTTTACTTAAAAGAAAAAAACAATGTTTTGGATATCATATATGGAAAGTGGGAGGTAGAGAGAGAGAGAGAGAGAGAGAGAGAGAGTGATTAAGAAAAAAAGAAAAAGAAAAAAGGTAACAAACCAGGTTCTTGAAATAGCAATCTGTGGAAGAAGAATCTTAGAGGAAGGAGCAGAAAATGGAAAACTTGAAGAAAAAGCAGTTGGAAGAGGAAAAAGTTGAAAGAGGAACTTACAAAAATGGTTGGTTTGAGTTGCTGAAATGGGTATTGGGAATAATAGAGAAGTGAGAAGTTGGTAACAGTTAGAAAGATAAGTGGATACATAGGATACAATTTGATGTGGGTGTGGGACAATACACTTATGCCTTTTATGGTCAAGTTGCTGTTCCTGTACTGCAAACTATTAAATTTATGTTTCCTTTTTTTTTCCCATTATTATTAAAATAAAGAAAATGATGTTTTCACAATCATGCAACAACCAATAAACCTCTTTTGAAGGATACCCTCGTTAAAACAAAGTAAACTTAAAAAAGGAAAGAAGAATCATAGAACAGGTGTCAGCTACTCGTATAAATGATTAGGGTGCAAAAATATTGTTATATATCCAAAAGTAAGCGTCAAAATACATTCAATTATTATCTATGCTAAAAAACTAATTTAACATATAATTTAGATATATCATACACTAAAATTATTAAATAGCAATTCATTTTATAATTCAAAATAATTAGTCAATTTATTGAACAAGTTAGACACTATTTTATATATTAAATATTTAAAATAGTATCTATCATAAATAAAAAAATTATACGTGATTTGTGAATTAGAAAATACCTTTTAATATATATAATTTACATATATCGTTTCAACATAACTGTATAAATATTCAAATATTTAATTTACATATATCGTTTGGCCTGTCCAAATCATTGAATCAGTTTGAATCGTCGGATCCGTCCGGGTTGTCGGACCCGTCTGGGTCGTCAGGTCGTCTGTGTTGTCATGTATGTTCGAGTCATTTGGTTCGTCCGGATCGTCGGGTCTAATCAGATTGTCACGCCCGGCCGGATCCTCAGGCTCGTTCGGATTGTTGAGCATGTTCGAGTCGTTGGGTCCCGTTTGGGTCGTTGAGCCTGTTCGGGTCGTTGGACCCGTCTGGATTGTTGAGCCCGTTCGAGTCGTCCTGCTTGTCGGGTCATTGGGCAGGTCCGGGTCGTTGGGCTTATTCGGGTTGTCGTGCTTGTCCGGGTCGTTGGGCTTATTCGGGTCGTCGTGCTTGTCCGGGTCGTTGAGTCTGTCCCATATATAATAATATTTTAAAAAAATAATATATTTTTCATGTTGAAGATGAAAGTCCATGGGTTGACCTTGACCCACAGGGCTTTTGTGGGAGTTTTGGCCCTGTGGACTTCTTTGATGTGAGCTTTTTTAGCCCTAACCCACATGGACCAAGGCCAAGCCCTGTGGGCTGGACCAAATTTACACCTCTCTATAACCTAATAAACTATGACTATTTTAATAATTTAAACGGAAACGATAATGAAGACAAGTATGGGGATGACAGATATGTACATACTCATCATCATCCCATACTCAATTGAAAACATTAAATATTACTTATATTTATACTCACACCGAATCAATGTAAAAAAATTTCGTCAAAACAAATATGGGTTTGGACAATACTTACGGAAACAAATTTGTTTTTCATCTATTAGAATGTAACATGTTAAACATGAGTTGTTAAGGGATTTACAACCCAAATCCACAACTTGCATGAAAGGAATGGATGGAAAGTGGCTAGATACACCGTATAAGTATATCCTTGAAGCATAATACACCCCTTTGAATTTCGTTTACGTTTGGTTCATGTAATACATGATTATGATTTCTTACATTGATTATGATTTTTGTAAAGAAAATCATGGATTTTTTTCGTAATAGGTTTTTTTCTTTTCATAAGTGTGATGTAATTTTGTCATACCTTAGTGATCTCATTTTTTTCTTTTTTTTCTTTTAGTAAAATCTTTATGTAAAGACGGTTATACTTAACATTAACATGAATTTGTGTGGATTATGATCTCTTACATACTAATGGATTATTGTAAATATTTTTCATAAAGTAAGGATAAAGAAGTAAATGTTTTAATTTTTTTTATCAGCAACTTTTTTAATTTTTTTAATTTAAAATTTATGTTAACTCCAACTTATATTTTTCAAATATTAAGTACATTACAACTTTAGTTAAATATTAAGTACATTACAAATTTAAATACATTTTAATTTAATTTTATAAAATATTATTTAATTTTTTATAAAATGTTAATTTTGTTTTCACATTTCTATCTCATCAGTTTATGTTTCTATTCTTTAATTTTCCTTACTTATTAATTTTTTCATTTCTTCTCTCGAAAAGAACAAGGTGCAAGTGAGTTAGAAAAAATTAAAAGAAAAATAAAGAAGTTTATTAAGAAAATTGAGAATAATAATATTAAACAACAACGAGTAAATACAGTTAATTAAAAATAAAAAGTATTTTAAATGGTTGACAAAAGTTTAATTAAAAATTAATATTAAAATTAATAATCTCATTAAAAATTAATAAAACTTAAAAGAAATGGAAGATATTATCCACTTCAAAAGAAGAGAAGGCATGAATGAGTAGAGGGTTGTAACAGTGGTGAACAGAAGAGTGTTGTAATGGTTGGGAAAAGTAAAAGTGATTGTATTGTTTTCCGAAAGTAGGAATTGATTTATTTATTTGGTTTTTCTCTTTTTGGTTTCCCACAAGACTCATTTATTGATGTCCGTACAGGTAGCCATCTTGACTCGAGGGCACGACAACGACAATTGATGCACCCTCGTACTCACTACCCTACCCTCGTACTACCTTTCTCTCTCACACTGGTCCTTATGCACTTCTTAATTCGTAGCAAAACCCATGCCCACAATTATTCTTTTATTTTTTTCTACTCTATAAATATCTCTTTATTATTATTTAATCTCAAATTACATTTTTCTTTTTGACTTTTCGATCATCTTACATCTTCTTCTACCTCACCCTTATTTTCTTCCAACCACCGATCAGATCATGTAGGTTTATTCATAGGCTTGCACGGGATGCACAGAGAATTTTTATTTAGATTAAAATATTTTTTTTTCCAATTTTTGTTAAGTTTTTTCAAATAAGTTCTAATTTTAGTTTTATTTTCAAATAGGTTTCAATTTTCGTCAATTTTGTTCAATTGGATCCTTTTTTGTTAACATCGTTTAAATCTTTAACGGCCATGAACAGTGACTGCTGCCACGTGTCACTTCGTGGTTTTTTTGAATCTTTTTTATTTTTATTTTTATTTTTTTTAAGATTTTTTTAAATGTACATGTGTCAACTCAGTAGTGTGTCACGTGTCACTTCGTGGTTTTTTTAATTTATTTTTATTTATTTTTTAATATTTTAAATGTCCACATGTCAATCCAATAGCGTGTCACGTGTCAATGTTCTATATTCAATTTGGTCCTTATATTTGTTATTTTTGTTCAATTTAATCCTAATTTTTGTTAACATTAACCAATCTTGTCCCTATCGAAGATGTGATCAAATTTAGTTTTTATATCAAAGTTATAATGATGTGAATTTTAATATATTATATAAAAATATTTAATAAAAAATGTGAATTTTAATATAAAAATTAAATTTGGTTTTAATTTGGAGAGAGACCAAATTGGTTAATGTTAACAAAAATTGGGACCTAATTGAACAAAAATAACAAATATAGGGACCAAATTGAATATAAAACATTGACTTTGACACGTGACACGCTACTAGGTTGACATGTGGACATTTAAAAAAATATTTTAAAAATTTAAAAAATTTTAAAAAGCATAAAAAAAAATTCAAAAAAATCACAAAGTGACACGTGGCACGCTACTGGGTTGACACATGTAAATTTAAAAAAAATAATTTTTGAAAAATAAAAATAAAAAAAAATTCAAAAAAACCACGAAGTGACACGTGACAGTCACTGTTCATGGTCCTTAATGATTTAAACGGTGTTAGCAAAAAATGACCTAATTAAACAAAATTGACGAAAATTAGGACCTATTTGAACACAAAATCAAAATTAGGATTTATTTGAAAAAACTTGACGAAAATTGGGACCAAAATTGTATAATTTCCTATTATATGGATTTGTCTAAAAATATATTCATGATTCATGATGTGTTTATTGATATTAATATTGTATGAATTCGTTATAAATTAAGTTTACTTTTAAGAGAATCTTCATGAACTTTTAGTTCTATATGATAACTTTAGTTACTCATAATTTAGTTTTAGAAGTTGTTTTACTTATATATAATTACTATAAAAAAATTTAACTAGGGGTAGCAATATGAGTTTGGTTCGGCTCACAAATCCGTCCAAAAAATGTGGGACGCGCTAGGACATTGAGCTCATAGGTTCGTTAGAGCTCGACCCGCAAAAGTTCGCAGTCCGCGTAGGTTAGCATGCGGTTCACTAGCCAACATAAAAAAATTTGTATTTGTGTATATGAGTTACTTTTCTTTTAGACTTCTACATGAACGTTCCAAATTCTTGTATAATTGGAAACAACAAGTATTATGTATTTTTTTAATGTGCTAAAACTTCAATAATACATGTATGCCAAAGTATAAATATGAATACGATAAAAATGTTGAATTATCAATTTATCATCCAACTTCCCACAATATTTGCTCAATTTTGTGAATTTATTAAAGTTTCTCAATTTGTTGAACATTAAAAAAAGGAAAAAAGACAGACTAGCCCGCGGGCCCGTATTTATGTGGGACAGGTCAGAATTTTTAGTTTGCATTGAAAATGCAGGACGAACCAGCCCGACTCGCATATTACGGACCAAGTACAAGTCAGGCCTAAATGGGTTGTACTAATCCGTATTGTCATCCCTATTTTTAACCGGCTTATACTTATAAATTTGATATTATAAAATTATAAATATTAATTTTTTTAAGAAATAGATTTATAGAATTTATTTTTTCTATTAATTTAATTAAATAAAAATAAGGTTATTAAAATCTCATCCCTTACTAATTTACAAAAATATAATTTCTTATGCATGTAATTCTACATATATGCGGACTAAATATTATGCAAAGCGGTCTACAAAAATTAATCAGTATTTCTTCTACGATAGACCAGCCTAACCTATTTTCCGAAAACCAAATGTTAAACATTTCAAAATGGGTGGACTGGTCTATTTTACCATCTAATTTCAATGCTATAAAAGAAAACTAGGGTAGTGAGAACATAAGAAAAAGATGAAAAAAAATCAAAATAAAGATAATTCAGTTTAAAAAATTGCGAATAAAATATTATCAACGTAATATTATTTAATTTTGTTTGTTTATTTATAGTTTTATTATGAGTTGTCATGAAAAAAAAAAAAAACTAAACATAATAAATTATATGTAGAACGTAATTTGTTTGTTATGTTGCATTATTTGCACTTTCCACATTTTAAGTCATAAGTTAAACTATACCATACCTTTTATTGTTTTTCTAACTTTCCGTACTTTTATTCAATCAAATCCAACCTTTTGCTTTTAGGATTTCCCTACTTAAAGGAATTATAGAACAAATTTAAAATATTTATAATATAAGACAGAAACGTGATGTTTTTAAACACGAACTATTTTTATACACATTTGGTAAAAAAGAAGTTGGATTATTAAACCATTATAATCTATTTATGAGTGGAAGAGTTGCAAAAAAAACCCATTTCAATAAAAATGTAAGACTAAGTTTTATTTAAAAATAAATTTCAAATAAATAAATAATTATAAGTTTATAAATAAAAAAATAATATATTTATTTTTTATTTTACTCAAACTTTTATCTTACTAAATCTCATTCTCTAAACTCCTTCAGTTTTGAAAAGATTATAACTATTCTGGTGCTATCAACTTTCAATTTTTAGAAAATATATATATTTGTGGATAATGATAAGTATATGGATCACGTAACAATTAATAAATATTGTTATTTTTCAAAGGACTTGTACAATACTTGACAACTCTTACACTCAATAACTCAATTAGATCACAAAGTTCACAATTAATATAAAATATTTATAATTGTCAAGATTAAATTTCAACCCTTCCATTTTCATGCATTCACAATTATCTGTACCTACCCACCCCAATCGATGATGTTGAGCAATGCGGCCCAATAAGGATCAATTAGCCTCATCACCAAAAAGACTACAAAATATTCCTAGATACACCTAGGGATATCAAAAAAATTCGTACCAACGGGTATCCGCGGATAAAACCCGCAATGAGTAGAAAATGAATATTGAAAATGGATACCCATGGGTAACAGATACGAGTATTTTTGATACCCATGTTAACGGGGCGGATACGTGTATCAGAGTATTTGTACCGTAGATACTCGTACACGCTATATTCTAATTTAAATTTTAAAAAAATAAAAAAAATATTAAAACATTAACACATTGATTTTGAGTGTGTTATTTTTTATCAATTAGTTTTAAAAAGTCTTCATTTATTTGTAAATGATCATTCAACACTATTTAAATGAGTTATTTACACTTTATTTGAACTTTATAAATGTTATGCATTGTATTTTTATTTGAATTTATGGTTAAAATTTTTGGTTAAATATTAATTTTTTCTTTTGTAAATACCCGCGGGTACTTGTGGATATCCGTGGACATTAAAAAAAATGTAGATATCCGCATAATGGATACCCACACAGATATGGGTACCGGTACGAGGCGTATATTTATCCAGCAGGTAGGATACGAGGGAACTACTACTTGTACTCTACCCGTCCCTTTGACATCCCTAGATACACCATTAGGGGAAATATTTATATACTAACAGTAGTTATGATAAATCTCGGTAGTTTGATTATGCCTTACTACCAAATTTTTACAGAATATTTGGTGTATCAGGTAGTCATATTTAATATTATTATCATTGCTTATTTGAGGTAAGTCATTATTTTACTAATATTGCTTGATATTACTTTACCTATTTTACCACATGGATCTAAGGTCCAAAAAACCCTATAAATACATCTAGTATTCTCTAAGGAATACACACACACATACACACACTCTCTCTCTCTCATATAGTCATTATCTATCATACAAGATCATGAATCTCTTACTGACTTGAGCATCAAAGAATTTTTTGTAGATGGATCTTTCGCTGTGTTTCAATCCTCGGTAAGAACATTCTCAATACCAAATTCATGTCAAAATTGATGAAGAGTTTGGCTTTGGTGATGAACTTGTTGCCCTGGAACATATTTAGATATGTGGCTTAAAGATAGTCAACCTAGTGATCTTCCTGATTATGATTTTGATGACTTTGGGGTTGATGACATTGTTGGTTGGATTGAAGAACCCCTACATATACCTTGCGTGCAAATTTTGTAGCTATAGATGAATGAACTTTGTCCAATAGAGTAGTATTACATTTCAAGTTGTGTTATTTTCTTACAATTGCTAGTTTTGGGTGAAAACAAAACAATTTAGGATTATGTTTAGATGTATAATTGTATTATGATTTGACAATGACTTTTAATATTGTCTTTTATATGTTTGAATATTTGAACTCTTGTTTTGTATACTTTCATATATTTTTTTTTAGATTTATAATTTTTTATATAATTTAAATTGTCATTAGTACAAAAGAATATTGAATTATGAAATTATAAATATAGGTTAACAATAATAAATAATAAAATATTTTAAGAATTATTTATGATAGTGGAATTTATAAATATTGTAATATAATAAATTATGACATTTCTAAGTTTTGTGTTTTCATTGGATTTGATTTTTAATAAGTAAATAAAGTCATTTTTAACTGTCATTATTTACTTCTTTAAAATGTCGCTTTATGCAATGTATAAAGTTGCGTTTGTTGCAACGCTTCACATTAAAATGTCATATTATATTTTGTGACAACAAGCATTTTATAAAAAAACATGCCACGTGTGTAAATAACAACGTTTGAAAAGTCAAAATAAACAAAAATAAACATCACAACTTACACTCTTGTTCGTAGTGATAGAGAATATTCTATTAGTTTTTCATAATGTGTCTTACAACTTTGATGGACTTATAAGACACAGTCCTCCTAAATTCAATGGACAATTTGGCTAAGATCAGGCAAATTAATGGATCAACGATATGGATAAGATCTTTGATGTATGACTCTATGACAAGGCATATGACTAAGGATTATAGATCCATGACTCTATTAGTGGATGTAGTTGAAACCCTAAACCCGTGGGAAAAGACCCAGGGTAACAATTGATATTTCTTAGACTTAGAAGTGATTTTAGGAATGAATTGATTATCTACTCATGATAATATTATTCATTGTGTTCATGAACAATTGATATTTCTTAGACTTCAGAGGGAAAGGATGTTATGTGCTCGCCAATTCTTACAGGATATGCTTGATGATGTAGAATGCTTCATATTGTTATAATTTATTAGGAATATGCATATGGTGAGAAATATAAGACCAGGAAAAATATTTTAATTTGATAAAATAAATAAATGATGTTTTGGGTGCATACTTAAGTTATTATGATTATGTTATGATTCAAAGATACGGTAACTCAATTGGTTAAAGCTTGTTAGTAGAGGAGACCTTGATCCAACTCTTATCTAGAATACTTATTGGTTATTATTTTAACATTTAAATGGAATTTTGGATGTGGAGGAAGGTTAAGTGTGAATTGGAAGCTGACTAGGAAGTGTAGGTGTATTGCAAAATTGAAGATAAATAAGTATAAGAGCTAAGAAAAATATTTTTATTTATTAAAATAAAAATTAAAAGAATGACGTGATATATTGTAATTTATCACATTATCATTATGACAAGAAGATGATAATCCAATTATTCGGCAAGACAACAGTCCAAAAGATCAATATGTGAATTTGGAGTCTAAAATAAAAAATAAAAGAAAAACAATTAGTAAATAACACAATGAAGATTTTAAGACAATGAATAAGAATAGGTGGATCACTTTAACTCACCTCTACATCCTATGGTAGAAACCCCAAAAATCACAAAAAAAAAACTAAAGAAAGAACTTAATCCACAGTAAAACCAAAAATAGGAAAACGAAGGACATGAATTAATCACTTAACAAAAAAAAAAAAATAGAAGTTCCAAACCTCTATAGCTTCGATGGAAGCTCGAAAATGGGTGGAAGAAACAAATATGGATGGAAGAAAGGGAAACCGAAGTTCAATAGGGTTAATAGAAACCTGGATATTTATGACTCTCAATCAACTCCATCAACTATAACGTTTGTGCCTGCTGCCACAATGTCGGGCAAATAAATGGATAAAGATGTTTACAATATGAAATGGATATAAGAGTGTGAGAGGATCGACAAGTTTACTAAATCAAGAAAATAATAAAGTGGAAAGTCCAAGTATCAGTTTCCAAAGATATTTATGAAAAACTTGTCAACTTTTATAATTCATAACTCAATTAGACAACAAATTTCACAAAAATAAAACTAAAACTCTTTTTGTATTTTTATCAAACAAAATGTGTGCAACAATATATGATAAATGTTTCACTAGGATTGAGTTTCATGATTCAGTTCAAAGTAAAAACACTGAACAATATACTTCTAATTCATTATCTAGCATTCACACACATGTCTAGCAATTTTTATTATATGCTTACATTAAGATAAAAATTATGATGTTAATTCTGACCAATGATATACTCTATGTCTATATGCATAATTAATTAATTTAGGTTCTAAGATACCCATACATATTGATGCGATCATATTTAGGTAAGAGTACGATTGTTTTTGAATTTGAATCCTCAAAAGGCACGATACAAATAAATTAGAGAAGAACATAGAATAAGACAAAGATGGAGGACGCCATAATCTAGCAGATTGATAAGTCAAGTGAGAATTCACCACAAAGATGTTAATCTTTGATAAGAACCAGAGGCTTAAGCCAAGAACAAAGAGAATTCTCTCTTTAATGAAATCAAATTCAAAATATGACTAAAAGTGTCTACAATAGTTTTTGGTACCTCTATATATAGGCACATAAGTTTAAGAAAACTTAAGAACCCTACAAGAAGGCCTAAGCCAAAACATAAACTAATTTATAAAAGAAAGCCTAAAGCCCAAAAACATAGAAACATAACTAATTTCTAAAAGAAAACCCAACGTAAAAAAATATAAACTATTTTCGTAATAACTATCCTTCAAAAGTGCTTCAAGCCATGATCTTCATATCCTTTGAATTTCCACTTGTAGTTGCTTGTAGCATCAAGAGCCTTGAATATATTTGATTTTCCAATCTCTTGCTCATTGCCCTTGTCATAGGTCTTTTGAATTGTAAAGGTTCATCTTCAAATTCTTCTTGTATGGAATCTAGGGATAGTCCTCTATCAAATATGGAATCAATAATGATCATGCAGTTAAAACAAGAAGAGAACACAAGAGTGATGGAAAAGAATTACATTGAATAGTAGAATTCACAAACACTTAAGAATACATTACATCCAACTCCCATGAATAAGGGAGTTAGCTACTCCTTAACATTCTGAATACTAGAATAATGATGAAGATGAATGCCTCAAGCCTTCAGAATGTGCATCTACCTTCTTTTCTTTTAGGTCAAGCGTCCTTCTTCCTAAAAGAATTATTTTCCCTCTATCCCCAAAAAGGTTTTTTTCCTAAACGGGGTGATGATTTCCCAGAAGGGTTGTCTTTTTTTGACCTTTGCTAAGCCCTTTATTTATAGATTTTTCGAATTAGACTAGGCTTGCAACTTTGTACTTGATTTTGTATTAGAGTAACCAACTTTATCAATATCTCCTCTTGCTGATAACTTTGATAATTCAATTTCATTGATATTCTTTGATATTCCCACTTATCTATGAACTATTAAATATGTAAACCAAATACTTATCTTTTCCAATTTTATTAAATAAATCCTAAAATATATAAAAGATAATAATAAAGTAATAATAAAAGATAAAAATAAACAAAATAAAAAAATGATAATGGCAATTATCAGATAGAGAGAAAGTAAGACTTCTTGGAAAGAACTTAGAAAGGGGTATTACTAAATGGGTAGACATTTGAAACTTTCAAATTGAAAGCAATAGTCATGCACAATGTATTTCAACTACAATGTTAGTTGTAAGGACCTACAAAATGGTATTTTATATTGGATAGTGGTTTAAAATAGTGAAACTCGATTATTTTAATATTAAAAGGCTTTAGTATAAATAGAAAGTTTCATAAACGAGTTTCAATTTTTTTAAAACATACCATCACCCTGGAAAAAACTTTTCTAGAGTTTTATGCCTTCTCTCTACCTTTTCTCACTCTTTGTTGATCCTTTTAAAGATCTGAGACTGTTGGAGTGATTCTCATAGCGAGCTTTTCAAATCCAACTGATCAATTTCTCTATTTATGTAAGTAGTATTTCTGCCATTTTCCTTAGGTCAAACATGTTCTTCCTTTGCATGTGGTCTTTTTTTGCTTGCATATGTCCTTTCAATCATCAATATGAGTCTTTGAAGATGATCATAATGATATAGTCCGTTCATTCTTATGATGTTTCTATGTTTACAACCCTATATCTCATTGGACTAGTTGGGTTTCCCTATTCTAATTCATCTAGGAAAAAATGGGATTTTTGCTTCGTTAATCGTCGAATCGAACTGAAATGTTTACAACAGGTTCTAGATATATGCTTCTTTGTTTTGACCATTAGGATCTTTGATTGGAGATCTTTAGCTAGAGCAGTTTTTCGTGTAAGATTCTTGTAGTTTAGGTGGTTCAAACCTTTAACCTTTGTTGTTTATTTGGTGCATAACTTTTTTCAAAGTTACCTAATTGAGTTGATTTTTTTTTTGCATTGCAGTTTTGATTCAATTATATTTATTTTGAATGTAAGAACAAAATTATCTAAATTTTGTGGAAGTTGTAATTTTATTTTAAAATCCCCAACAATTTGTACATGGGTTGTTAAGTTGTTGTGCAATATACTTGAGAGAGTGTGATATGAAGTGTAAAGTATGTATTTTGAGGATATGATCTTCTAGATTATGATGAGTATAATTGATGTTATGTATGCTATCAATTGAAAAGGGTGAAGTGAAGTTATCTTAAACTTTATGTAAGGGATTCCAAGGAGGAAATCTTAGTTGTTGTGAACACCGTTAATGTCTGAATTGATGTAAGGATTCTATATTGGAGGTTATCATGATACTCTAATAATCCTTCAGACTTATATAAAGTAGAGTGAGTTATGTCGTTAGAGTAGCAGGATGTCCTAGTCCAAGGGTTTTATCTTGGCCTAAGACGAAAAAATGACTAACATTGTGTGTGTGGTAGAATGAAACTATTGACAATAATTCTACATAGCCATATAGGTTAGAGTTTTCCTCTGGGAGATATGAACCAATCGTGTGATATGTTAGAAATTGTTAAATTTGCTTGATGTAGTTTTGTTTTAGAACGAAGGTATAATGTTTTGAGATGAATAAAGATTATATTATTATAGTCCTATATTTTGTATTATTGTACTAATATACTTTATAATGTGAATAATCTGTTTTTTGATGAAATATTTTATTTTAGTACTTTTTTATTATTACAATGGAACGTTACATTTGCGCCATTTACCACGAATTAATAAATGATTATGCAAAGACTAAAAAATCAATAAAGACAAATAAATGGCAATGCGTACAAATGGGTATCATGGTAAATTAACTAATACCAACGAAAAAGACCAAAAAAAAACCATTGAAATGGATTATTGCAAGAAGAAGATGTCCATTATAGGAAAACTAAAATTGGAAATGACTAAAAAACCAATTACGGGATAAGTGCCAAGAAAATAGATATGGGTAATTGGCATTACAACAAAATACTTCATTAAAAACTAATTTTAGTGGTCAAAAGTTGTTAGTCACCGTAGTGACTAATTTATAAAATAAAAAAAAATTGATTACTAAAATAGTCATTATTATGAATAAAAAATTATAATCAGTCGCTAAATTGATCATGAATTAATTAAAGACTAATTTAGAAACCAATTTCTTTAGTAGCAAAAATTTTGGTAACCGATATTTAGAGACCAATTTTCTTTGATAAAATTCAAATAAATATGTTGAATGAAGAGAGAAGAGAGAAATAATGTGCGTTGAAACATGTAAGCAAATAAGATTAATTTAAAAATATTTGGTCCGCGGAAAGAAATTCACACTTAAATCAATTTTGTTAACAAACAATGATTTTGATATGTAAAGTCGTCAAATAATTAATTTTTTTGTTAGAAATGATTTTACTGTTTATTTTTGAATGAAATTATAACACCTAAGAGTAACATCTTTCTATTTATCAGCGTATTACTACTATTAAACATATCTTTAGAAAACTAATGAAAGACGAAAACTGAGATAACGACAGTTAAATTTAAGGGTTAAATATGTTTTTGGTCCTTCAAGTTTGAGCGAAATTTGGGTTTAGTCCCTCATCAAAACTTTTGACCAATCTAGTCATTCATCTTTCAAAATGCGTGAATTTAGTCCTTTTAACCAAATTTTGTTAAGTTTATCTGACATTTCAAGCGCATTTCATGATAGTATTTAAATTATTTATACTGTTTGACACATTTTTGCTTCAATGTTAACTTAAATACTATCATGAAATGCGCTTGAAACATCAGATAAACTTAACAAAATTTGGTTAAAAGGACTAAATTCACGTATTTTGAAAGATGAAAGACTAAATTGGTCAAAAGTTTTGATGAAGGACTAATTCCAAATTTCGCTGAAACTTGAGGGACCAAAAACATATTTAACCCTAAATTTAACTAGTTGAACTTAATTAAATAAAAGTTAGTCCGATTTTACTTTGAGTTGAAATTTATTTAAACCAAAATTTTAGTACATGTACATGTTCAGTATAGTGTGTAAAATTGTGTTTAAAAATAATAATTATCCCAAAGCACCCTAATGTGTAAATTATTTTACTTCAAAGTGTACAGTATAAATAAATCTTGGACATCATTTCATTAAATAAGGCCTAAATTAATTCAATAAGTTGGCGTGAGGAAAATATAATTACGTTATTAAGTTTTAATTCTAAAAATTATATTCGATGTATTTTCGATTTAAATTGAAGCACACTGGCTGATTTATCTCATATGTTACTATGAATATTTTAGACTATTATTTTTATCATTGACTAACATAGAAAATAGTATGTGTTAATTTTTATAATAATTAACTTAAAAGTTACACCAACTATTATTTTCCATTAGCATACAATATAATTTTCTTACGAACAATAAATAGATATTACAATTTTTTTTCTTTATATATATATATATATATATATTTTTTTAAGTTATAGTATATTATCGTGTTATATGTCCAGTAAGAGGATAATGAGCGCTTACAAAAGATTAAATAAAATTTGACCAACCTAAGAGTAGGAAGTTACTTAAATTTAGTTTTTTTTTTAAGATAATTAAATTGAAATTTTGTAGTTGACATAAATTTTCATGCATTTATCTTGTTAATGATAAGGAAGTGAAATGGTGAAGCTTCCCATTTCAAGTTTTATAAGGTTATATATTTATGTAATTTTTATTTCTTGCGTGATTTTTAATTAATATTGCATAATGTTTTGTTATTTGGACTTTTTTGGTACTAGATGCACAAGGTGTTGGTGTCAAAGTCACTTTCAATTTTATTTGATTTTTTTTATCAAGATTCTAACAAGAAAGGCAAACATCACATATTATGTAATTTAATGAAAAAATAACACTTTAATGGAGAATTAAGATTAGACTCTCGAAAAGTTTGAGGAAAATGCTTATTTTATAATTCTCACAACAATCAACCTCTCAAGAATTTCTCTAATTCTCATTACAAGTAAGAGTGTTTAGAAATAAACCTATAAAAAAAGTAATCGAAAAATGGTTTAAATAATAAAGATCGAAGAAAAAAAGTTGAATTGATTTGGATTACTTTTTCCAAAACTAAATGGTTTAGTTCCATTTACACTTTAACACTAAGGAACTAACCCAAAACAAAACCAGTTATCTAAATATTATTAAATTGCCTATTATTTCTTTTATGACCTTTGTTTTAAGAGTGTAAACAAGCCTTGTATCTTTATGTTTTATTATTCTTCCTTTGCTGATAAAAATAAATAAAGAAAGATATTACTATATATTATATACAATATTGAAAAGAAACAATTATTTGTTGAAGTGAAGTAAGTGTTGAAATGATTCATCATAATATAACATTATACACATGTGGTTTGATTAGTTAAACATATGTGTTGAATGTGTGATAAAAGATTAGAAAGAATGAACCAATTCCAAAATTGTTCACCAAATAATTAATAAAATAAAAAATATAGAAGATAAAAAAAGAAGAAGAAAACATCACAATCATAATTAAATAATTAATTAATAAATTTATAAAGATTCACCAGTCTACATTAATAATTAGGAAATTTATTAAATGTTCTCTAAAAAAGTTTTATCACAACACAAGCTTAGTGTCTTTTTTTTTTTTTTTTGAAAAAACATTATTTATTGTATAATAATTAATGAATAATGTGTGGCTGCTAGAAAGTGGTGACTGTAACCCAGGAACTTGAGTTGCATACCCGTTTAACACGTGAAAATTTGTAATTAATGAATTTGTTTTTGTAGGAAGTTTTATCCTTTTGGTTTTGTGGAAGCAAAATCCCCACTTCACCAATCTATGACTCATATTTTACCCGTACCATTGCCTTATCCCTGTGAACCCATCATCATCACGCAACCCTTTCTCCTTCAACTTCTGCAAAATAATTCTCAATCGTACCATCTCACCACACTCAACCATACCATATATGACTAAGAAAGTATTTTCAAAAATACCCATTCCACAAAATATCTTCTTAAACACTTCAAACAAATATCAACTCCTCACTACCTTAATATTACAATTCATTTATGCACAATTTGTTAATCACTTTTTCAAACTTAAAAACTGAAAGACATTTATTGATAAATAAATATCTTATTTTGAAATACTAATATTGTGTTTACAGTAAGAGGCTAATATTTATCATAATAGATAATTTATATTTATCTTACTTAATAATCTATTATGATAAATTATTTTTTACATATTTATTTAAGTATTATTTTTTTTTTTCAGTTGAAACCTTCCTCAGATTTTATTATCTCATACATTTATTTATGCAACTCAAATAGAACCTAAAATCTCTTTGAATCCCTAACTTGCTATTCATATAATACATAAACTTCTTTAAATTACTTTCTTGATTACTACTGGCACAACATATCGATCACCCGTAAATACCTAACAACTTATTTCTTTGAGGATTCTAACCTTGTGTTTAGATGGAGCATTTCAACAATGTTCAGAAATTAAAATGCTTTGTATTTGAATTGCTTGCAATTAAATTTCCTTCATTTTCTAAATAACTTGTTTGGAAAAAGAAATTAAAATACCTTACATTTCAATTTCTTGTTTGGAAAAAATAATTGAATTTCTTGTGAGATAAAATTTAACTTTTACAATATTTATTTTAGGCTTAATTATGTTTTGAGTTCATGATAAATTTGGAAAGGGGCTCGACGATCCAGATGGGTCAGGCTGACCGACTACCCAGCCGAATTGGTCTGACCCAACGTCCCAGACGAGGTGGGTTGACCGAAAAACCCATACAGGCCGGGTTGACCCGATGATCCAGACAAGCCTAACAGCCCATTCCTGCCAGTCGTGCTCGTTAAGTTCGTCAACCTGGGCCGGCACGACCTGACTCAACTCGGTTCATCTGGGTCATTGGCTCGACTTGGCCCCACTAGGTGGTCAAGCCCACTCAACCCATCTGGGTCGTTGGGCCCATTTGTATCAATGGGCATGCCCAACCAGTTTGTGTTGTTTGGTTGGCCCAAACCGACTAGATCGTTGGGTTGGTCGGGCACGTCTAGGTCATCGAGCCAATTGGGCTTTTCTTGGTCGTTGGGCCTATCTAGGTCGATGGGCCGACTCGACCTAGCAAGGTTGTCGGGCCGGTTGGGCCTGACTAGGTCATCAAGTCGGTCAGGCTTGTTGGGTGAATGGATCAGTCAAGTCATTGAACTTTCCCGACACGTCTAGGTCGTCAGGCCCGCCCAACACCTCTAGTTCGTCTGGCCTGCCAAACTCGTCTGGGTCATCGGACCCGTTAACTCGTCTTGGTTGTCAAGTCGGTTCGGCCCGTCTTTGTCTTTGAGCCCACCCGACTCGTCTAGGTCATTAGTCCCATTTGGGTCATCGGGCCTGCCGACCTGTTTATGTCGTCCGGTCAGCCTGGTTCGTCTGGGTTGTTAGGCCAGCTCGACACACGTTGGTCGTCGGGCTCACCCAAACTATTTGGGTTGTCGGGCTTGACCGACCTGTTTGAGTTGTCAAGCCCACCTGACCCGTGTGTTTCATCAAGTCACCCAATTTGTTTGGGTCATCGGGCCTGGCCGACCTGTCTGGGTTGTTGGGCCTGCTTCACTCGTTTGTGTTGTCAGGTTAGTCTGATCCGTTTGGATCGTATGGCCAGCCCAACCTGTCATGGTTGTTGGGTTTGCCGGGTCCGTTTGGGATTGAGTCCAGAGTGTGAAGTTGAGTGAGAAGAATTTCAAATTCCACCTTTTTTTAGGGTATTTGAATTTCTTCTAATTTAGCTAATTGAAATACTTCAAAAAATGCATGCATTTTAAATGCTTCTTAATTTCTCTATCCAAACAAAGCATTTCATCCAAACACACCATAATAGCTTCTTATCTTTTCCCCTTTTGTAGGAGTCTTATTTTAGTTTTCTAATGTGTGGTTTAACCAATAGTGTAAAAAAGGACTTCCACGACAACTAAAAGACAAATATCGTCAAATGAAACATGGGAGCATTTTTGTAATTCTAATGAACTTTTTAACATCAGTTCGTTTACAATAGTCGTTAAAAGTGGTGTAGCAGATAAATGAGGATGACTACTTTATGTAACCATTGTTAAAAGTAGAAAAGTTGAGAAACAATGACACTTCCTTGCTTCAACTGTTGTTAAAAAGCCTGCGTAAGTTTTCATATTCCATTTTCTCTTCCCATATCTACATGTGTTATTTTCTCTCTCATTTTAAACTTCTTCGCTCTCATTTATAGTGTTATTCACCCTCCTCATGTTCACATTATCATTGTCACTCAATCGAATGTTGTCACTCGTGTCATTATTCCTCGTGCCTTCGATTATGTTGTCGTTGGGATTCACATGCCTTCGAAGGTGAACCTCCGCACCCTGCGAAGCTTTGCTGCACCACATTGTGCACTCCATAACCCACGAGGCTCTTTCGCACTACGTCATGCAACTCCTACATCTAGTGAAGATCCTTTGAACCATAACACACATTTCTCATAACTCCTCTTCACCACATTGCAACATTGTACCTCCACTAGTGACCTTTTGCAACGTCAAACCTTTGCGAGTGACACACATGAAACCCAATGCATTCTTTGCGAATAGTTCACCAGAAAATGACAGATAAAGCTACCTTTACAAAACTCAATTCTTTTTCAAGATAATAATGGCAAACAAGATAAAAAATGGTCATTATCATTGTAGTGGTAATGACAATTAGATTCATACATCTTGTCTACCAAAACATCTCGTTGAGCTATACCAAGAATCACTTAAAAATAAGGTTAAACATTTTGAATATTTAGAAATTAATTTAATTTTCTTAAATATAATTTAACTTAACTAAAATATTTTAAAACCAAAAAACAAGTATTATGAAAAACATAATACCTTTGGAAATGCAGGGTATCGATCCCCGTACCTCTCGCATGCGAAGCGAGCGCTCTACCATCTGAGCTACATCCCCACACTTTGTTTATAAAGATGGTGATTCTAATTACGACCAAATGCCACTCATCTTGATATTGTTGATTTCTTTTCTAAATCAAATGAAAGCATTGATCAACTCTTTGGTGATGGAAGTGTTAAAAAGTAGATTTTCGCATATCATGTTCTTTATATATATATATATATATATATATATATATATATATATATAT
>Ga0214544_1003570_pt1 | contig 32014 bp, 20 predicted proteins | sample CNSS3metaG_FD_160074 | JGI IMG/M metagenome (GOLD analysis project Ga0214544, IMG submission 160074) | Root nodule microbial communities from cowpea collected in UCLA plant growth center, Los Angeles, California, USA - CNSS3 | ecosystem: Host-associated > Plants > Roots > Nodule | place: USA...
TATATATATATATATATATATATATATATATATATATATATATATATATATATATTACTTTGATTATTATCCTTAAAGCTAATTATAAATTTGAAAATAAATTCTTTCAGTAAATTCATATTAAATGTTATTTCTTTAGTGAATATACACTAGTGCAATAAGGGCTTTTGGCTCCGATTGTTTTTGATATTCTACCCTAGTTCCAGAACTGAGGCATATTAGGGTGAGGCCAAAAGGGATGGCTTTTGGCCTCGGGTGTGAAAATTAAAAGATGCAACGGTGTCTCAGGCGCGTCTGTAGTGGAGGCGTTCTCGTCGTGGTAGCGCGTTCGTGGTGGGGCTCGTGGCTCGCGCGCAACAACGGTTGTTAGTGGTGGTTTATGAATCTACATGGATCGCGACAATGTTTGCATATATGATTTTTTGATTTGCAGGTTTCGTAATCGCCGATCTGGTTTGCGCGACCACTGATGTCGTTGTGTGAATGCGGGAGAGCTCACGATGGTAATGACACTTCTTCTCTTCCGGTGTCTCTTTGTGACAGTGCAATGGTGTGTTTTGAACCCTAAATATGTGAACCCCAAAGCAACACAAACGAACCAAAACGCAAAAAAAAAATGCGAAGGGAAACCCATTTTTCGAACTCACCGACAACGAGAGGCGATGATGCAATCAGCGACAGTGGATGGCGCGACAGAGGCGACAGAGCTGGACAGTGGTGGTGGCAGAGAGTGCAAAGGGTTCACGTACAAAGAACTGTGAGAGATGATGAATAATGGAGAGGGTTCGCGAATTGGGAATTATAACAGGCTTTATGGCCTCGATTCATTTAATAACCAAGGCCTAAAGTACTTACTGCCTCGGTCCAATAATAACTGAGGCCAAAACATCTTACGCTGGTGACATTTTTGAAATTTTGGTTCTGGGTTGCCTTATAGGCTTCGGTTCATTTGTAACCGAGGCATAAAACTTCTTACTGCATTGGTTCTTAGGAGACCCGAGGCAAAAAAGTTCTCAAAATTGTAAAAATGCCACCGCCTCCTTATAGGTTTCGGTTCCGCTATAACTGAAGCCTATAAGACGAATTAAAAAGTCAAATATGCACTAGTGATAATAGAGGAAATGTTGTTACCTATGAAGCCCATATACGGACACGGACACAGATACGACACGAACACGGACACAGAGATACAGTTAAATTGAAAAACATAGGACATGAGACACGACATGCATATACATATTAGTTTCAAACTTTCAACTAAAAAATTGTCAACTAACACAAAAATAAATCTAATTTATCAATCTAATATCCAAAAAAGTGAAAAGTAGTAATCATATAATATTTTTTCCTTATTTTTATAACCATAATAGAAACTTATGTGATAAATTTACAAGTTTATAGGTTTTTTTAGAAAATCATTGAATTTGTGCTTATTAACATTATGTTAGAGTCATGTCAAAATCATGTTAAAAACAAAAAAATATCTATCAAATTGGACACTTAACTGATACGTGTCGTACGAGTGTTGGTGTCCTATACGTGTCAAACACGGGACATGCCATTGATGTGACATGTCTCGGTTTCGTTGGTTGTTACCATAATTCATCTTAAAAAATTCAGAGCTTAAGAAAAAAATATTTTCCTAGTGGCACTTCATTCTACAACCCTCCTCCTCCTCAACTCGCGATAACTATAAACACCGTACGCAAACAAACCCAACTCATAACAAAAGCATACAATTTACAAATGATCAAGGGTAGTACACATGACTCATCATCTAGTACTAGCAAAGAATCAATAAACATATATTTTGACAAGTTATGAAGATATTCCTAGAACTCAAATATCGAAAAAATGAAAAAAAAAACTTTAGTGATGGAAAGAGATAGTAATTGATCAAAGGTGGTAGGCCAATGCCCATGGGACCTATATGGTGGCATGGGGAATAGGTTAGCTCGAGAGAATAAAAAAAATATGTAAACAGTATAAAAATATAACGACAAGAGTGAGTCCCAAAGCAAGTGGAATAAAGCAAATAGACAACCCAACATGCGAGTTTGTATTATATAATAATGTCATTTCTCTGCCGTTGAACAGATAATCTGTCGCTTTTGTCTCTTCCCCATTACTTCCTCACTCACACAAACACAAATACAAACACAAGCACACTCTCTTTTTAACTCCCAAACCACATTCACATTGATACCTCTTCTTTTTCCTCCTTCTGTTTGAATATTTCTCTTTCTCTCAGCATCTTCTCCTGCATTCACTTCCATTCCTTCTTCCTAATAATCATTACTCTCGAGACTCTTACATGCCCCAAATGGGTTCTAGAGCACGTTGGCGCCAGAGTTGGGCTCCACAACCTTTGACACCCTTAATCGAAGGTCCTGGCCCTGAAATGCAAGAGGAGGGCACCAAGAAAGAGAGTTCATGGGAAGTCATAAGGGAATGGTTCAAAACTCAGAAGATCTCCCCAGGTGGAACCTTCTCACAATCATTCTATGGAACCATTCATGCCAAGACCCAAGATTTAAGGCTTTTGCTTGGTGTCTTGGGATGCCCTTTGGCCCCTATTCCCTCAGCTCATGATCCCACCCTTAGCATTCACATCAAAGACACCCCATTTGTAAGTCATCCCTCTCTCTCTCTCTCTCTCTCTCCTTCCTCTCTCTACACTTCAATACTTACCTCTTCTGTTTGGACACAATTTAATGAAGTTTCTATGGTGCTTTCTTAATGTTTTTGTCCTATCATTACTAATGTTTTATTTCACTCATTTTTGTTGATCTTTTATCAAGTTAAACTATCAGAAAGTAACTTATACTGTATCTAAGTTTGGTCCCTTTTTTCTTTTGCACACAAGTAAAGGTTTTAATTTGCAAATGTTTAGTACTATTGATTTCGGTTTATGATACATTTTCCATTAATATGACTTCAGGAAACTTCAACTGCCAAATACATTATCCAGCAGTATTTGGCTGCAACTGGGTGCCTCAAGCAGCAAAAGGACAGTAAGAACATGTATGCCACTGGCATGGTGAAGATGATATGTTGTGAGACAGAGATTTCATCTGGGAAGAATGTTAAGTGTCTGGGAACAAGAAGCAGCGAAAATGGTTGCTTCGTACTTTGGCAGATGCTACCTGGGATGTGGTCACTTGAATTGGTGGTTGGTGATCACAAGGTGGTTGCAGGAAGCAATGGCAAAACTGTGTGGCGGCACACACCGTGGCTAGGCACACATGCAGCAAAAGGACCTCAAAGACCCTTGCGCCGTATCATTCAGGTATAACAAAGAATCAAAATCATTAATTATATGCATATAGCACAATCTAAAGCTTTTGTTTTTCTGCTGATTTGGTGGGTGGCTCATTAACTTGATTTGGTTGGTAGAGTGAAACCTATTTTGCTAAATATGTTAAAACTTGTCTTAGTACGAAGAGAGAGAGAGAGATTTAAAAACAAAAAGTGATTTTGTTCACTGTTTTCTTCGGCATGATGCCAAACAAAAATTGAGCAAGTTGGGTTGATTTTATGGGTGGGTAGACTTTATTTGTTGGAATTGAGGGTTGGGGGGACATAGGGTAGGAATAAAAGTGTAGGAAACAAATATAAAGATTGAAAAACAAAATTGAAATCCCAATGAATGAAGGGTATATATCGAGCTGACAATGATGGAGAAACTGTCCCATGCTTTACCCTACAATGTAGAGTTGTTTTCTTGAAGAATTAGTATACTTCCATGCCACGTGACTGTCAATCTGACGTCATCTATGATTATTTTTATGGCTCATGAGTCATGATCTTGGGATTGCCACTTATTGCAGGTACCTAAGGCTACCTTGGATTATCCTTTTGCTTTAACTTTTCCTTTTAATTCTGCACTTTATTCAACGGTGCTTCCTCCACTGCATTATTGGCCCTGCTTTCATGCCTAAATATTCCCTTTTTCATTTTGTACTTCTCTCACTCTTCACCTAATGTTTCCCATTGCTTAGGATAACGCATCACATCCCTTTCCTTCCTTTATCAACACCAAGTGTTTTCTTTCTTTCTTTCAAAAACATCATAAATTCAATTTATCATTTTTCGGATTGTTACAAATGTTCGCTTGTAGTATCCTTAAACCGACAATTCCGTCCTTATTTTATTCTCATCATTGTAAACAAGTTGTCATAGGTCAATGTTAGAAATTTGAGTACAAGTTTAAAGTCTAAAGATTTTATTTTAAATGTGGTATCAGATCTATTCTATAAACAACTCATCCATCAAATTATAGTGAATCTCCTCATTCAGTAAGTGAAAATGTTTTCAGATAAATTGGTAGAACAAGTATGTTCTACTCTAATAAATCCATGCTAAAACTCAACTCAAATTTATGAAAAAATTAAGAGTGATAAATATTTTTTTGTAAATTATTTGTTATGTTAACCAAGGTCAGGTCACCCAATAATATCTCGTAGCAATTTCAATTTTCTAAATACAACGCTTTGTTGGTGTACATTTCAGGGTTTGGATCCGAAGACCACAGCGAGTTTATTCACGAACGCGCAGTGCTTGGGCGAGAACCGAATCGGGACCGTTGATTGCTTTGTGCTGAAGGTTTCAGCGGATCGTGCGGCGGTGGTTGAACGGAGCGAGGGTCCCGCAGAAGTGATAAGGCACATTCTCTACGGTTACTTTTGCCAAAAGAGTGGGCTCCTCATATACCTCGAAGACTCTCACCTCACACGGGTCCCAACGCAGGACAATGATACGGTGTTCTGGGAGACCACCATAGGGAGCAGCATCGGCGACTACAGAGACGTTGATGGCGTCCTCATCGCCCATCAAGGGCGCTCCATCGCGACGGTGTTCCGGTTCGGCGAGCTCTCGATGCAGCATAGCAGAACCCGGATGGAAGAGATCTGGACCATTGATGATGTGATGTTCAACGTGCCTGGACTCTCCATGGACCATTTCATTCCTCCAGCAGATATCTTTAACAACATAAGTTCTCCGTAATAACCTAACTTTATTAGAGGGGGTTGGTTTACTTTTTTTTTTTTTTAATTATGGTTTTCTCATTTTTGGATTTTGAAATCATTTGATTTTGGTCTCCCAAATTTAAAAAGAATTTTTAGTCCCTCAAAATTAAAAGAAAATAATTTTAGTCCTTAAATAATAAATTTAAAAAACTAAAAAGGAGTTTTCTTTTTATGATTTACTCCTTAGGGTAAATGGTTTAAGCTTCAGGGTTTAAAGAGTTAAAAACTACTTTTAATTGCTTAAATTTAATGTTCAATGACTAAAATTATGTTTTTTTTTTCCTAAATTTGAGGGACTGATGTTTTTTAAAAAATTTGGGAGCCAAAATCAGAATTATCTCAAATTTCAAAAATAAAAATCATAATTAAACCTTTTTTTTTTCTTCTTCTTGAGCAATGTGAATTGTAGTATTACTTAATTTTGGGGGTGGTATAATGAAAAGGATTGGTGGGAGAAGGTGTAATTTTACTTTTACCTTTGTTCATGTTTGCTAATGTAAGGTTTTAGTGGGCACTAGTTAGTATGTGTCAAGTCATTAAGCTCAAATGACAAATTCAAGGTGGGGTGGAATAAGTTGGTATAAGATAATGATGGCACATATTTATGTACTTCATTTGGAAAAAATTGTGGGATATTGAACAATTATGCCATTTTAGAAAACTTTTTATGTTTAAATATGACCTTATAGTACTTTCCCATCATATAGTATTCATTACATTTCATAATATTTTAATTCAAAAGTGAATGCCCAAAGACTGAATTGGAAAACAAGAAGGTTTAACTCAGTTTGTTAAACGGTATATGAGTTATTATCGATTTTGTATTCTTAATTTTAACAATTTTCTATGAATGAAAAGAAAAAACTTTCTTTCACCATTTTTATTCTTCTAACTTTTATTTTATTTTATAATAGAGTTGCTTCATCTTGATTTATCTAACCTTTAAGAGGCTATCTAGATATACAAATTGAATATGACGTCAAAGCAGATCAATAAAGTGTATCAGCAGAAACATGGAAAATATGAATTAAAGTCTCCAAAAGAAAGTTGTTTTGAAAGTATTATTGATTAAATTATCGTGACAATACTTTAAGTAAATTATTGTTTTCATGGTAATATGAACAATAAAGATATGTTTTGAAGGAGGTAAACTTATGAGAGAATAACTTCATTATAAATGAGAAAAAAAGAGAGAGTATGGAATAAGAAATCAACTTTATATAATTATGATATAGAAAAGTAATTAATTACCTTTTATTAAACTAAATCAGACACATATATACCTGTCATGTCTAACTATTCAAATTATTACAAAGCTTTTTCTTAAAAGTATAGTTTATGAATATTTATAGAGTATCCTTTTTAAAACTTTTATGTAATTAGAAATGATCACATATAATAATTTTTGTTGAGTTTTATAATTATTTGAAAAGATATAATGCCGTTATTATATGGACGACTTACAAACTTTTGTAATGTCAACTTTTACACTATATTGTTAGTATAACAAAAGATATAATTTTGAATTATAAGACATTATATTATTAGATCATACATACAATTTCTTCTTTTGGAATTATCCAAGCAACTAACATCTAATAAGTCTAAATAATAGACAAATTTTCTTATTGGAAATCTTTTCGTGAGACATTTATTGAGATTTTCCACATGGGTCTTCTTTACTTCAATCTTTATACGGAATAAGTGGAGTTAATGTGTTTTATCCTACCATATTACGTATGACTAGAAAAATCAATACAAGAAAAAAATAATAATCACCTACAATCAAAATCCACAAGTAATAATTTAAATCCGTAGATAATTATTAATAAATTACACTTAAATTATTATAAAAGGTGATTATTTTTTCTTGAGAAAATATCAAATGACTCATGGGACCATTTAAATATGTCCCTAATGTTCTAAGTTTGTTTTTAAAATCAAATATTCTAAGTTTATTTCTAAAATTTGTAATATAAAACACAACCTAGTACGATATTTAGAGAATATATGTATATTGTATTCAATCTTTGTTATTGTACAAATTAACTTGGGAGTTTATGGATTTAAGAATGTAAAACTAAAGTTGAGAGACGAAATAGAATTAAAAAATGAATATCAAGAGAAGATAAAAGGTTAATTCACATATTAAAAACCCAAATAATTGCTCTTACCATAATTTTATAAAGATAGAAATTTAAGTTTGAACAATTATCCACTTCAATTAATCAATTAAATTGGTTATACAGATCTAATAAAAGTATCATTCAATGTAATCTTATCTAATTATCAAATCAAGATCAAATTGATCTGAATTTGATTTATAAAAGCAAAACAAAAATGGTAACCACAAGTTCAAAATCGTGACTAGAGAAGAGAAGAACAAACTAAGTGATATGATCCTATCCTATTCAGTAAAGAGTACGATCGTTTCTGAATTTGAATCCTCAAAGAGTACAAACAAAAATAAATCAGAGAAAAACATGAAATAAGACAGAGATGAAGATGTCACAATCTAGCATATTGATAGGTCAATGAAAATTCGCCACAAAAATTGTCATCTTGGATAAGAACTGGAGTTGGAGATGCCATAATCTAACAAATTAATAAGTTAAGGAAAATTTGCCACAAAGAATTCAATCTTTGATAAGAATTAAAGTTATAATCCAAGAACCAAGAAAATCCTCTCTTAAAGAAAAACCAATTTTCATATAATGGCCATCCAAGGTGTCTACATATATATTTGGTACCTCTATATATAGACACAAATGTTTAAGCCACCTAAGAAACCTTAAAAGAAAGCCCAAAGACATCAGACCCAAAAATAACTTGAAAATTCAAAAAACAAAAATTAAAAGAAAATTACAATTACTTTTAATTGCCTAAAACTATTCTATAATTTTGTTCCAAGCCATGATCTTCATGTCTTCATGTCCTTCGAATTGTAAAGGCTCCTCCTCAAGTTCTTCTTATATTGAATCAAGGAATTGTCCCCTATCATACCCTCCGTCTTGAACATAATTTGTCTCCAAATTCATACCACTTGAAGATTCAAGAGATAGTCCTCTACACTTAGATTGTTAATAATCAGTGCACAACTTAATTCAGCTTGTTTGATATTGCTTTTGAAAGTTAATCCTTAAGAATCAATTATCCATTGATGAAGAACACAAAACCTTAGGTGAGTGAAGACAAAAAGTCAAAACTAAATTTGAGACAAAAGAGACAAAAAAAGATGAATATATAATTCTTCAAATTGAAAATTAAGTAAATGACTTTTGGTTACAAGTAGTACATATTGGTTGAATATAGATTCTGAAATTTAAAGTAAACATGAGCCAGAAAGTGGACTCTAATTTGGTTCATAAACCTAATTACAAAGACTTTTGCATAGGTTCTTTTTCAAAAATTTAGAAATTTTGCTTCAATTTCTAAAATTCATAAACCTATAAATTCAGTAAAAAAAAAGGTGTCCATTTTAAAGTCCTAGAAATTTAGAATCCAATGCAACTTAAATAAGCCAAAACTAATATCTATAAGCTTTAATTACTATTTTGGTCATTATATTTTGAGCTCTGATATGTTTTGGTTCCAATATTTGTTTTTGATTCAATCAAGTTCGATTATGTGTTAAATCAATTTAATTTAATCATTTTAATTAGATTTGTATGAATGACATTGAGAATGAGAAAGTGTTGGGTTGATTATCTTAAACAAACACATGTATTGTGTTGAGAAAGAATAAGAAACTTTCTAGATTTTTTGTAGTTTTTTCTCTCTCTTCTACCTTTTCTTCAAATCTATCAAACCTTCCAACCCTTCCACAGTCTATTGCAAGCTCATCACTAATGGCTTTTATTTTTGGCAGCCATAATCTGCAAGCCGCCACCATTTCTACACTGGAAAATAAGTTGAAGAAGCGCAATGAGCATATTAGGTTTAAAATTCAAAAGACATAATCGTGTCATTGGAAATTGAATGTTTAAAGTTCAAAAGAGAGATAAGAGTGAAGGGATAGTGTCACTAGAGATGGTATTGGTTAGTCAGTCTTGGTGTTGAGGAAGAGTGACAAACAACAATCAACTAGCAAATTCTTAAATGCTATAAAGGGTAGGAAACTCTTAACTCTCCACCCCTAGCTTTGTTTTCAGCAAAAAAGTTGATTTTCAAAAATGCCCACCATGACAATTTTGTTTAGGTTGTGATTAAGGCCATTGCAACTGATTTTTCAAACTAAAGCAATATTCAACCCTTGTTGTTGATTGCTACTTTGCACTGCTATTACACATTACCGATAATCTTTTTGTATGTGATATAAACATATAAGGGGTTTTCAGTGCAGAAGTGGTGGCAGCATGAAGATCGGGCTATCAATGAAAAAATTGCTAGTGATAAGCTTGAGATAAAAGGTGGAGAGATTGGACAATTTATAGGATTTGTAGAAGAAGAAGGAGTAGAGAGAGAAAAATAGTTAAAGAAAAAAAATTCAAAAAATAATTAAAAAAATTAATATATTGACATGTGTTTGTTGTAGATAGTCAACTCAACACTCTTTCAATGTTTATACAAATTTGACAAATATGATCGAATTGAATCTTATTAACACATAGAGACTTAATTGAACAAAAAACAAATATTAAGACTAAAATGAATCAAAGCCTAAAATATAGGGACCAAAGTAGTAATTAAACCTATATATAAAGAAAGTTATGATAAAAATAGGGAGCAAAGATCAAATAAACTAATAATACAAAATTAAAGTAAATATGTACAATAAACTCAAATTATTACAACTAAAAAGAAATTACTAAAAAATAAAAACAAATTATGTGTGAAGTGCTTTTAATGTACAATGAATCTATAAATGTGTGCACAAAATATGTATCAATAATCCTTTCTTAACCACCTCCATTAATAAAAAGTACATACTTCGCCTTAATGGTTAACAAGGCTATTAGTGGTTTTTCTTACCTACGATCCTCCAATTATGAATGTTTAGCTTGTTATGAATTACTTAACACCCAAGTGGCCAATAAAGTTAGTATGTAAGAACCTTGCTAAAGTACACTATGAATTACCCTTGAAGGGTTACAATGTCTTTGGTTTCCTTTAGGTATCTTAGGATTCCCTTCCCTACTTGTTAATGCTCATTTCTAGGGTTGAGCACATCTCTATTCATCATATTAATTGTCGTAGTTAGACTGGATCTAATGCATATTATTTCACACATTAGACTTTCCACTAGACTGATTATGCAAAATAGGTGGAACATAATGTTTTAAAAATATTTTAAAGTTTTTTGCAAATATCTTTTAATGGTATACAATCAAATAATAATTTCATAATAGTCAAATGAAATGAAGATTTTCAAAAACTAAGTTCGAAAAACTTCTCATTCTTAGTTTTATACAAATATAATGTAATTTTACAATATAAGGAAAGAATAAATTTCTCAAGATATTCTACATTGGTTCATTTGGTAGCACATACTATGTCAAGTTCTCAATCAACCAATTGAGTTTCACTAAGCAAACTAACACTGCAAGATACAACACGAGTATTGCTTTAGCTCGTAGCCAATTATGGTTAAACTTTATGGGTATTGTTTCAAATCATGGTAATGGTTGGATAATTTTTAAGTATTCTTTAACACTTGGTACTTTTGACTAAACACTTCAGTATTTTTTAACACATAATGAATCATGGCTAAGTTAAATATAGGTTAGGGTGTGATCAAAATATCACAGGTTGCTCAACAAATAGAGGTACCTTCTTTTTTGACATTTACAATGTTTAAGCTTTCTCTTCTATTTTTATTTTATAAACACAACAATGTTCTTACAAAGATATTTGGAAAAAAAATGTTTACAACATTTTAATACTTGTAAATAATAACTCTAAATTTTCACCATTCTCTCAGATGATAACTTTATAAAGGCATTACAAAAAATAGTTGTTGCAAATTTATTTTGACCATCATGTTAATAATAGTATGTTGGGCTCCAAAATATCTTCAATGTTGAATAGTTAATCAACTTTCGAAAAGTCTTGAACAAAATGGTAGTAGATGGAGAATAATTAATCCAAAACATGTTATGCCCACCACTTCACCCTATTATAGTCTATCCATGTGACAACATAATATTTGTCCTCTCTTAGAAGGTCATTTTCATCCTCTTAGCAACTATATTCAACTATGAAGTATGTTGAACAAGCAAGTGTCAATGTTTTATCATAATAGAAGTTACTAAACTCCTTAGTAAAACTATATATTATTATGTGTCCTTAGAAGCTTGACCATTTTTCTAGTTTGGTTAAGCATTATAAGTCTCCAATACTTAAATTTCTTAAAGGCATGGAACCTCCTAAGATGGAACTTTGGATGACCCGTAACAATATACATAAACATAGTCCAATGTGACCTTCATTTTGTATAGCTCTATTAGAATGTTTTGTTGGAGTGAGCGATTTCACTAGGTCAAAAGACATAATTAATAGTCAAGATGCAAATTTTTTTACTTAGGGGTTTATCAACCCAAGCCCTATTATTAATTGTGACTTGACTCACATTGCCTCTACAATTGGACAATTGATGAACCATGTAACAATCTTTCTCTCAATAATCTCCCTAACTAGGAATTAGAGTCTTTGGCTGTGACGTGACCTACTTGAATTTTGCCATAAGAAAATTGATGCAACTTGTTAGAATCTCCCTCTTAACAATGCTTAATTGAGAATCAAATTTGTGATAATGACTTTCATACTAATTATTGGATTGGGTGCTTACTATTAAGCGTCAAAAATTATAATGATAGTTAGTACATAACTCAATTTAGTTAAGAGCTTAGCACCCAAACGAGGTTGTTTGATTTTGGCTTGACCTATTTGGCTTATGTCATGGGACCATCCTGCAACAAGTTTCGTCTGTGTTTCCACATTTTATTTACCTAGTAAACTTTATTTGTACAAGATTTCAAAATTGCAACTACTCATGTTCCTTAGACGTAAATCTCAAGATTATCATATGATGGTTGCAACCTCATGCATGACTACAAATAATCCTTCATTGAAATACATGTTATCTTTTCTAACTCCATGTATGACAACAACCCCAATAGTCTTTGTGATCTTTTTTACTCCATCCTTAGTATGACACATGTAGTCCTTAATATCCAAGGCTCAAGTGGATATAAGGGTTTTCTTCAACTATGGGATGCACCTAACATTGGTTAATGTTTAAACTATGTCATCATGCACCATTATCCAAATAAAGCTTGTACCAACCATCTTGCATAAATCATGATTTCCTTTCAACACATTACCACCTTCAAACATGATAAATCAATCCTTTGAGAACTCATATGAAAGGAAAAACCAAAGTCTAGTACCTACTAGTTAGAGAATTGATGCCTACTACATGCAACAACTAACTCCATGTCTTCATCCAACTGCATCTACAAAGTAATTGCTAGATGATTTTGTTTCCCCAATCTTAGACGACATTTTCTCCTATGTCTTAGTTGTTCTAGTTGTTTGCATTATTTGTAGAGATATTTATGATCAATCTTTGTCTATCTTTGTTTTTTAACCTTTTTGTCTTTATTAAATACTACTAACCTAGAATGTGACATATCTTCATCATTCATAGATGCTTTGAGGTGTAATTTCTTTGTATAAAGGCTTGACATAACCTCTTCAAGTGTGATATAATCATTTTCTATACTCAAAGAACTTATCAGAGATGAGAGGATACCAAAATCATCATTGTATCTTCATCTACTTAACATCTATATCTTGAAGTTTCTTCAAAATAGAATTAAGCTCAACAAGGTGAATCTTGAGTGACACACTATTCTTCATACCTAGTCCATAGAGTTGTCTCTTCAACAACATATATAGACAAACTTTATCATGAAGAGCTTCTTCATCCTCAACTAAATGAAGAGCTTCTTCGTATTGTTCCAAAGTATGTTTTATGTGGAACATATTCCATAAAGGTAGTGTCCACACACTTTGCTCCTTGAGAAAAACTCTCATCTTAATTCTCTAGAATCGTAATTCTCTAGAAGTTGAAACTTTCTTTTCGATTAAGTTTTTGATCTTGAATTTGATACCCATTTGCTTACAAGAACTCGTCACTAATGCAAAAAGAGATAAAAAAAAGTACTTGCAATAACTTATCTATAACATAAAAAGAGATAAAAAGAAAATACAAACTTTGATACTAGTTTGTTGTGTGTGGAATACTAAATAAGATCCAAAAATGATAAAAGAATTATCAAACTAATAAACAAATCACTAATATTGGAGTGAATAAGGAAATATTTATAAGATGTGTAAAAAAATAAAGAACAAAATACAAAGATAAAAATAAATTAAATATCTTATATATTAAACAAAATATTTGTTAAATTATTTATAAGTAGTTAATTTTGCATGCTTTTTATAACGAGTGGTGTAATAGGTACATCTTTATATAAAATCACAAATACACGTATAAGTGAACTATAATTAGAACAAAAAGCTAATTAACTCAAATAAACTTATATGCAAAACGACTTGTTTACAAGATTATATAGCACTCTGAATGATTATACAACTTTTCTTCGTTTTATTATATTTTTGTGAGTACTTTGCTTGGGGGCAAACGTTTATCAATGTTTTTCTTTCTAGTGGAGATGCTCCTATATATTGTGATCCTAGTTCTACACATAGCTTGTATCTCGGGGAGAAAGTTACAAGAATTGATGTGAAAAATATATGAAAAATAGGTTTGAATGTCTTGTCATCATACTTTTCCTATAGCTAATGCTTTAAAGTCATATGGTTATTTTCGAATGATGAATCCTATGTTAAAGCAGTTAAAATAACAACGAGAAATAAAATATTATTATTATTATTATTATTATTATTTATTATTATGATCAAAATTAATCTTTCCATTCGTACATCCTCCTACCACCTTCCTTTAAAACACTCTTTTAATATTTGAGTTAACATTAAAGCGAAAATGTGTCAAATAGTGTAAACAATTCAAATACTATCATGAAATACGTTTGAAACGTCAAATAAACTTAACAAAATTTGATTAAAAAGACTATATTCACGCATTTTTAAAGATGAATGACTAAATTGGTCAAAAATTTTGAAGAGAGACTAATTTCAAATTTCACTGAAACTTGAGGGACTAAAAATATGTTTAACCCTTAAAAAATCTATCCTAAAGAGTTATTGCGTGAAACTGTAATTAAATGATTACCTTTTATGATGTAATGAATAATCAAGAAATCCCTCTAATTTTGATCTCATGAATCTTATGACTTTCAAATCAAAAGTATTTCATCTATGATCTGCTCTCTATAACGTTCATAAAGTTCCCCGATCGAAATCAAAATTGAAAAAGTATATCATCGATCAATAAGAAGTGATTCACTCACTTTGATAAAGTATTTCTTTATATGATTTCTCATCAAAAGTAACTCACTTGCATAAAATCTCAAATCTAAAAAGAAGAATAAGAAGTGATGCTTGTTATACATTGTCCTTCAATTATTATTTTCTCAGTCTTTTAAAACGAGCACTTTCTAAGAAAAAAAAATGTAAAACAAGTTAATGATAATCATTTACCGAGCATATATATATATATATATATATATATATATATATAGCAATTTGATAATTGAAAATCTATTTTCTGAATTCAAGTTTTCCGAGTATACACTATCCATACGGTATATAATATGTTATAGAGAATTTGATCGTAACATGTGAATCAATGTTTATAATTTGGTGTATAGTAGATAATATATCTTTAAAATAGTTAAAGTCAAGAATACAAGTAAAGTTGTTGAAATGAGGGAAAGTTGTGCAGACACCTTGGAATACATAGGGTTTTAAATCTAAGTAATGTATTATATCGAAACCATGTTCAAAAGCTTATACAGTTACGTATATTATAAAGTATTTGATTAAAATCTTTTGAGCCAGTAACTTTTGCTTTGTCGGCAAAATTATGCATTGTTGTTAGATATTTTCAAAAGACGAAGACCCTTTAGGTAAAGAATGGATCAAGGTTTGGAACAAAATGAACCCGTATTACTTTTGAGTATGGTCAAGGAAAAAGAAAAACTACATGGGCTTAAATGAGTGATTCAAAAGGCCCATTGTTGTTCCATTTTAGTGTGAATTTCTGGGCCTAAATATATTTTCAATTCATTCAAGCGGTTTTGGGTCTTTCTTCCTACACCTCCAAGCATTTCTTCTGCACCTCCAAAAAATTTTTAAATTTCCAAAATACCCTTTGACTATTTAAAGAAACTCACGGTCATCACACCCCAAAAATATTTCAAGAAGTCAAAATATATCATCGGAAGTCGACTTCCGGAAGTCATATATTTTGACTTTCGGAAGTCGACTTAATTTTGGGATGTGATGTCTACGTGTTTCCTTAAATGGTCAAAGTGTTTTTTGAGAATTTAAAGAAAGTTTGAAGGTGTAGAAAAAATTTTGGAGGTGCAGAAAGAAAGACCCAGCGGTTTTTCTACCACTTTCATAGTCCAAATTATCTTTGGACTGAAAACATTTCAAATTACACAATTTACAAAATTATTTTAAATTAAACAATTCAAAATTAAAAAATATATTTTATATTATACAAATCAAATATATATTAAATTTTATTATCTGAAATATATTTCTAATTTTACAAATATCTTTTAAATTGTATAATTTAAAAATCATCATAATTACATAATCTTAGAATTTAGAAATATAATTTAGATTACGTAATTTGAAAATACATTTTTAAATATATAATACTAAAACATGTAAATGTATTCTAATTATGTAATAAAAATACATTTCAAAGTTATGTAATCTAAAAATATAGAAATGTATCAATTATCAGTTATTCTGAAATGTATTTTTAAATTAAATAATTTAGATTATATTACGTAATTTAGAATATTTTTTAAACTATGTAATTTAAATTATATTTCCAAATTACATAATTTAAAATATATTTATGTAATTTTCTCAAGTTGACTAAAATCATTATCAACAGTAAAAATAAATTTTGGTTATTAATTATTTTGAGATTTTTGAAACCCTAAAATTCTTCCTTTCTGATTATTTTAAAATTCAACATGATACTTTTTGTTTTTCGTTTGCACTATATGTAGCATTATATGTATTTATATTATTCAAAAAGTATATATTAGTGTAAGGGAACGTTTGGTAGAAAAAAAAAATCGAAGTTAAAAATGTTACTTTTATTCATGTTTGATTTATTTTTTAAAAAAGAATAACATTATTACAAAAAATTAAAAATATATTTAGAACATTAATATTTTAAAAAATTGAACACGAAGTTGAAAATGTTACTTTTTTTTTCTTTGTTTTTATTAAAGAAGAAGAAAACTGTTTTCTTTTTAATTGCAACAAGTTTTGTTAGATAAAAAGTTAGAGTTATCCAAATAGTCAAAAGAGTTGAGCCAATCCAAATGGGCTTTAATTATTTGAGGTTAGAGATAGCGTACCCAAGCCCCATTATGGCTTATATGGATTGTATCTAATATAAACCAATTAAAAATAAAATTCTTTTAACTACAAATTTTTTTGAAAGTGATATATATTCTTTCTACTTTTTGAAAGCTATATTCTTTATACTTTTACCTTTATGTTACTTTTCTATCATTTTATATTAGTAGTACATGAAATATATGTACTATTTAAGGAAAATAGGTTATTTTTTTAAAATAAAATTTTAAACTATCGGATCAACCGATTAATTCATTACTGATCCAACTTAGATAAATCGAGTCTTAAGTGGACTGCGTCCAAATTTAAATCCAAATTTAAATAATTGAGGTGGGTTAATTTTAATCAAATTTAACCCACTTTAATAACTTTAGTAATAGATTTATATTACTTTTATTATATTACTTAATATAATAAATTATTTTTTTAAACAAATATAGTTAACTATAAATTTTTTAAATAAACATATCATGTTTCCTTTATTTCCCAAAAATATTTAAATAAATATTCTAAAAATATTTGTAGTCAACTAAATATGTCTTAATAATCAAATAGGAACTATGTTTCTCAATATTCATTATTCTAGTAGGTAATTTTTCTCAGAAAAACTTCAGTAAGAGAATAGAAAGAATGAATAACAATAGAAATTGTTTATTACTTAACAATTTGAAGTATGTACTAGGTATTTATAGGAGTCGTCATGTTTTTATTTTAATACTAACAAAAAATGACAACTGAAAGAAAAGAATAACACTAATGTATAAACAATATGACTTAAGACTAGTTAACATAAGTCTGATCTAAGCTTGTGTACTTAGTTTTTGTGCTGGACGGGTAATGACATATTGTTTACGAGACCACCACGAAATTAAATATGGACAAAGAAATATAGTTGCACCAGATATAGAACGACGATCATCAACATCGAAGGCCTAATCAGCATCACAAAATGTTATCTATGAACCTGGACGAGTAAATAAAGTAGGCTGAAAATGAAGACCAAAGAACAAAGTGTCTTTTAGATATCACATAATGCATTTTACCATAGCCCAATGAGAGTCTACAGGATTAGCCATGAATGGACAAACTTTATTAATAGCAAAATTGATCTCTAGCCTAGTAAAACTAGCATACTGAAGAGCTCTAACTATAGATTTGTATAGTGTAGGATCTGAGAAAAGATCAACACCATGTTTAGAGAGTTTATTGGTGGACATCATTGGGGAAGAGATGGCATGAGCTTTCGCCATGGGATTATCACCTAAATAATTCACCTCAAGACCAAGAAAATAGTCAAATTGACCAAGTTGATTGAGAGAAAATGTGGCATTAAGCTTAGTAGTAACAATCTGAATCAGACTAGAGGAGTTGCCAGTAATAATAATATCGTCAACATAAACCAAGAGATAAATGATGTCAAACCCATGTTGAAAAATGAAGAAGGATGTATCACAATTGTTGGTAGAAAACCTAAGCGAATGAAAATTAATCTAGAGACGAGTGAACCACTACCTCAGGGCTTGCTTTAGCCCATAAAGAGCTTTATTCAACTTACAAACTCAGAACTTGTCAGGAACTACAAACCCTGGTGGTTGTTGGATGAACACAGTTTCATCTAAAAACCCATTGAGAAAAGCATTATTAACATCAAACTGAAACAATTTCCACCTATTTGAAAGTGAAACTATAAGAATAATGTGAATAGTGACTAGCTTAACTACTAGAGAGAACGTTACACGAAAGTCAAAACCATGAACTTGATGAAACCCTTAAGCAACTACATGGGCTTTATATTTGTTGATAGAGTAATCAACATTTTCCTTTACTCTAAACATCCATTTGCACCTAACAACCTTTCTCCCATGAGGTAAAGAAACTACATCCCATGATTTCTGACTTAATGACACATCATACTCCTACAACATGGAAACTTTCCAATGTGGATCATTAAGGGCTTAGTTTACAAATTTATGCTTAATGTGAGTTAACAACAGAGAAGGATGAACTCTTTGTCAAGAAAGAGCAATCTTTGATCGAGTTTGCATAGGGTGAACATTTATATAAGAACCAAGAGAAGAATCTGAAATAATAGTAAAACTGAGAGATGATGAATCAGAAGATGGGGAAACAATATTTGATATAGGAGAATATGAGACATCAACTCTCATATTAGAATAAGAGACATGGGAATCATGCTCAAGATGGACAGAGGTGTTAGAAACTGAGTGAGCATTTGCTAATGGAGTTGGGGAATGTAGGAAACAAATTAGAATAGGGAAAACTATTTTCATAAAAGATTACATCCTTGGAAACAAAAATACGCCCATTGAAAGATAAACATTTATAGCCTTTTTATAATTGAGAGTAACCAAGAAATAAACACTCTTCATATCTAAAGTCAAGCTTTTGAGACTTATATGAACGTAGCAAAGGAAAGTAGGAACATCCAAAAGATTTGAGAAAGTTAAAATCAAGTGTTTTATGAAACATGATAGAATATGAATGGAAAACTTAAGAGAAGTTGTAGGTAATCTATTAATAAGATATACAATAGTGACAAAGGCGTAGTCCCAAAATTCCAAAGGAAGAGAGGCATGATGCAACATAGTAATACCTAATTCAACAATTTGCCTTTGCTTTCGTTCAATGACTCCCTTTTGGTGATGAGTGTGAGGACATATTAGTCTATGAATAATGACATGATGGGCTAAACACTTCATGAAAGTGAAAGGACGAAACTAACCACCCCAGTCAGATTAAACCTTTACAATTTTAGAAGTTAACTGCAACTCAACCATTGTTTTATAAGTTTGAAAAACTGACAATTTTTCATTCTTAGTTTTGATTGGAAAAATCCAAGTGTATTGAGAATAGGCATCAACAAAAGAAACATAATATTTATATCCTGCATCAGAAGTGATATCTACAGATCCCCATAAATTAGCAAACTTTAGTTCCAAAGGAGAATAGATAGAAACAGAATCATGAGAAGGTAATCTATGAGATTTACCAGCACAAGATGATTTATAAAGATTGGAATCAGCTTTATTATGTAAAGAAATATTACATTCTTTTAGTACAAGGTTCATAACATGACTGTTATGATGACCTAATCTGGTATGCCACACACAAAAACTAGTGCTATTAGAAATAAACTTATTAGTAGTGGTTATTGCAAAAATAAAAGCTAGGCAAGCAAGGAACATAGGAGAAGACAATAATGAAGATGAGGGAGGGAAAAGATGAACATTGGTGTAAGAGTACAACCTATCAGATCCAACAAATCCATTAAGAAGGACTTTATTCGTTCCCTAAGATTTGACAAGACATTTATCAAAATGAAATTTAAAGAAAACAAAATTATCCTTATCAAATTGACTAACACATAAAAGGTTTTTGGTAATGGAAGGAACATGCAACAAATTATTTAAACGCAACAGAACTAGAGAATCAAAAGGTGAGACAAATGAAGATAAGTCAACACGAAATGCTCAAACCTACACCATTGCCAATGAAAATTTGATCGGGGCCACCAAACTATTACATTTGTTTAATATTGAGAGGCTCACTAGTAACATGGAAACTAGCGCCAAAATCTAATGTCCATGAGGTGTTGTCAATACCTTGAGTAGCACTAGGACAAGCAGTGGTAGTGGACTTAGTATTTGGATTTGCCCAAGTGTTGGAAATCTTGTAGGAACCAACTGAGTAAGGAATGGTCTATTGAGTGGTTGGATCAATAAAGAACAAAGATTCATGTGGCTGGAATGAAGTGTCAGAGCGAAACTAACAAACATTGATTGCCACCACGAACATGATCATAAATACTTCCTCCTCCACGAGAAGTGCTTCAAAAATCACCTCATTGATTGCCACGGGAATAACAGCTTTGGATGTAGTTCAGAGAAGGCATGACCAACATCTCAAATTTATACCAAAATGTTTTCAGTACTCTAACACCTAAATTTCTATGATACAACACTTTTCATATAATGTATTAAATTTATTTTGTTTTTATTAATACTAGTATTATATAATAAAATATTTAAAGTTCAATACTAACAATCATAATTATAATAATATTATTAATCAAATAGGATAATAGAATAATATAAATAAATATATTTCAAATAATAGAATATGGTTACTATCTTTATAAGTGAATTATATATATATATATATATATATATATATATATATATATATTTGTTTGTTAAAATATATTTGTATGTTATCATATAATATAAATAAATCAATCTCGTAAATAAGTAAATTTTATAATCTTATTAATAGAACAATAAAATGGTTACAACAATCATAAAATAAATATTTAATTATTATACGGATAAAATCATAATAATATTAACATTATTACTAAAATAAAAAGATGGAATAATTATAATATCTATATGTTTACAAAGTAATAACAATTGTTATATATAAATGTAGGGGTTAAGATATGTTTATAAACTATTACTATTTTAAATAATAAAAGGTAATAAATAGCATAATGATGTCATTTGTTTACATAAACAGGATAAACTCTATCATTTTACTGTTGTGATCAGAAGAAGAAAAAAAGTATTCTAAGAACAATTCATAACCAACTAAAGAAAAATAGTTAACTCAAAAATTACACTAGTGTAGTTTTTACTTTTTAACGTGAATGATATGCTTTGGTTTTAAAGAAATCAAGACCTATAAAATCGTGGTGACAATTTTGAAAATTTTGCGAACTCATATGCCTCAGTTGTTAGAGAATATATACATGGTATATGCTTTGGTTGTTTTAGAACCGAGGCATATAAGTTTACTAAAATTTTAAAATTGTCATTCTTTTTTTTATTATTTTATTTTACGTAGAGGTTTATGCCTCGGTTATACATGCTATATGCCTCAGTTGTTTTCGAATCGAGGCATCTAAGTTTGCTAACATTTCAAAATTGTCATTTTTTTATTATTTTTTTGTGCAAAGGTTTATGACTCAGTTGTTTAAATAACTGAGGCCTACAACTCTGTCTAGGGTTAAATTTCGAAGAGTTGCTGAGACTTCACTTCTTCACTGCACCGCTTCTTCTTCTCCTCCTCCTCCTCCTTTGTGTACATCAACGTTACCCTCATTGGTAGGATTTTGCAAACATAAGTTGCTTGGTTGATAGCCTTCTCGAAGTTATCCTCACGTTGCATCATCACTTCATTCTAAGCGATCTTCACGCCTAGCGGTTTCCAACTCAGTAGCCATATGCATTCTCTCTTTAATCAGCTTGTCCATATGTTTTTTGTCCTTTTGACGATCCAATAGAAGATCATCAATTATCCTCTACATGCACAGGTTTTTATCAATTAGGTGTTTCTCTTCCTTCATTGGGATCGACAACTTAGTTAACAGGTCCTCTTTAACCTTTGGACAATTGGCATGAGCACCCAACGCCTCTGTAACTTGGGCGTTGAAAGCTGAGTTAGTTTTCAATGCAACATCCAAGCCTTTATGTGATTCAGCCAAGTTCTTCACCAGTCGGGCAACCTCCGACAAGCTCGTCTTGGGGACCACATTACGTTAGGGTATCAAAACGGGTCGGTGATAATGTTAATTTTTACCATTATCCAAGTTACATTTTAATTGCAAAATCATCTCTTCCAAAGCTTTTAACCTACTTAATCCTCAATTTTACCTTACTTTTGTAAATAAATACATTTTGGGTTACATTGACCTAAATATACCACTAATCTCTATTTTTGTGTCCTTTTTGTAGATGAGAAGCTTTGTTCCAAAAACCCATACAAGTGAGTGATCATGAGTAGCAAGAAGAAGTCCAAAAATATTAAAATTTGGAAGACACAGCAACCGCCTGGCGACACAAGGCTAGAGTTAGGCGACACCATTCTTCTAGGGACTCAGTGTCTGACGGGCCACAATAAGCGCCAAGCGCCAACCAGGCTTCCAGTTGCTCACCGCCTGGTGGCATTTAGACACCGTCAGGCGGTACACACAGGTTTTCAACACTGTTTTGATAGATCGTGTCTGGCGGTGAGAGGCTTCTGCTAGGCACCAGTTTCGCTGGTGTGACAAGTTGACCCTTTTTCTTCTGATTTTTTGAGGGGAAACTCATCTTGGACGTTTTGGAGCTCGAGCAAGACATTTTGGAGCGCTTGGAAGTCTACTAGGGCTAGTGGGAACTATCCCTTCTTCCTCTTTGTATCTCTTCCCTCTTCCACTTTCATTTTGTAAGCTTGGGCTCTTTGGGACAATGGAGAGCTAAACCCATTTTGTTGGGGTTAGATGTAGCCACTAAATTCTCATGTATTTGTGGATGATTTGAATTTATATATGCTTCTTCCATTAATTGCTAGTATCCTTGTTTATTTACTTAAAGCTTGCTTTGTTTTAACCATTCATTGCATGATATTTGGGTCATTAGGTATTGGAAAATATCTCTTGAAACCTAGAATTGGAACAAGATACCTAATGGATCTTGTATCTAGGAATGGAACTTGACCCATTAGTTATCTTAAACCCTAGCTTGTAAAGCGGGTTTGCTTATTTAGGGATTCAAGAAATTGACTCTTAGTAAGGAAACCTAGGCTCATTCAACTAAGGGATTAGGGTTTGAGTAGACTTGTGGGTTGACATTAGTAATTTAATGGGAAAAGAGTTTTATTGTTTTATATACATGAGAGTGAAGTCGGTGAAGTCTAACCCCAACAATATCAATCCATTGCATTGCTAGTCTTTTCCATCTTCTAAAGTTTTCAAATATCCAAGTTCACCTTTTATTTGTTTATGCAATATTTACTTTCTTGCACAAAAAACCCATATTATGGATTTATTCTTTAGTTTAAATTAGTTATTAATTACATGATTATTTAGTATACATGAGCGTCTTGGGAAACAATATCACGGTCCTACCGGTTACTACTTGCACGATCTGGTACAATTGCCGGAGTCCTAACAGTCGGGCCCGCCAGGTGGGCTGCTAGCCCAACATGGAAACGGTGGGTTGGGTCACTCATTTAAATCTGTCAGCCTAACCTACCGACCCATCAAGCTAAAACACATGTTAACTTGTTTATAACCCATAGTCTATTTACCCTATTTTATTTTTCCCTTGCTTCATCATTATTCATTTACCCATCCACAAAGAAAACAACACAAACACAACACAGAGAGATGAGATGAAAGGGTTAAAACATACCATAGAACCCCTCTCCTCTTCCCATAGAAAGCTTTGTCCCACTTTGATTTAGATTCGAACCATGACAACATGACTTCTTTTTTCTCTTACCCTTGTCACGCTGATTTGAAGTAATGTCTTGCACAATTTGTAAGGGGGCAACATTAATTACTAGACCAATGGCCTTAGTAACAACCACTTCTTCGGTGGTAGCAGCCTCACTCACACGAGCAAGAAAAGCAAAACTCATGAGTAGGAAAAACAACAGTCTAAGAAAGGGTTGCAAAGCCAAACAACTCAAACTTTTTTAGCATCTCCCAATAATAACCTTTCTTCTTTGAATTAGCAGAAACCATGATATATGGAGAACAACAAAAAATTTAGCAAAGTTAAGCACTCGGTTGGAAATAGCTCAAACAAAATAAATTTGCATATCGAAAATGTCTTCCACATGGTGGAAGATTTATAATAGTTAACGAGTCTCCTGTTTGGGAGTTTACGAGGAAGCTCGTCAAGCATGTCCAATGTAGATAACTCATTTAGTGTCATCATCGACCAAGCCCACAAGGTTACCTGAACGGGAGATTTAGTATGATAAATAGGAAATCTAGGATAATTGTTTGAATCGAAGAAATGTTTTCATTGTTTTATTTTATTACTACCTTGAAAAAATATGCCCATAACCCTTAAATGAGGAACAATATAAGCCGAGGAGCCACTTAGTGGATTCAATCACTATAGACAACCATTTTGCATACTTGGTCGGTCAAGTGCGATAGTGTTGAAGAAATAACGTAGGTGTTGGGGTCAGATCAAGGCCTTATACAACTTTTGAAAGGCCTGCATAGTCGCCCAACCATTCAAATGCATTTAGGTCGGTGCCACATTTAGTTTTTGTAAGATGCCCATTAGGAAATCGTCCAAAGGAATCCAAACGTGCAGGTTAGTGAAGAGACGAGACTATGCGAAAAAAAAATTCTCTTTTGAATCCCCTCGACCATGGCAAACATGTTCATTACCTTTACACACTCGAAGGTTTATTGCAAAGTCATCGATCTCCCTTTCGAGTACATCCATGTTGTCCGCCAACAGGCACAAATCTTGACCCCACTAATAACAGGTGACTAACTCGCGAACTTTGTAATTGACCCAATCATACCCTAGGATGGACGACTACATTGGTCGCATCAACAACAAGCTCGACCCTCGTACCTTGGGCTGGCTCTTTGGGGGTTTCACCCTTATTATCTATTACACCCTTTATATTTACACAAACCTTGTTGTTCGATTGATTCCCTACTGTTGAAGTTCAACTCGGAAGAAGATGATGACGCGACATCGTTGGCGTATCCTCACCCCTCCCGACTAGAAGACTTGTCATAAGAAGAAATTTGAACAATCGACATTATTACATTTGTACAAGTGATTGATGGATGAAGATCTAAGAAGAGGAAAGGTGAAAATGACGGAGGAACCCCACCCCTATTTATAAGACCAAAAGGGTCAATGCTTGTGCGATCTAGGTCAGCAACATCCAACGACCACAATTATTTGACACTTCACATTGATGTTAGAACTGCTAGCATGAACTTCGAAGAGTTAGGACCCTCCTAATGCAATGATCATTTTTCGAATATGTTCTTGAGTCCTTGGGGTGCCAACAAGAGATACATTATATTGATCGGTTACTAAATAAAGAGGTACTTTCCAATAAGTAGTCACAACGTTTAGCAAAATTGATCGATGAGAATCTTTTCTTCAAACCCCTTCATATTGCCGAGACGTGGTAATCGGGCTTGGGAGGCTATAGTATAGTATGGACCTATCGGTCAAACATCAAGAAGTAGTTGACCACTATACATGTCGATCGAGCAAATGGATTGTTGATCCTGGAATGACCGAGCGAGAAGCCTACCAACACGATTAACTAGATCAAATATGGTTTATCAAGAATCAACTGAACATTGTGTTAAGGTATAATTGTGCGGTAATTAGATTGGTGGTAAGTGAAAGTCCATTACGAATAGTATAAATAGAGAGTTCATATAAGATAGTTGAATTACATTTACTATAACATTTAATGCAACATGTAATGAGACCAATACTTGGGAAATTTGTAATTCTAGGTCACTTTGTCCGCGTATTTGTAAAAAGGGGTCGGTTGAAAGTTTTATTGTAAAAGTGGGTCGTGTCGTCAGGGGGAAGGACGAAATTAAAGGTGAAGTCGTCCTCCCAAAGGTCGGTTTCCCTTTTTTTTTAAAAATGAAGTCGTCCGGCCTCCGGCCGGTTTTTACATATACAGTGATGAAGTCGTCCAGCAGGAGGCCGGTTTCAGTTTTTGATTTATTTATTTTTTTGAAGACAACATAACTATCACTATCAAAGAGTCTGTGCAGGGAAGCATAACGAAACCAATGCCAAAACCAGGAAGCAACTAATTTGAATATGAAGCTAAATCAATAGTCAATGGATGAGATGAAGGGATAATAGTCAATAGTCATGGACACCATTGCAAGCAATGCAAATATATATATATATATATATATATATATATATATATATATATATATATATATATATATATATATATGCATTGAGAGTAATGAAGTTAGATTATTGTTAACGGTGTAATACTTTTCACTCAATTCTTACCATGTGGTTCATCTTTCTCTCTCTCGTTATGTCTCTGCAACTTTCATCTTCAGTTGTAGAAATCCTGCATCAAGGTTCATCCCTCTTAGTGGAGGACCCCAACGATGTTATGCTCTCACCAAATGCCATCTTCTGTGTCGGTTTCTATTCTGTTGGCCAAAACGCATATTCGTTCGCAGTTTGGTACTCCCAAGCCAACGGCGAAACCCAGGATGCAACTGGTATGGATGGTGAACCGTGACCCCGTTAACAAAAAAAAAAATCAAAAACTGAAACTGACCTCCTGCCGGATGACTTCATCACTGTATATGCAAAAACCGGCCGGAGGCCGGACGACTTCATTTAAAAAAAAAAGGGAATCCGGCCTCTGAGAGGACAACTTCATCTTTAATGTCGTCCTCCTCCCTGACGACACGACCCACTTTTACAATAAAAATTTCAACTGATCCCTTTTTACAAATACGCTGTCAAAGTGATCCAGAATTACAAATTTCCCCCAATACTTACATAAGCATGGTACACCCCGAACATTTCAAACAATCAGGAGACCTTTGCGAGTGAGGAGTTAAAGACTAAAGTAACTTAAAAACTAACGCATCAGGGAAGTAGGAGTGCCTACTTCTAGATTTACATTCTTTCCCTTTTTAGCTTAGGGCTGACTGCTTTGGCTAAGCAATTTATACCTGTTTGTTTGCGTACTTCCATTTTTTCTATATATATCTAGATTGTTTTTCTCGTTTTGTAATAGAGTAATATACCTTTATGAACAACTTATTGTTTCTCGTTTATCTCCCCCTTTCTTCTTTTTGCATTTGTTGTTCCTTTGTTCATCTTCTTTACATAACCTGACGCACAGTTGCATTTTTTCTAAACACACTTGAAAGAGGTTCCCCCTCTCAATCACCATGAATAATAGTAGTCATCATGTTAATTAGAAAAAGGATATTTGATACAAGTAAAGGTTAATATTTTTAGCTTTGATCTCACCATCAGTATTACTTTTTAAAAATATCTTACATCTAACAATATTAAAATTGAAAAATATGAAATAATGTCTGAATTCGAGAGACATCTAAATTATGCCGAGCTAACCATATATAATCATAAATAGAAAAAAAGGTATGGGACGAATTTTCCTATTTGTTTTTTCTTAAAGAAAGAGTTGGATACTTATTTTTTATTTTATTTATTTTTTGCCTTGATGATATAGGATCGTGGCGGATCCAAAAAGGGAGAACACAATTTTGTTTATTGTGACGTCTATTCACAATGAGTGATATATTTTTATATAAGAAAGAGGTTAAAAGAAAAGCGAATCGTTTTTGATGATTTGTCGAACATTGATTTCAAATCATAGTATTTTAATAATTTCAGTGGCCTTCGTATTTTGTTTTATAGATTTTGAAGTGGTAACACATTGTCTCTTGTGACAATGACTAGATGCATCTTACTCTTATAACCCCACCACGTGGTTCTGTCTTATTTGGGATACCATTCACCATCCAATCTAATTTCATTTGACTACTTTGTAGGTTTAAAAGTAGTGATTATGACAATGGAATTAATGTAGTATAGTGTTTTCTTTTCTCTTCCTCACTTTTATAGAGGTTTAATAACATAAACAATGCACTAATTCCCATATTCACCCTTTTTTCTTTCTTTCTTTCATCGTCGATTAATCACACCCATCAAAGGAAGCCATGCATATATATATTTGAATATTTTTAAGTGGTCATATATTTTTTTGAAAAATAAATTATTGTCACAATTGTTTCTAAGAAAATCAATATGACTAAAACTTGTAATAAATGTATATATATACACACACACATGACACATTTTAAGATAAAGATTTAAATCCAATTTTAGTTTTTTTTTTAATTCATATATTTTGTATTTCTTTTTTGCTATATAGAAAGATTTGGTTAGAAAATATATAATTTTAATTTAATTATCAATTTTTATATATTTTTCTTTCTTTTATTATGGTTCAAGGCCAAACATATTTATTTTAAAGTATCATAAAAGAGATTTAATTAATTAAAACAAAAATAAACAAAAAAAATATATAAACAAAATTAAAGATTGAAACAAAATAACATTTTTAAAAAAAAAATGGGTTGGTATTTTGAGTGAGAAAAATCAAACTTGTGGATTGAGAAAAATAAATAATTGAAATTGTATTTTTCCCTAATATTAATTATAATATTATATTTTCCTTTTTCATTAATTTATTGTATTTTTTTCCTTATTCTTTGAAGGACAAATTAATTAATAATTTAGCCTTTACAATATATGTGTGGTGTTAATGCCTTCCACCATTCCTTACTTTTTGTTCAGAGACAACACATCTTTAATCCTATCCAAGACACTTCTAAATTAGTGTCAAGTAGCCTTATTGTACACAAGAGAGCCTATAAAAGAGTAAAAGTTGGCAATGGAAGCTTGTGTTGGAAGCTTGTGTTGGAAGCTAGTTTGATCAATCATGTTTGTGAAAATGGACTTTATATCAGAACTGTTACTATTAAAATAAGACGATAAAAGAAAAGTTCAAGAGATTTACATAACTTACTCACCTTATTATTTTATGAACTTATTTATGACCGTATATTTATCTTGAGATGTGCACAACTTAATTTTTTAAAATATCATATTTTGAAGTAAATTATGATAGTGTCTTTTTTTTATAGTTATCTTATCATCCAGAATTAGCCTCACCTACTCATTTAAATATTATTATGTATTCCAAAATGAAATCATATTTAAACGTGGTAATACAATTTCGAAGTTGTGGATGTAATTTCTTGAGTTGTCTGTAATAGTTTAATATTATTTGTTTTGAAATGTATGATAATTATACGATGATAAAAGAAGGAAAGATAAGATTTGATTTTATTAAGGCAAAGACACCATGCATGCATATGATTTCAACGTTGAATTTTCTCCTAAATATTAATAAATCTTCATATTTTCTAAGTTATGCGTAACATAACTTAACCAAAGCTACATAATGTATTTTTATTTATGTTATTTTTGCTTAGTCTAATACCTAATGAAACTAACAAGAAATTTAATTCACTCCGATAGCTATGATAAGGAAAAAAGGTTTTGATTGAATCAAAGTTAAAGTAGCATTAAATTTGCACTACATTGTGACATTGACATGAATGTAGCTCTGAAAAGCTACATAATTAAAGTGCTTTAATAAATGAAGTTCTAGAGGTAAAACTCCAAGTTTAATTAATATTTTTAGTTACTATACATTACTCATATGTTTATGGAATATTAGTAATCAGAACTCCAAGTGAAATAGACTGTAACTTCGGTTTCACCTATTCTATAGGAAAACAGTTTGAAGTATTGGTAACAAAGTAAAAAGGGTGATATTATAATTTAAATTTAATTTAGAAAATTGCTTTCTTTACTCTCAAAGACATAGACACTTTGTGGAATTTAATTAAATCTTTACATATAAATAACTACGAGTATGTTTAGAGAAATTTCATTCTAAGAAAAAATGCCGAAAAAAAACATCTTCTTAACTTAGCATTAGCTTATATACAAGTCAAATAAAATTAAAAAAAATGTAAAAATGATATATAATATTTTAACAATTCAGTCTACATGTTTTTTTCATATGTAAAAATGGAAAAATTATATAAATAATTTTTCACAAATTAGTTTATATTTGTTTGGGATTGTGTAAGGAGTTTGTTTTATATTTTCTAAACATGGATTTGGTTTGGTTTTATTTTTTATATTTATATAGTTAATGTGATAATAGAAAACTTTGACATGTGAGTGCAATTAAGATGTCAAAATTAGTTTGATAAAAAGATAATAATTTGAATTTACATATTTTTTGTTGTTAGGTTAAATAATTTGATGGGTGTGAGAATAGAGAATTGAAGAAGTAGGAGAGTAGGATAGTGAGAGTTTGGAAAAAGCATTGGAATTTCAGATAAAGATGGGGCCCATAAGTTCACCTTAGGAGGGAATATATTCATATGGAGAATATATTCATTTGTAGCCCATAAGGATGCTTCAAACTCAAGCAAACACTACTTCTTCTACTACTACTACTACTTCTTCTTCTATCTTTTCAAACACAACAAGCCGAAAGTGATGCCCCCTTCCTTTGCTTCGTTAAATCACAAAAGCATAAAAACCAACAACAAAAATATATGTCTGAGTCTCTTGTTCGAATTGAGTTCACACAGTTAAGAAAACAACCATATGTAATTCAAATTTAACACAACTCCTGTAACCAATGTTCTCCACTTTCTGGTTTGTTTATAAAAAATCCCAACACAATATTAGTTGCTAAATTTCCTTTTACATATCTCTCATTCAATAGATGATAAATTAATTTCTTTGGTTTTTTAATAAAATGGAGAACTCTTTCACCATTAATTCATTAATTTTGGATAAAATATAATTCATAGACTTAAAAGATCTTAACCTTTTCAACCGGACCATCACATAATGGTTCGTTTAACAGTTAAATAAGTTTTATTAAACATATTAGGATTAAATATATTTTTTGTCTCTTAACTTTCAATGAAAATTGAAATTAGTTTCTATTTGAAATTTTAATCCAATTTAGTCTCTCAACTTTAGAAATGTGTGAATTTAGTCCTTTGAACCCAATTTTGTTAAGTTTATTTGACGTTTCGAACATGTTTTATAATATCATTTGAATTGTTTACACTATTTGACACAATTCCTCCTCAATGTTAGCTTAATATTACCTAAAACGTCAAATAAACTCAACAAAATTTGGTTAAAAGGACTAAATTTACACATTTATAAAGTTGAGGGACTAAATTTGGTCTAAGTTTTGAAGAGGAACTAATTCCAATTTTCATTAAAAGTTAAGAGATCAAAAACATATTTAACCCTAAAAATAAAATTCATTTCTTTTTGAAAAATGTAAGTATAGAGTTGAGAATTATACTTTAAGGAATACATAGGTGAAATAAAAATATTTTTTAAATTTTGAGTTAAAAATGGTTTTGAATTTTTTATATGAATTAATTTTTAATTTATCAAATGCAAATATTATTTAAGTTTTATACCAATTTTCCTTGATATACAACTCGAAGAAAAATATAACATTATTTATAATTATGGTAGGTATAGATATTAGGAAAAGAAAATAAATATCAATTTTAGTTATTTCTACATTTAAAAGAGAATATATAATTGTCAACTACTGACATCATTCATGTGATAAAAAGAAGCATGTTTATTTACCTATTATACTAGGAACAGCTTAAATAACAATAAACATATTTAAAAGTGAATTTAATTAGAGTCTAATCAACACGCACTTGGTGTTGGTTACAAAATATTGTTTTGAAAATGGCAACTTAAGTGAGTAGAAATAATTATAAGCGTACGATTCAGTTTCTCCCAGTTTCTATTAGGAAAATTCACAAAGCCCTTATGTATATATAATACACTTAGACTAAGAATGAAATTTATAAAAATATCTTTGTTACTAATAATATTTGGACTAACACATGTATATATTGTATTATATTTTATCTTAATTATCTTAACAAATTTCTATTATTTATAGTTGTTTTAATTTTTTTTTTGCTTTTTTTTTTTTTTTTG
>Ga0214544_1003571_pt1 | contig 32012 bp, 15 predicted proteins | sample CNSS3metaG_FD_160074 | JGI IMG/M metagenome (GOLD analysis project Ga0214544, IMG submission 160074) | Root nodule microbial communities from cowpea collected in UCLA plant growth center, Los Angeles, California, USA - CNSS3 | ecosystem: Host-associated > Plants > Roots > Nodule | place: USA...
AAATTTTTTTAAAATTTAAAAATTTTTTAATTATTTTTTTTTTTTTTTTTTTGAGATGAGATGTATTTGTTGATGGTGATAACTGATTTTACTTTTTGGCATCTTTTATGAACTAATATTTCAATCTTTCTAATTTATATAACAGTGACATATACATATAGTATTATAATTATAGATGATTGATTTAATTTCAACGAATTTGATGTAACGGGGAGTTTGAAGTTATCACAATTTTATCTTTAAAAGATGGTTTAAAGGTTCAAGAAATAATATATATTCTTGCTTGTGTGAGATTATTAGTTGTTTAGCTTACATCATTTAGAAGTTGAGATCAAACGTAATTTAAATATTTATTCCTGCTTTCATTGTTTGAGGTGTGTTTTAAGGATAAAATTATGATGGAGCTCCACGCTCCAAAGTAGACAATATGTCAGGAATGCAATGATTGTTCTTAATGATATTGTCGGACCGACTTGGGTCAGGTTGGAAAATGTCTTTTAAGAACAAAATCGTGACAGAATTTCATGCTCCAAAACAGATAATACCTCAGAAACGCGGTGGTTGTTCCTAATACTGTCAGACCGCCATCCTTAATTGTAACGTTCCAATTAAATAGATAAAAATCAATTTAAATAAACGCCACATGTATTAAATATTCAGAGAGTGCGGAAAAACGGAATATGACGTACATAGTACCTCAACGTATCCATAACAAAAGGAAGAGGCTCCACAGGCCTAAACGAGGTACAAGAACTCGCCAAGAGCGAGAGAAACTACTACTACAACTAAACTCCAAACGCTGAGGCCCCCATAGTGAGCCTGATAGTCGTCCAAGATATCATCAAACTGCAACATCTCTATTATTATTACCACTGCTAGAGGTTCTCACATATGCTCACATCAACAAGGTTGATGATCATCGCAAAGGAGCAAACCACACACAATCATATAAACAAACAAAGGGTAAGCTAATGCAAAAAGGTTCTTATATCATAACACTCAACATACGAGTTCATAGTCAAGCATAATTAACATACATCCACGTAAGAAGTACCAAACTACATGAGACGCCAAGACTTGACTATCCGGATACATACGATGAGGCACCACCACCAAACTGTGGAATTACGTCCTAGCAGTGAGGCATCACCACGAGGCCTTCGCGGAATTACATCCTTACATGAGGCATCACCACGAGGCCTTCGTGGAATTACGTCCTGACCTTGAGGCACCACCACGTTACCCTCGTGGAATTACGCCCTGTTGATGAGGCACCACCCTGAACTCCCCCTAGGAGGGTCCACGGAATTACGTCCATTAGGTGAGACACCACCGTGAACTCCCATTAGGAGGGTCCACGAAATTACGTCCATTAGGTGAGACACCACCGTGAACTCCCCTTAGGAGGGTCCACGGAATTACGTCCATTAAGTGAGGCACCACCGTGAACTCCCCCTAGGAGGGTCCACAGAATTATGTCCATTAAGTGAGGCACCACTGTGGACTACCCCTAGGAGGGTCCACAGAATTACATCCATTAAGTGAGGCACCACCATGGGTACTCCCTATGAAGGTCATGGGATTACGTCGTACCCGCACTTTACCCATGTTTCACCAACCACTCTTAGAGTTCTCATGCACATCAATCTCATGCCAATATGTGTATATATATATATATATATATATTTACCAAACCAATCAAGCATATATCACACCAAGCCCATGCTAAACACATCAACTTACAATCCCAATATATCATATACAATACCTATAGCATCATGGCTCGAATCGTCTTAAGCGTACATCAATCAATCATGTGAGACATACATATATATAAATATATATACACTTAGAAATGCCAAATCTCGCTCAAGCTAAAGAGTCCTCACTCAGGCGAGAGGAACCCCTCGCTCAAGCTACCAGCTCTCGCCTGGGTGAGACTGCGACAGGGAGCACGTCGAGGTCTCGCTCAAGCTAGCCCAACTCGCTCAGGCGAGACTGCTCTCGCTCAGGCGAGTGGCCTTCGCTTAGGCGAGCCCTCGAAACAGAGAGGGGAGTGAGCTACTGATGTTCTCGCTCAGGCGAGAGCTCCTCGCTTAAGCGAGAGCTTTCGTTTTGAGCGACCAACCCGCTCGCCTGGGCGAGTTCAACATAGCTCACCACTCTCTCTCATGCAGAAACAGGTCCACCTCGGTATAGCAGTAAAAACCACGCATTTTCATATGACTAATAACACATACCAACCATCCAGTACATAGATTCAACCGAACATGCATTTAAAACGTAAAAAACAATAAAGCCCTAGCTTCCCTTACCTGGAAAGAGGCTAATAACAGACTGCGACCTTAAGCCAAAGAACCCAACAGCTCCAAGAGGAACTCGAACAGCGGCATAGAGAGAATAACAGGGTTACTAAGGGTTACGACTGTGAATCCTAACAGAAACCACAAAAACAAACTTATAAAGGAGGGAGTACAGTTCAGGGACCAACTTACGTGAGACGAGGTGGCTTTTGAGCTAGCACGAACAAGAGGGAACCAAACCCTAGCAGAGCTTCTGTTGATAGGGAAGGGGAAGGGTAACGTCATGTTTTTCGCAAGAATCCCAAAAAATGAGAGGGTTAGGCTGCCTTAAGAGCTTTGGACACCCTATGGGCTAGTCCTTAGGCCCAACAGATAGGACTAGGCCCAACAGATAGGAGTAGGCCCCCTTTAAATTTTAGGACAAAAAAAGGGATTTTACATTAATCACAATTTTGTCTTTAAAAAATATATTAAAAAATTAGTAAAAAATTTTAAATTACTCTTATCGTAGCCTCCTAATGTGACTATTCTAAACTTTATATAATTCTCAATCTTGTTCGTTAACCTTGTTTTCATTTTATAATCTTAAAATTCAAAATATTATCTCATATTTGATATCCACCATATATTATGAAAATTTTCAAATTAATGGACAACTTGGATATGAGCTAGAGTCAAGTTTTATGTACTTTTGAGAACAAAATAACAAACGCATAACATTAGTGTCTCTTTTAAAGTCGGTATACATGTTTGGTTCTATTACGCATTCATCTTACTAATTGTGTATTATTTTTGTTTCTTTATTATTATTTTTTTCCTTTTTAATTTTTTTAATCAAATTTCCTGAATAAACATGTCATGAATGAAACAACACACCAGTAAGATAAAATATTCATTTATTGTTATCACACCCTCCATAATTTCTGCATTGTTAGATTCATCAAAATGCTTATTTAGAGGTGTAAAAGTTTGATGATCGAAATATAATTTACATAGTTATAACATTGATCAATGATCACATAACAAAACATTTTAATATAATTACATAATGAAAAGCAAATGCAATTTTTTAAGACGTTACAAAACATTTACTCTCTTTTCACTCTATTTTCATATTATTATTTTCCTTTTATTTCTCACTTCATTCTCTAACACACCATTGATTATATTTATAATCTTCTTATTGCCTTTAAAACTTGATTAACTCACTAATATTCATAATACAAATCTTTTTGGTTTCTGGTTTACTTTTGTTTGATTTTCGTTTGTCTTAACTTTTTTTTTCTTAGTTCTAGTTGTTAACTCTCTTTATTAATTTTAACAATGATAATGTATATATCATGATAATGTCATCACATGACATATTAGCAAAATTATCCACTCAAGATTGACCTTCATAAAAAAATGTCATATTAACGTATAATGACATCATATACTGAAATAAAAAGTATTTTTGTAAAGACTAAAAAAAAATTAGGAAAAATATTGCAGAAAAACTAAGTGTATCGTTAAATAAAAATTGTCATAATAATATGTAGGGTAACTTTCATTCTATTGATTAGACTTTGAGATTAAATTAAACATAAATCTAACTTTCTAGATTTATTTCTTTTTGTTACAACTTAATAGATAAATAAATACTCTGAATGATGTACCAACCTGAAAACTTGTAAATGTTCTAATCATGTAACTAATTTCCCATCATGTTATTCAATATATATGTTAATTGGTTTATTTTTTTAGAGTTTAAATATAATGTGAACTTTTCATTGGGTGAAAATGAAGTATATAGAAAGCAAAAATACCACAGACTTAATGTTTTAATGTTTTTGGCATTCAATGAGATGTTAAATTTACTTATGTGATTTATGGTTGAAGATCTTCTCCATGTTTACCAACATTTTAAAAATTAATATTTTAGATGATGTTGGATATGTTCCCATTTTAGTTCTAAAAGAGAAAGAATGTTAAGAAGTTTGGTGCACCCAAATGATTATATGGCCATTTCATGCAATATATTTACACATATGTGAAAAACTTGACCACTTTGTCATGTTTTAGAGACATTTGTATAATTAATTTTGATTATAATGAAGTACTAGAAAGCAAAAGTTATTTAATCATCATGCCTCTCTTGGCTCCATAACATATTTAAAAAGATTAATTCTAATTCCTTTTGCAAAACCTTCCTAATAATTCTCATAATTTATGTATTTAAGATATTAATCACTTTGTAATTTTCATTTCCTTAGTCAATATTGCTTTAATGACAAATACATTATCTTAATTATTAAAAAGATTTTGGCTTCATGATTGTGGATTCAATTAGTGTTTGTTTATCCGAAGTACAATGAATCTCACACTACTCTTTTGTCAAGTAGCATTTTGTTATTATTGCAAAGGACATAGTCCAAATACACACACCCATTACTATTTAGAGAAAGAAAAAAAAAGTAAAAAGGGAAGGTAAAAGGAAAATAAGAAACCAAACATGGAGAAGACCAAAGGAATAAATGGTGTGAACTTTCTTTGTATGAGGAAACAATGCCAAAGGGACAATTAGCACTTTGAAAAACCAGAGTCTCTATTTTGGGTTTCTCTTGAAGAACCCATGGGCCCAACTAAGACAATTGCTTTTTGGGACCACTCATAGCCCATATTGACACTAGCCAAAATATTTGTAAATTTTCCTTAGAAACAAAGTAGAATACTTGTTCTTTTGGTTAAAAAAAAAAGTTTAAATAAATTAGGCTATGAAAAGCTTATATGAGGATTAGAACATTACACAAGACTTAAAGAAATTCACATTTTTCATTGATAAAAGTCACGTCAGATTGAAAATTATGAGCCTGAATTTTATCGATGATTATTACTTAAGACTTAAAAAGAAAATTCACAAATATATCTATGAATTGTTCAATAATAAATCCTCATACAATAATAGAGTGAAATATGAGTTTGATTTTTATTAGTTAGACTTTTTTTTTTCTTGAAAGGTAGAATATTTATCACACCATTATAGAGCGATAATTCTTTAAAACAGTTTAGGTAGATTAGGTTGTGAGGACTTGATAGAATTACACGAGTAAAAAAGTAGGTGGTAGAATACTACTTTAGTTTGAATTTAATTTATTAATAATTAATCTCTTTTATAGTTAGTCATAAATTATGATTATAACTCACTTAAATTTTATTTTATTATATATCCACAAACACAACTTTCAATTGAGTTTATGTTTTTTATGTTGTTAACTACATTGTTTAGAGAAAAGAAATTATGTTGCTTAAAGAGTAATAGTAATCAATCAAGCACATCATATTTGAATACTTCTACACTTTGAAAAATGTTATAATAAATTTTTCAGAGTCATGTGAAAGAGTCATTCCAAGTATAATTTATTCAACAAGTTTAACAACACCAACAATTTATGAAACCTAACGAGAGTGAACAACAATCTCCGTTGTTTTGATATTTAAGAGATATAGGATTTTTACTACTAACCAATTATATTTTTATACACATACAAATGATATTTTAATTTTAATTTTGTACATGACATATGGATAGGCAGTACTAGGGATGTCAACATGACTAATAGAGTACGAATAGTACCTCTCTCGTATTTTGTCCACTGGATAAATATATTCGTCTTGTACTCGTTCTCATATTTGTGTAGGTACTCGTTAGGTGGGTACCTACATATTTTTTTTTAATATCCACATATGTACCCGTAGATATTTAAAAAATATATATTTAACAACATATTTTAACCATAAATTCAAATAAAATATAATACATAACATTCATAAATTTTAAATAAAGTTAAAATAACTAATTTAAACAATGCTTAAATGACAATTTACAAAGAAAAAAGAGATTGTATTTTAAAACTAATTAAAATAACCCATTCAAAATTAATGTGTTGATATTTTAATTATATTTTTAAAAAAAAATTAATTTAAATTATAGTATAGCAGATACATGTATCCACGGGTACAGATAATATAATCCTCGTACATGTTATCCGTGGGTATCCATTTACAATATTCATTTCATTTTTTACTTGTTGCAGATTTTATCTACGGGTACAAATTTTGTTGACATCCCTATTGGTAGAAGATGATTATAAAGATAGACATATAATCATATTTCAAGATGGTTGTAAGTTGTAAAACAAAGTTTCTAGATACAATTGTAGAGTATTTTACATATCCTTATGTTGTTGATGGTATTTAAGACACCTTGTCTTACATCTTAAAACATGTCTTTTATCTTTCAACCTATGCACTAATGGCCTCAACTATTGCAATCCTATAGTCCATGTTGATAGGAAATTTTTTTACCGAAAAAATATCATGATACCTTGTACTATAATTAGTCAAAATAGAAGCTAGAATGCATTATTTTTAGCTTTCACAATTGTTGAAAGTGAAAAAAAAAGGAAGATATGATATGATTTTTCCAAATTGTTGCAAGCATATGTCATGCCTCAACCAAATGTATGTATCATAATTGACCAAGGGAACAATATATTGTCATCATTACAATCTCCAAAAGTTAATTGGGAAGCAGGTGATCTCGTACCACTATATTGCATTAGGTCTTAACAAAAGATTCACAAATTTAGAGTTGAAAGAGACAATTAATAAACATGGATATCTATATTCCTTAACTTCCATTATACAACATTACAAAATCACAAAAATGTTTAAGTAATTTCGTTTATTACATTGCCACTGATATCAAATGAAACAACCCCTCTTTTCAAGCTAAGTTATTGGCTATGAGATTAGAATTTTGGCAAGCATTTTCTTGGATAAGTCAAATACCATTAGAAAAGTGAGCTCAAATATATGACAAAGGCAAAAGGTAGAAGCATATGATAATAAATCTAATCGAATTCATACTATTTTAAAAGGAGCATGATCATCACCCATTTAAGTTGTTATTAAGACAATATTTGAAAGAAAAATATTATAATTTGTTGAACAAGGGACCAAAACACATAAGATTTTACGGCCTTACTAAGAACAACAATTTATGATGTGTCATGTGCAAAGATATAATCAACAAAATTGTTTATTATTTACAACTAGTGACATTTGTTAACCTAGTCTACAACCTCCACAATATTTGCAAGGTTTATAGTCCAATTTGATCTAATTTAAAATAAAATTTATTAGTGTACTTATATGGACTGAATTTCATATATAACCTTACATGCCACTTAAGAAATCATGAAAACCAACTACTAATCGTATTTATAACAAAATAAATAAACCAATTTCGAATAAGTCAGAAGATATATTTTTATTTTCAGAATAAAGATTATAATAGAAAGAATTTTTAATCGAAACAATAAAATATTGTCATTTGTAACATTTTGTCCTCACTAAATTAAAATTTGATTACTTTATTTACACTTTTTTTTACGCATATTATATCACACATTCAATTTTCCTCCCATTTTAACATACATACAATAAATTAAATTAAGACATAATTATGTTTTGACTCCCTCGTAAATTTAAGAATTTCTAGTTGAGTCTCTATTAGATTTTAGTGGTATATTCGGTCCTCAAAATTTATTTTAAAACTTTTCAATTAAGTTAATTAAGTTGTTTCTCTCAGATTTTACTGTTAACTTTGTTAACTAGATATGACGTGAGAGTTAGAAATGTCAACGTGGCGGGTAGGGTACGGGTAGTGGTTCCTTTGTACCCTACGCGATGGATAAATATTTGTCTCTTACCCGTACCCATATCTGTGCCGCATAATTTTTTAATATCCACGGATATTCGCGAGTATTTAAAAAAAAATAAAACTAAATATTTAACAACATATTTTAATCGTAAATTCAAATAAAATACAATATATAACATTCATAAATTTCAAACAAAGTCCAAATAACCCATTTAAATAGTGTGAATGACATGTTACAAAGAAATGAAATTTTTATAAAACTAATTCATAAAAAAATAACTCATTCAAAATCAATATGTTAATATTTTAGTCATGTTTTATTATTTTTTAATTTAAATTAGAGTACAGTGGGTACGAGTATACATAGGTATGGATACTATGATACTCATACTCGCCCCTTTAACATACGGGTATAAAAATACCTGTACCCGTTACCTGTGAATGTCAATTTACAATATATATTTCATATCCGTTGCGGGTTTTATCTATAGATACTCGCGGGTACGGATTTTTTTACATCCCTAGTAGGAGTTAACTTACACAATCATTATGCTTAAATGTCACCACATAATACTATTACAATATACTTTAACGATGAGAATCTTCATCAAGGATTTAATATATTTAACGATATATTATTCTTAAAACAAATTAAAATTAAAATTATAAAATTAGATATTTAGACAATAATAAAATTAATAAATTAATAAATATTAAATATTAAATATAATTTTATGCTTTTAATTTCATAATTTTTAATTTTATTAATTATCTAATTTTACACTTAATATTTCTATATTCTATAATTAAACCATTATAAATTTATAAAAATATTTACTTATATAATTATGAAATTATAAAATTACAAAAATTATAAAATTATGAAATTATAAGATTAAAAAATTATAATTTTTGAAATTATAATATTATGACATTATAAAATTACGAAGTTATAAAATATAAAATTATGAATCGTAAAATTAGATAATTAAAAAATTATGAAACTAAAATTATATTTTTTATTTTATCTTTAATAATTAAATTTTTTTTTATTATATAATCTTATATTTTATAATTTTTGAATTTTTTTTTATCTTTTATTTTCATATTTTTTAATTTTATGCTTTTAATTTGTTTTAAATATAATTTTTGTTCAATATAGTAAATCTTCGAGGGAGATCTTCATTATTAAAGTCTTATAGTATTATGTGACGGAATAGTAATGTAAGTTCACTATCACATTACATAGTTAACTGTACAATCTAATCGCATAAACTCAATTAAAAATTTTTAATATGTTGAGAACTTAGTAAACCACAAAAACTTAATACGAACTCAATTGAAAGTTTCCAAATTTATTGGAGACTCAAAACATAATTAAATTAATTGAAATATTTATTTCCAAATTTAAATCAATCATACAAATTATAAAATAACAAACTAATATAATAAATAAAAAATGAAATTCACATTTGTACGATGTCAAAGTTGTATAGATAGTACATAATTTCTATAGTATAAAAGCAAGTGAAGTCATTGTCTTTCTATATTATTTTAGTTTTAATCACATAAAGTTGTGTCCTTTATATATTATTTCAACTATTGCTCCTAACTAAACTAAAATTGCGTAATTCTTGCATGATTTCATTGTAAATGAAAAAAAAAAAAAAAAAAAAGAAAAAAACAAAAAAAAAAGATATTTAAAAAAAAAAAAAAAAATAAAAAAAAAAAAAAAAAAAAAAGCAGAATTAGACTAAACAAGTTGTTGTTTGTGACTAATATAAAAGTTATGATAGTTAAATACAACTTCACGTAGAGTCAGATGCCAACAAGCAGGAAAACACATATTTAAGTAACACAATTTCCTTAAAATAAAATCATATCAAACAATAATCATTTAACTACGTAAATAGTTTTTATAAAATTGGATAAAAAAAATTATGGTTTGTTAAATTTCTTGTTTAGATAACACAATTTCATTATTATATAATGGAATCTTATCCAACAACCACCATTTAACCGTGTAGGAAATTTTGATAAAATTGGATAAAAATAAAGTTACTTTGTTTAATTTCCCTTCTTTCTACCTACTTCAGATTTTTATTTATTCACATCAAATTATAAAAAGAAATACCTATATATACTTTACAAGTAACAAGTTTCATCCATTGAAAAAGTCACGGTAGCCATTAGTCAACATGGGTAAGCGTACAACTTTTACGCAATTAAATAAAATTTTAAAGTTTAGTCTTTCAATTATTTGTTCAATGTATTTTATTCAAAAGCTATTCCTTTATTAAAAACCAAATTCAGATTATAAGTGTTTTATTTGGACGTATAAATTCAGATTATCAAAAAATATTTACTATTGAGCCAATGAGTACTTCTTATAATTATATCTCATGAGTTGAAACTTACAAGTATATATTTTGAAGAATAAATTTTATATTAGAATTACTTTTGCATTTTAAATTTAATTTTAAAAATTTATCAACAACTGAAAAGCTTATATTTAATTTCTTAAAATATACTTGTGGCGCCTGCATTATTTCAACTTTTATCTTTGTTATTTGTTATTATACTTCTAGAAGGTTACTTTTTAGTTTTTATAATAATTTGGCAGATGTTTTTAGTTGGTTAAATATATTTTAATGTTTTAATTTTATGTGAAAATTAGTCTATTTTTAAAATTTTGGTTTAATTTAATTTTTAATTTTTAAAATATGTGAATTTAATTTTTTTAATAAAATTTTATTAAATTTATTTTAAGTTTTTAGTGTATTTTATGATAATATTTAAATAGTTATTTATACAGCTAGACACATCTTATTTTGATGTTAGTAGAAAAATATGATATTAAATTTGAAACTTTATATAAATTTAATAAAATTAGGTTAAAAATACGATTTTTAAGTTGGAAACTAAATTAAACTAAAGTATAGAAGAATAACTAATTTTAATCTCTACTTAAGATAAAAATATATAATTTTACCCATTTTCAAAAAATATTACTTTTTATTAAAATTTAAACGAAATGAAAACGATGAACATAAAAGGTTAAATCTTTAAATTAAAGATAAAAGCTATGTATAGTTAAAAAAAAAGAAAACTTACTTTAAACCTTAAAATTTTGCTCTATTCCACGTGGAGGGCTAGCTATTGAAAACACCTGATATAGGATTATAAGAGAAGAAACCAAATCAAATCTATGGGAAGGTTGGTAAAATATGGAAATTTTGCAGAAGGGGTGTAAAACGTAGAGTTAAATAACAGTTTTAGTAGTTATCAAAGAACAACAACAAATAATAATACGTAGATTGTTTAAGAATGTTGTTTTGATTCTTCCAATGTAAATGAAAATACATTATTAGAAAGTAAGTTTATTTTGATAATTTTTACTCAAAAGGATAAAGTTTTGATTATCAATGCAGATATCTCTTATATACATAAAGAAAATTATCAAAAAATCAAACATGGTGGACTTGTCCTTTTCAGACCTGTCTGTCAACGCCACTATTTTCCATCCTCATCAGCATATAGCACAGTCACTCATCTTTCTCTTCTTTTTTGCCTTCTTTTTCTTCCTCTCTTTTCATCAGCTCAAGGAAAACAGCTATGACCACCAGAGAAATCCTTAACAAGATGAAGGTACAAGTCATTCCCTTTTGATATTGCATAGAAAATTAGTGGTGGCTGTTCTTGGATCACATTTTTCTTGCTTTTATATTCATCAATTGATAAATGATGTAGATCTTCATTTGTGGGTATTACTCTTCATCATTCGATTCTGTGGATTGCTTTTTGTTGCTTATAAGTTAATAAACTCAACTTGTTTTATTTGTATGCTTTTTGTGGTTGTTGTTGAACCGATTCATGGAGTGTGCCTGGTCTTCCATCATTGACTTTGACTTGTAAGAGAGTGTTTGCAATCACTTTTCTGCAATCTAATGTTATTATCTTTCAGCTATCTCCGATCTGTAGAAAAACATATCACTGAAACTCATATGCATCTTTGTTTCCGGTGTGAGATAAATATACCGGATCATGTCAAATACTTCAATTGATTTTAATGCGTATGAGTATGTAAATTGTGATGAGTGAGGGTATGTTCCAGAACCAACCTGCTTATCATGTTTGCTCGTTTCTGTCATACCCTAGGCTTTACTTTGAAATGACAAAGTTACAAAATAAAGATTTTAAGAGTGCTTTCTTCCAAAACCTGGTTCTTTGTCCATTAAGAGCCATCTGGGATTTGCCTTAATGAACTTTGCAAAAGCTATGGTAAAAGAAGTTGAGGGCTTTCTAATTTCCTTCCAGGGAAATGCAAAATCATAATATATCACTTTGAATGAGCTAGGTTAAGTTTTAACAATAGGGTTTGTGGGGGGTTTGGCTTTGACCTATCTATGTGAGCTAGATCATTGTTTGACAGCTCTAATACAAAGTGTAACAAACGATCTTGTTATATAGTGTAAATTTGGGAGAGTGGTTGTGTGATTCATGTAACCTATCTCAGTGTTGAGATAAAGTTTTCTTGTTGTAACGGAGAGGGTTGGGAGAGCACCACTGGTTTCTCTGGTCATAATATATTCTTTACATGGGCATCTTCTTAATGACCATAGGACCATATATGGCAAGGTCAATCACCCACTTGATTAACTACTTCACATATAGATAACCAAAGCATGAATCTATAGTCATTTTTTGACATGAGCATGTTGCTTGCAGGTAAAAGTTGGTTTGGGTTCATCAGACACTGATTCAGGGAAAGGCAAGAGCAAGATGTCGAAGAACATAACTCATGGCTTTCACTTGGTAAAAGGAAAATCATATCATGACATGGAGGATTATGTTGTTGCTCAATTTAAGCAAGTAGATAGCAATGAATTAGGTTTGTTTGCAATATTTGATGGACATGCCGGTCACAATGTACCTAATTACCTGCAGTCTCATTTGTTTGACAATATCTTAAAAGAGGTAATGCATGTTGTTAGCTATTGCTGATTACTTAACTGTAAAGGAGATTAATTTCAGGGATATCCTCAAAATTGAAAATTAACTATAGTTAAAGGAATATGATTACTATTTTTAATAGAAGTTCAATCATTTTTTGTCTTGTGTAGCCTGACTTCTGGAAAGAACCTGCAGATGCTGTCAAGAGAGCTTACAGTAAAACTGATTCTAATATTTTAGAGATGTCGGGTGAATTAGGTAGAGGAGGTTCAACTGCAGTTACAGCCATATTAGTCAATTGTCAGAAGTTAATAGTAGCCAACATTGGGGATTCCAGGGCTGTCTTATGCAAGAAGGGTGTGGCCAAACAATTATCAGTGGATCATGAACCAAACACGGAGCACGAAGATATAAAGAATAGAGGTGGTTTTGTATCAAACTTTCCAGGTATGACATAATTTAAAATGCATTATAACTTAGCATCAATCTTACTAAATGCTCCGCTAGGTTGGTCAGTTGTGAGATTTGTAGCATAGAACTAAGCTAATGATTCTCGCTGTTTTTCTGATCTAGTTGAGTTGCTTGCTTTAAAAAGTTCACTTAGAGCGGCATAGACTTTGTTCCAGTGCTAAGTATGCAACTTTTGTCATTACTTCAGGGGATGTTCCACGGGTTGATGGACGGCTGGCTGTGTCAAGGGCTTTTGGTGACAAAAGCCTGAAGAAACATTTGAGTTCAGAGCCATTTGTGACAGTGGAGAATATAAATGATGATGCAGAGTTCATTATATTAGCCAGTGATGGATTATGGAAGGTCAGTTTTTATAAATGAAGCATGATGCAAACACCTTATAACCGTCTAGCTATCTATCTATCTATCAATGTATATATTTGATAGGTTTAATTACTTATTTGATTCTTGTGTGTGCATAATCTTAAACGATTTAGAAAATACTTGTTTTTAGTCCATGCACACATACCTTTTAACTCTGTTTAGTATGTTTTTAATCGGTTTTAGTCCTTATAGTTTTGGACAGCAGGGATTAAAGAGTGTATGTGTAGGATAGGGACTAAAGAGTAGTTTCTAAGTAGTCATGTTTGGTGCTTGTGGAGTTTTATCTAATGTTCAAATCTGTTTATTCAAATTATTCCAGGTCATGTCAAATCAAGAAGCAGTTAATTGTATCAGAAATATAAAGGATGCTCGGTCTTCAGCAAAGCGCCTTACCGAAGAAGCAGTTAACAAGAAAAGCACTGATGATATCTCGTGCATTGTTGTCAAATTTCAGTGATCACAACACTCACATGACATACTTTGATCCAGAAACTTGCAAGTGTAACATATACTGCGGTGTAATGAATAAAATGATAAATTATGTTGAGTCCTTCATGCAAATTAACAATGTGGGCAAGATGTAGATTCTGTGATTATATGGACCAAACTTTAATCTGCGAGTTTGCAAGGAGCTTTGGCTTTGTCAGTGATCTTGGAACCATACTTTTAGATCACTGCCTAGGCCTGTAAGATTTTAGATCAAGTTATTTGCTTGTATTACTCCTATCACTGTTGTCATAATTTGTTGTTATTTTTCAGAAGGAACATGGGAATGACCTTCAACAATATCTTTTCATAAATAGGATGGAGGGTGATGGCTTTGCAGTGTCATAAGCATATCAATAATTGACAGGGGCAGACAAGAACATGTTTGTTACCATTTTGAGTTATCTTACAGTTTTATTTACTGGAGATGCAAATAAATCCTACAGATATATTGTGGAGATTTTATTTTACCATTTTATGCGTTTTGAGTCTGTTGAATCTATAGAAATAATTGAAAGAGATACCTGAATTTACTCAATAAGCAATAGATTTTATTCTAATAATGGGGAAATACATCATTCCAAGGGTGGTATCAAGGCACACAGAAAATAAGAAACTTGGTAAGTAAATAATAAAATACAGAGCTTCAGCACTATGACGTAGTTTACATATGACACCACCTTTAAGTGTTGGGGGTTTTTAATTCTGGTTTTAGATTCTTATTCTCGTAACATAAAAAGTGGACTTTATTATATGCCTTGGCATATTGTAAAGATCCATTGACAGAAGAGAGGGAGCATGCTGATGAACACATTGAATTCATCTGAAGTGGAAGGACCTGTAACCAGAATTCCTTGCCATGTTCATCTGAATTCTTCCCCAGTCATCAGCATTTCTGCATAGGCTTTCTGTAGGGTTCTGTCCTTTGCTGCTGCTGCATCCTTCACTGCAAGTCTCAGCATTGCTCTTCCGGCGCCGTTCATTGTGTCTGGCCAAGCGTCTCCGGCAGCTTCTTTTAGCTTCGTCAAACTCTGCCAGCTCATGGAACCTGCACAAACTCATCACAGGTTTCTAACAAGGCAAATGCACAGAAGCAATCCCTTGAAATAGTTGACACTTGTTCTTTATATGAAAGATATGTTAAAAGATCTAAGCACTGAAGTTGATTTTTTAATGTATGTTTCTGATGTATGCATCAGAAAATGTTTCTTGAGTAACACAACAACAAATTCTTTAGTCACTGATTAAGATTCAAGGCATGCCTCTAATTCTAATAAGTCTGTTCATAGTTTGAATTTAAAGGACTACTTCAAAAGTAGTACAATGCTTAGTTTCAAAGTTTTCATGGATAAAGCATGATCCATCCACTCTACTATATATAATGAAGATGCTAAAGGCAATACAGTTTTACATTAAGAGAAAATGGTTTAGTTTAGATGAGGGATTTAACACCTGCTACATTGCTGGCAAAACCTCTGCCTCATTCCTGCAACCATCACAAAAGGTGCCTTGGAATGAAGCTCACACACCTTATGGCGGCGATGGTACCTCTTTGCAACAGTCAAATCAGCACCACACATCTCTGCTTGACAAGAAGGTGGAGAAACTCCACCCCCAGTGGACCCTCTTCTCCCACCACCACCTGCACCACCCTTCTTCCTCTCATCTTCTGCAAGACAGCCCTCACCGCCAGCCACACTTTCATCCTCCTCCTCTTCCTCATCCTCAACTTCAACTGGACTTTCTCTCCTCACCTTCTCAATTGACACTTGCCTCCTGTCTCTACTCTTGATCTCCATTATGAGTTCTTCTGACAAGTATGAAGAAGAAGAAGAAGATGCTGGGGGCAAGAAAACGGTTAGAGCTTGTCTCTGGGAGCATTGTGAGTGAATGGAAGAGTTTATATGGAGCCAAAAAGGTAGAAAAAGAAGAGGGAAGGGTGTGGACCACAAACTTCATTTTGTTGGTTGTTTGCTTTGTTAGCATAGGGTGGGGGGGAAGTCATGCATGGGGATGTGGTTTGTTTTGTCTGTAATGATAAGCAAATAAAGCAAAGTTTAAATATCACTTGTTGTAATAAGTGGGAAGTGGGGATTGATTTTGCATGAATGATGTGTTGAAAGTGACAGTGCTGTCAATTTTGGTTCCTTTGTGGTAAATGCCTATCTAATGGTGCTCAAGGAGTTACAATTTAGCAGAGAAGGATTTTCCCTTTGTTTGTTGATGTGATTTCTGATACGCAGGTGAAGGACCCATATCACATGCACAGCCATCCCTAGCCTTCATCTACTGTATTTACAGAAAGATATATATAATTTACTAATGACTTCATGCAAAAATCTGCATGATTAAACACAGAATCAGAATGACAGTACCAGCAGGGCTAATTTGGACTTTGACACTGTAGGCTTTATATGAAGAGAATTTTTTGAGTTAGATTATTGTAAGCAAAATCAAGTACTCCATTCTAAGTGCACCACAATTCCAACTAATCCAACATAGCAAATTAAGAACTGTTCTTATGGTTCACTACCAATATGGAAGTTACTAGGAGTAACAAACTTAAACATAGGGTTTAGGTATATAGGTCTGTTTTCTCTGTTACTTGTATCACTAAAATATTTTATTGAGATGCACAGTGACAGATGTACTTGTGAACTGGATTTGAAATCAAAAGCTTGTGAAGTACTCATTGCAGTGGGAAAGGGTAGAAAGTTGAAAGAAACATATCATATTTTTCATGGAAGCCAAAGGTCTAGGGAACATCAACAAGAAAATCAACTCTGTAACTTCTCAAGAAAATATGGGTACGTTTGAATTCACCATGGATCAAATTAAGTGCAGATTCTGCTTTGAATAATTTTTAGATTTTCACATCAGAAACATATTTCACTTTGGCTTTAGTTAGAAGCAAATGAGCCCAAAGAAATAGATCTAATGATGCACATTTGTTTAAACGGTTGAAATATTTAGTGCTTGGAAATATGAAAACTGTACTTCCACAACCACTCTGGTATAAAATGATATCATAAACTCTTTTTTTGATGCATATCAAATGATGTCACAAAGTTCGGAGGATAGCATTCCACATTAGCTGGTAATCTTGACGCATGCATGTTTCAATAGTACTACTTTGGCCACAACAATCATGGTACTGACATGACCCAGCACGCTAACACCATGGTTGCACAAGAAGGCAAGGAGCCATTGTACTTGCCACTTGATGTGAGTTTTCACCATGGATGGCTTCTAGTTGTAACAGACAAAAGCAAATAGTTTCAATCTTATCAATGTTACAGAAAAAAAGGATTTTATTTTCAATTGGGAGGAAAAGAAAACAGGAGAATTCATTTCATTTGGAAGTTATAAAAACGTTAACTGATGTTTGACTATTGATGTCTTTTATTATGACAGTTTTATGGTTTTCAATCTTGTGGTCATGCCTGCTTAATTAATCTTTGATGGAGTTATTAAACTCATTAAAATTCAAAGACTTAATTAAGCACAACACAACTAATACTTAATAATTCAGAGAAACTTCATAAAAACTTCTGTAAAGGAGAGAGGAAAATAACACTTAAGCTTTTACCTTGACTTTTTCCTTGTGCTTTTATCTTGACATCTTAAAGGTAAAACAAGTTAGACTTGCAAATATGTTCTTGTACTTTTTCCTTGTGCTTTTATCTTGACATCTTAAAGGTAAAGCAAGTTAGACTTGCAAATATGTTCTTGTAATATGTTTCAGTTGGCTTTTTATATGATAAGGATTTTAGATACCCTTTATCCTGTTGTAGTGTTCTAGGTGACATCAATTGTTCCACGGTAGTGATGAAGTGGGTCAAGTCACAATTGAATTGTGACGTTTGGATTATTTAGTTCTTAAGTAGAAAAAGTTGTGTCATGACTAACGGCTATAGCTTTTTACCTAGTGGTAAATACTTGATTCAACAATTGGTACCAAAACCCAGGTCACGAGTTCGATTTACAGTAGATAATTGTTCAGGTAAAGATTGTTGCAAGTAACATTAATTATCCCATGATGGAAGCCAAATGGACCGAGTCATAGTCGAATTATGTCATGCCTAATGGTAAGTGCTTAGGCCACATCATGATAAAAATCATGGTAAAGCTAAAAACTTAATGGATACAAAATCAATTTCTGTTGGTATAAATGATGTTTGGTCAGAAATGCAGAATCAGTTGTAACATTAGCTTGCCTTCTCTTAATTTGCCTTCTGGCCATGAGAATCGGAATATCACAGTGTACATATTTCTCCAAAAATCATGCCCATCACTCTCATGTTGAGTTGGTTTGGTCCCCTTGTTGTTCCTTTTATTTTTTGTTTTTATTAATGATGCATGAAATGAATACTAAAACCTAACTAGTCATCATGGCACTGTCATCATCTTTCTTGATTGAAACTTGAAATTAGCAATGAAAATGAGAGTACAGAAGCACAATGATATATCCCATTATGCCATAGTAATTGTGATCCCTTGTGAAATGGTCCACAAGTTTGTGTCTTTAGCAAAGTGTGAAGAAGGACAGTTGTTGAGAATTGTATACTGATAGGACAAAGAAAGAAGTTGTAGTGAGATTCTTGGTTGGTGTCTGTAAAGAAGGGATAGTGCAGAGACAGCTTGCATGGGCACTAGTGATCTGATTCAAGAAGCTTGGAATTTGTTGTTGGTCCCAAGATTTTGGTAAGCTAAATGAGAATAAAGGCATAAAATCAAAATGATCTTGTTTGAACTCACCTTTGTGTCTTCTTCAAACATACAGAAAAACAAACCATTGGCTCTTTGCATGCGATTGCTTTTCTCTTATCAACGCTTTGTCGCTTTTGCCTTTATACAACGGTATCTGATTCTGCCTCTATTTTCATGCATCATAACTCTATATTCTCTTTTCAACTAGTCAAAATTATAGTACATATGATTCTTATATTTACTAAACCTCTATAACTTAATTCACTTTAAATTTCAAGTTTTTATGCTTTCTCTTTTTATCATATAAAATAAAAACCAATTTTTTTTATTTTAATAATGCTTACTTTTTACTTTTAAATACTTTTAATTTTTGTTGTCTAAGTCTCTTTCATCATTAATATATTTATTATTTCAATATGAACAATCAAAATAACATATATTTTTTATTCATTTATAAAATAAATTAAAAATACATAGTTTATAATTCATGTGCATGTAATATTAAGGAGTTTAATTTCCTAATAAATTTGATACTTTCACTTGAGTTTTTATTAACTTTTTTTATTACTCAAAATTTTATGGTTTTTAATTCTTTTGTCATTTATTTTTCTTTTTAGTGGATATCTTATTTATTTTCACATGTTAAGAAATATGAGATTATGTGATTGATATAATGATATCATAATTAATATAAAATGATTAGTGATTTTTAAACTCAATAGAAAATTCAAATTCTGATTTTTATCGTACGAAACCATGTTAGATGACATGATTTCATCGTAGAGGTGACAGTAGAGTCCCTTAATCATTGTAATAATGTGGAAGTCATCAAGGATTATGATAATTTCGTTAATCAACATATTTTAAACTAAAATAATAAAGTCATTTAGCATTTTATATTCATTAGCATCATTTTATATTAATCATAATGTCATATTTCTTTTTATATATATATATATATGGAAACAAGTAAGATAACAATTAAAAAATATAAAAAATTTGGGTAATAAAAGAAGTAATAGAGACTCAATTAAAATATTCAAATTTATTATGGAATTGATACTTAATTATTCATAGTTTTATTATAATAATAATTATTAAAATAATAATAATACTAACACGTATATGAATAAAAAATATTAATCAAAGACTCAATAATTTTTAGAACAATAATAAATAATAGATAAAAAATACAAGAGGTAAGGAGTAGAGATAACCTAGGTTGAGGCACGCATAACGTTATCTTTAGAGAGAAAATGTCCCTACTACATAGGGCAAAACAAAATCATATGCGATCTCTCCCAAGATACAATCGATCGAGTGCAGCGAATGATCTCTGAACCTTATGAACACCAATGTCTTAAAGATAATATAGAGAAGAAAGAATAACACTTTTGATAATGTTGTGTCTTTCATACACCTAAGTGTTATTTATAGGTAGAAAAATGAGACACAAGAGTAACTTGTAATAAAAAATTATAATTGTTAGTCATAAATAACATGAACCCATAAATTTAAAAGTCCATGAAAACATGAGTGAGAGTAGGATTTTGATTTTAGTTAGTTATTTTATAAATTATATTAAAATATTTTTAACAATAAATAGTTCAAGATGATTAAAATAAGCAATCATTCACAAACACTAACTTCATTCAATCATACAAAATTTTCTAGATAAACTACAACAACTACCTCTTGAGAAATTTATGTATTGAATCAGACCTCAGAGATTATGCATTTGTCATAAGGATCTCAATAGCATTTTGGCTTATAAAACCATGGCTCTACCAAGCCTTCCTACATGATAAGGTTAGTTCGACTATGACACGCCAGAAAAGTTCTATTTAACACTAATTCTCGTCATAAGAACCTCAATCAACTCTCATTAACTAAATACCTTCTACATGAGTTAGAATATCTAGTAAAGTCTAGGTAATCTCCTTCTGAGTCCCTACTCAACACACCTAACATAAGAGTGGAATGCTTTCTCCCTTGAAAGCCATTTGACATTCATCACTCCCAACCACACATTAGCATCTCATACAACATTTAAACATTACTAGTATTCATTCACATCTAAACCTCTAATTAACAATAAACTATACCAAGATAGAAGGCACACTCACAAGAAAATAACCAAAGAGCAACCTATCACACATAGCTCATTCATCACATTCTCGTATAATCTTACATCATTACATCATTTCATATATATGTAATTTACTGTTAGTGAAAAACGTCAATTGCATTGATCGCACGTAGCAAGTAGTAAATATTGTTATCTCCACTCCACAAGGACTTGTGTAACACATGACAACTCTTACAATTCAAAACTCAATTAAACAACAAAGCTCACAAAACACAAAGAAACTCTTTTTGTATTTTTATCATACAATTGGTGTGTTATACAAATTTAAAATAATATACAATTAGCAAGATTAAATTCCATTCACTTCATTCTTATACATTCACAAACATCTCAATTTCATACTAAAGTCAAAATCAACTCATAAATATACTCAAATCATATCCCTAGTGACTTTGAGCCTATGATAATTCTTCAAGTTCTAATTCCTTGAATCCTCGACAAGTGAAATCATGTTTTAAGTTCAAAAGTCTTAAGATTACTAATGAATCATATTATATCCTTAGATACTAGCTCCATTAGGTATTCAATTTTAGTCCTAGGTTCAAAAGACATTTTCCAACACTTCAAGAGCCAACAATCAAGCCATGGGTGATCAAGTCACAATAAGCATTAAGCATAGAAATCAAATACTAACATTGAAATGGAAAAGCATATGTATTACCATCACAAAATACACAAGATTCAGTTTATTACATCTAATATCAACAAATAGGGTTAGCTCTCCATAGTGAAGAATCCAGGGTTTACAAATAGAAGAGTTAGGGAAGAAATAGAAACCAAAGAGAAGATGCAAGCCCTCTCCCAAGGTTTTTGGCAATTGCTCTATGATCCAATTGCACCTCTTAATCGTGTCTCCATCTCCAAATTGTAGATCCTTCCCATGGATGAAAATTGAAGACCCAAGGAGGAGTGGAGAGCTTCCTAGCACCCCAAACAACCTCTAAGGGACTCTATTAGTCGTTCTAGGTGGAGACAAATCATGAGAGGAAGATAATGACATGTCAACGATGCCACCTCTCAACGCCTCTTTCAAACCATTTTGACATGTCAACGATGCCACCTCTCAACGCCTCTTTCAAACCATTGCCCAATGCCAACTCTGCAAAACTACTTCTGTGTCGCTCAATGTCAGACTCCTCTACAACACTGGTTGCTCTTTGACTTTGCAGTGCTGAGCGTGATTCTAGTGTTGCCCAGTGCGGGTATTTACTTTTGAGTTCAATATTGTTTTTCTCCACCACAAATGCTTGTTATTCACTTATTTAACACATTAAAAATAAATATTAGAGGTAAAACAAACATAAACTAACTAAAACACAAGAAAATACAAAATATACTAAACTTGAGATCAAACAAGGTAAAAACTAGGGACAATTGATTTTATTCTCTAAAATCACCACACCAAAACACATAAAAATCATCATTATCATTTACCTCAATCCAAACTTATCTCATAGCATCAATCACCTATTATTTATTTTAATTTAAATGTTAACAATCCATCATTTATTTAGTATTACATTAGCATAATATTCATTTACAATATTTCCATTAAGTACATCAAAATGGCAAAACACATGACTCTAACCACAAACTCTAATCAAATATCACAACATTCAAAGTGAAAGAATAATATGTCTATGACCAACTATCAAAATTTTAACTCGATCCGACAGTTAATGAAATGGGAATCTCAATTTTCCTGAGATAACTCAGGACAAAAAAACAAGGTGGTGTCGACCGTTGGGTAAGTAGCGTTAGGTGATAAAACCCCTTGGTACTCACTAATTTGGGAGCGCCCAAAAGTCCAAAAGTGATGCACAATGCCAACAAGCTAGTGAGACACAGTCTGATTGGTGCCCAACGATATTGCAGGGGTGCCTAACGCTCCACCAAATATTTTGAAATTTCTCTGAATGTTAATTAATCAATTTGACTTTTTCTGAGCTATTGACCACTCAATATACTCTATAAGATCATAATATAACTTTATCTTAACTCAAGAAGCACCAATTTGAAAAATTAATTTATCTCTCAGAAAAATCCCTCATCAATAGTTAAATAAACACAAAAGAACTAGTTCAAGCACATAATGGCACATGCTTATAATATCATTTTGTCAATCTAATATCCTCAAATGTGACATCTCTAGTTATTTCAAGACAATATCAACCATTTTAAGAATCTAGATTACTAAAGAGATATATTAAGTTAACTCACCAAACATAGAATTAATCATTCAACCAAACAAATCATCTCATTCATCAATTTCAACCAGTCCAAAACAAATTTATTCTATCATTAGATTAGTGAACTCGACTAATAAGTCTCAACAGGTATTTTTCTTACATTTCAAAACTCAAAACAGATTATACAAGCACAAAATATACTCATTGAAATCAATTGAGGCAGATCTACCAATACTTGACATAAAATTTCCCATCAAAATCCCAATTACATACATTAGTTGTATCTAAATTCATCAATTCAACTAGTTCACCAATTAACAACACCAAACAAACAAAATCACCTCATGTATCAATTCAACCATTCATAACTCATAAATCTAACCACAATCTCATTTAACAATACAATAACTTTTAAATAACTAACTTTCCTTACCTAACTTATGAGCACAAAACACAATTTCCTCAACCTCAAAGCACTCTTAACCACACATAAGGAAATATATGAACAAAGAATGCTCATATCAATGATTTGATCATACCTAACTATCCAAATTGAACATAGATTCATCTATAGCCTTGGGATGACACATGCAACCCCCTAACCTCACACAAGCATTACAAAAATAAACAAGACTTTAAAAATAACAAAATATGAACTTAAGGATAAACCTTGCTACCAAGAGTTTTAGGGTATACTCAAATCTTTAGACAAATGAGAGATGGAACCAAAGATATGGAGAAAAGGTTTAGAAAAAAGTTATAGAGATATAGTGTTTCTTATTAAAAGAAACTTGATTAATAGAGATTTATATTTATAATATGACTTTTATTAATATAATAATCGAGTGTCATCTTTTAACATCAACACTAATCTTTGTTATCTTTTAGGTCCCTACATTTACCCTTTTATTATCACAAAATGCGTTTAAAATGTCAAATAAACTTCATAAAATTTGGTAAGAAGGACTAAATCCACGCATTTCTAAAAATGAAGGACTAAATTAGTATAAAGTTTCGAAGAGGGACTAATTCCAAAATTCATTGAAACTTGAGGGACTAAAAATATGTTTAACCCTTAAATTAATTATTTTACTGATTTTACTAATTTTTTAATTTAATCGTTCTTTCATTTGACCAATTTTTAATTATTAAACTACCTATAAAATAAATAAAAAGTATTTACAACAAATTTATAAAAAATTATTTATATGTAATTTCATAATAATAATAATAATAATAATTTTATTATTTTTTATTGTCATCCAAAAAATGAACACACATGTAGCGTATGTGGTTTCACTGATTTACTTAAAATGAATAGAACTAAATGTGTATTTAATTGAAAGTTATTAATAAATAAATATTGTTTAATCCAAAGCTTAAAAACTAGTTATGATTTTTTTTATTAGGAGGAGAATGAATAAAAAGGGTTGCATTGAGGAGAAGGAAATGAAATATTTGCATTTAATTCATGTGGTGAAATTTAATTGTAAATTAATATATTGAAAAAATAATTTATAAAATATTTTTCTTAAATTAAATGTAAAGACTATTTTCTTAAAATGTAAAATAAAGTAATAAAGTTTACATTAAATAAAATTATTACAAAACTTTAATAAACAAGAAATATATTTCAAAATAAAATATATTAAAATAAATCATCAAAATTTAAATTAATTATTTTTTTATTTTCATTTTAATGCCTTTTTATTTTTTATTTTTATTTTTTAATATTAAACATCTATTAAAAAATATTAAATTGATTTAATTTTATTAATTATTTAAAAAAATTAATTATTCATTTTATTATAATAATAATAATATATTTTTAAAGTGTTAAATATATTTCATTTATAGATCTTAATTCTTTAGTATGTTAGAGTAAAATAACAAATATTATTATTTTTTATTTAAATTAATTCATTAAGTTTCTTCTTTAATCGATTATAATTCATTTTTATAAGTAAAATTTAATAAAGTTTTTTTTTAAAGGCAACTTTCTTTATAAATTACTGAAAATATACATCAAGATTTATCTTACTTTTGGTGATTTTGCGTTTCATTTTCGATTTTTTTACTTTGTTCCATTTCTTATGTTTCCTTTCGAAACAAAGCATCGTAAGGATGAGTGATAGTTCTATAGTATATGTATTAACTTTGTTTTAATGTGTTATTGTGGTACTAATAAACTAACATATAAACATGTATATATAGATAAGCATAGACACATGAATTATATTTATAACTTATGAAATGATTATTTAAGAAGCATTATTTACAAAATAAAATTCATAAATATGATAAACATACTCACATTTATTAAGATTGAACCCAAATAAATAATAATTTTGTCCATACCGGGTTGTCTCATGCAAAGTGCTACTTCTTTATTGGGTTTAATTAGTCGGATGATATTCACTTTCGTTCAGATGTGTCAGTTTGGTATCCGGTTTTAAAAATGTGTCAATCTAGTTCCAACTTTTGAAAAAGTGTTTTAATCAAGTCCCTTTCAGACAAAAATTACTAAAGCCTTTATCTTAATTCATGACTTTTACCACTAAATTTTAATATAAATATCAATACTTAGTTTTAAATATCAATAACCTTAACGATGTTAATAAAATTTTTGCTGAAAAGGACCTAATTGAGGCATCTTTTCAAAAGTTGAGAGTCAATTGACATCTTTTTAAAAGTGGGTACCATCCAACTAATTAAACCTCTTTTTTTTATATTGGGTGCTAGTAGTATTCTACAATCATAATGTTTAAATCATCTAAATATAAAATCTCAAATATATATATATATATATATATATATATATATATATATATATATATATATATATATATATATATATATATATATATATATATATATATAAAATATCAAATATATATATATATATATATATATATATATATACATACATATATATATATATATATATATATATATATATAATATGATAATTCAAGTTCAAGTTTTATAAGATGAGATGGTAGTTGCTTTATTCATTTCCCATACTAGTTTAAGAAAAGCTTTGTTATTTGATAATAATGTTTTTATTTTTATAAATAAATTATGAAAAAGCAAGACCTGTTTTTATTCTGTAAAATTTATATTGAGCTTTTATTTATGTTTTATACAAATGGAAAACAAAAAATAAAATAATTTATAAAGATAGTAAAGGTTTATATTTTTACTGTTTTGATTTTTTTTTATTGTTTAGAAACTTCAAAATTGGTAAATAACATCAATATAAATACCCCAAATTTTCCTAATCTCAATTAATTCTATTAAGAATAATTTGTGAAGGAGTACGGATGATTTACAAGAACTTGCTAAATTTATACATGATAATCCAATGGTAGTTTCATGGGATGAATTGGGAGAACCGGTAAGATTTCATTGTATTTATACATGTAAGATATCTTAAAACTTGTGACGGGGACCAAAAATTGAATATTACAATTTTAATTATGGATGATGTAAGTCTCTGAACCATTTTTTATTTTCAATTATTGTATCTAATTACGTATATTGAAACAATCTTTTGTGTTTAGATATATGTATGGTTTTTGTAAGAACGTGAGAAAGAATGATGTGTATGAGTTCATAGACCCCCAACCCATTTAAGCCAAGAACAATAAGATGGACATCCAAGAATATATCACAAGTCCTTTGGGGTAAGAGAAGCAAATATATTTCGTCCCTTATATATTATTAATGAGTAAGAGTAGTTTGTTGTATTATAATTATAATCTAACATTTTCAAGTTTAATAATGATTATATTTTTAACTTAAGTAATATGTATCTACAAAATATATATATATATATATATATATATATATATATATATATATATATAAAAAATAAAAATATATTTATTACAATAAATTATGAACATATAAATGCATTTGTTTATCTGTAAACATATGAATAATAAACAAAAGAAGAACGGTAAACTTTCTAACATGATTACACAAACTTTTAGTTATATAAATAAATCTCTTAAACAAATATATAAGAATGAGTTTAGGTTGAATAAATATAAGAAATGATAACAGTGAATACTTGGTGAGAAGTTAATCTATTATAAAGAAAGAAAAAAAAAGTGGGGATGAAATTATAGGATAGTACAAAATCTATTAACTCAGGTATAAAGCATGTGCATTTTTACTGTAGAAGAAAAAAAAAAATCTTCTAACGAAAAATTTCAATCAAACCAAAATGTCAAACTAAAAGAATTTAGGTTCAAATTGAATCACAAGTAATGATTACAAGAAGACTTATAAATAGGGATAGAATGAAGGAAAAATGAATGATGAGATGAATCGTGAAGAAAGAAAAAAGAAGGCAAAAACATTCACGAAGTTATTCGTAGAGTAGCTACAATTTTTTTGGATATATCTTCCACAATAACTAAGGTAGGGGAGAAGACATTTATCATCTTATTCTCTTACTTTTATTATCTTTTCATCTATTTATAATTATTTTTATTTTTATATTTACCTTCAGTGAGGTGTCCCTAATCTTATTTTAATTTATATTTTAGTTTCCATTGTTATTTATTTATTTATATTCATCTTATTTATTTATATTTGTCTCCGGTACTAGTTCTCTTTATTTATTATATTTATTTTTAGTTATGCACTAATCCTATTTATTTATTTATTATACAATTATATAGTTTAATATCAAAATAAAATTATGATAAATAAAGATTTGATTATGTAGTTAGAGTTATGATCTTGGGGATTTAAATGAGTGGATATTACTCAAGATGAGATGTTCTTGGGTTACTTTGTTGCCCATGATGAGGCTCATTTACTGACTAGTCACTACAAAATTAATCAAAATCTTTTTAAAGTATGATAAAAACCCAATTTCATGAATTTGAAAGAGTTTTTATTTTATTTTATTGAGATATGCTATATTTTTGTGATATTTGTCTCACTTCCCTATTTTATGGCTGTGTTTAAAAAAATATATAATTTCATCGTAGATGACTACCCCTAACATGTTCGACCCATTCCTTGCCGATGTAGTAGTAGTATTTCCGGGAAACGCATGGCAAACTAATGCGGTAAATAATTCGGTAATGTTTCAAGAAACTAGAAATTCTACCATTACATTCCTAAATGCTCCAAATGCACCGGTTATCCTAGAAGGACAAATTGGAGTCACTTTTTATTTACCCCCAATAGTCCAAGTGAATTCTATCCATAACTTTTTTTCCTCCACATGTTTAAAGGTTAACCTACAAGGGGAAACTGTAAATAAATAATACTTCTTCCTCTTCTTGTGTAGAAAATATAATATGTACCAAATGATGTAAATTTAATATGCATACAATACTGTAAAATATATAAATATATGTATATGTGAATATTTTAAGTATGTTATATGTTATTGTAAAATTATGTGTTAAATTTTTTTTATAAGTATAATATAGAAAATAATAGTAACAAAAAGAAATGGTTGTCACAAATAACACTGATATTTGGTTTTGCTCATTGCATAAGCCTCCCTTCATACATCTCAAATAAGTACTAGATTGCTAAGAACCTCAATCTTATGAAATTTTCTTCTTATATAAGTGTGTCTTACTAATGTATTTTTTCATAGTGTATTCACTGCACATAACATGGTCAAAGGAGACAAAAAATTGAGTTGGCATGGATGTCGCTCAAGATTAGCTATTTCAGTATAATTGCAATTGATTGTTTCTTTTTCTTCCTCAATTACTATAAATGTGTTGATATATTTGTAATGTAATAGACAACCCAGCTTGTATGAGTGTGGGTATTATGTTATGATATGGATGACAACCATTGTTCGAGCTGGTATTCAAACATGTAATAATTTACTTACTTCAAAGAACTTTAAAATTTTCTCTTTTATGTACTAATTGAAGTCTTTTGTAGAATTTCAACAATCCCCGGCCATTGATTTTGGATTCAATAGCATATGTAAGGAAAACATGTGCCAAGTATATAATTAAAGTGTACAATAATTCAAATAGGTAGTCTATTTTGTATGTAATTTGTACTTTGTACATTAAGTAGATACTTTTGTACATTAAGTACTTACTTCAATTTAAAATTGCTATGTATTTTGTTATGAGATTTGGTTGTCTCTACATATATTTGTGTAAATATTTTTCAGGTTTTGAAATTATGTAAAAAGAAACAAAAACAAAAAAAAAATATTTGAAAAACAAATTGTTATAGGCTATAGTTCCAACAAAAATTGTGGCCAATAGTCAAGTATAGGCTATGGTTCTAGACCAAAACCTTAGCTTATACTTGTTCCTTTTTTAAGCTTGTAAGCTACAGTTATCTCTAAAATCGTAGCCTATTCCTTTTTTTTTCTATTTTTCAAATAATTTTTAAAATAGGATTATAGGCTACGGTTCTAACCCAAAATTGTACTTTATACTTGCTTTTTTTTTTAATTCTTTTGTCCTAAAGGGTTATAAGCTTAAGTTTTTCCAATAATCGTAACCTATACTCTTGTTTGAAAATGGTTTTAGGCTACAATTTTTTTGTAGAACCATAGCCTATAATTAAGTATAGGTTAGAGTTTTTAATCGTAGCCTATAAACCCCCCTTTTTTAGTACACCCTGATATACTATGATTCAACAACCATAGTTTAATAACAAAAAAGAACCGTAGTTATATCTCTTTTTTGCACTGGTCAGAATATTATTTTGAGTGCAATAATTTCTAACTATAATTGAATATTATCTAATGCAATTACTTCTAATTAGAATTAAATATTATCTAGTGCAATCATTTCTAATTAGATTAAATATTATTTGAAATATTTTTGTTATTTACTACACACGATTTATAAGTTGATCTTATATATTACACTTATTCAAATTTTCTCACCAAATTATCTTTGACAAATTTTCTAGTGTTTTGTAACAAGTAATTTTGTCACAAAAAAAAACTTTACTTTTATGATATTATGTTATCTAGAATTTGTTATATTTATATAATTATTACAGATTAACATTATCCAATAAATTATATTATTTGTTAATATCAATTATATTGCACATTGTTATTAATTTTTAGATAATACATATTAAGTTTCTTATGAATGGTTCATGATGAGTTAGACTATTTAGTGAGCGGTCTATAATGAACTTGATTGTTCAGTAACCTGTTGAGGGGTACTTGGCCTCTAGTGGTAAGAACATAAAATTGATATCCCATTAATCAGTTTTAAAATAGAGAAATAAGATAAATAGTCATATATGTTCTTTGCTTGAGTATTCAGTCTTTTGGTATATCTTACCAGAAAGAGAGCATTATCATCTCACACATGCTTCAAGAACAACAGACACTTGAATCCTTCATTGATATCGGGTACACAATTCTTTTTAAAAACATATTTGAACATGCTATATTTTGTATCTTAGATTATTTTTTCCAAGAATTGGTACTTAAGATAAAGATTATAGTTGTTCAAATTTTTCCAAGATGTGTATCCTAAATTTCATATTGTTCATTGTCTATGCATGAAAAAATGAGGATCTTAAATTTGTCGTTTGGATTCAAAAATTCACAAAGGGGTATTGTTTTTTAATGTAATAGGATTGTACTATTCATTTTCTTTTTTGTGTGAATTGTTTTATATTTCAAATAGATTTCGATCTCGTTTTCTCTTTCTTTAACCATTTTTTCAATCTATTTTCCTCCCCTTTTAGATTTATCATTGTCAATAGGATTGAGGCTTTTGACCACTACATCAAGGCAATTTTATGGCCAGAAAATTGGATCATTTTGATATGCATAACACAAGAATTGAACCGGGTCAAAAATGGGTCTGGGTCACAGCTTTTCTGACTCGTCTTTGTGAAGGAGATGGTGAACGATGTGCGTTGTACATCTCTTTTAACATATAAAAATGCATGAACCATCTTTTTGTTATCCATTATTTATGGGATATAAGCATATGGTATGTTTTGTATTTTTTAATTGGTATTTGTGTTGTAATTGATATAGTTAATATATTTATTAATGTTATTTAAGTGGAGAATGTTATATTTATATAATTTTATTATATAAATATTATGAATTAACATTAGTCATATATCAATTATATAGTACACATTGTTATCAACTTAATAATACATTAGAACACATTGTTATCAACTTAATAATACATTAGATTTTTGATGAATAATTTGTGATGAACTTTAGTGACATTTTGAGAAGTCCCTATTGTGAGGATATAAAATAGTAATAAAACAAATAGTTGGATACGTTTTTTTCTTTTTACATACTCTACCGAAAAGATAGAGTAACATTATTATCATTGTCCGCGTTTCAAGAACAATAGACAATGAATCATTTATTAATATCATGTACACAATATATACTTATATTTGATTTTTTTTTTTTTCAGAATTAAGTATAAACTTTTTATGTTTAGTGACCTTTAGCTTCTTTTGAAGGAATGCCTATTATATATTTTTTATAGGTTTTAAGAACCGGACTTTATTAACTCAATTTTACAAAAACCGGTTAGTAAAATCATTTTATATACTATTAGTTCGTCTAATTTTTAATCGTGTACAATTTTTAACACATTTTTTTCATATTGAAATATATATATATATATATATATATATATATATATATATATAAATAAATAATTTAATAGCGT
>Ga0214544_1003572_pt1 | contig 32001 bp, 20 predicted proteins | sample CNSS3metaG_FD_160074 | JGI IMG/M metagenome (GOLD analysis project Ga0214544, IMG submission 160074) | Root nodule microbial communities from cowpea collected in UCLA plant growth center, Los Angeles, California, USA - CNSS3 | ecosystem: Host-associated > Plants > Roots > Nodule | place: USA...
CCCTCAGTTCCTAGGTTAGCACTGCCATTATTCTGCCTTTCTTGCTGCATAATAAGAGAATAGACTCTGTTTATATTGGGAAGGGGATCTAAGAGCAGGATTTGAGTCTTCACAGTGTTGTAGCTGTCATTCAGACCCTTCAGAAAACAGATCACATACTCAACTTCTCTCTGCTTTATGAAAATCTTGGAAAGGTTGCAGTCACAAGATTTACCGCAAATGCAATTAGGGACTGGGCGTAGGAATTCTAATTCCTCCCATATGGTCTTTATATCCGTAAAGAATTGAGTGATGTTTCTTTCTCCTTGCTTGGCTGAATGTATTTCCTGCAGAAGGTCAGAAATTCTGAAGTAGTCACCTTTAGTGAACCTTTCTTTCAGGTCCTTCCATAAATCTCTTGCAGATTCTATGTAGATGACACTCTCAGCAATCTGAGGTGAGAGCGTTCTAACAATCCAGGAGAGAACCATGATATTGGCTCTCTCCCAAGTTTCATACAGAGGATCTTCTCTTGCTGGAGTCTTGATGCTGCCATCCACGAACTTCAATTTATTTTTGGACAATAAGGCTCTTCTCATATTCCTGCTCCAGGAATTATAATTGGTTTCATTTAATGATGGAGTAGTGAGGACCTGTCCTGGATTTTCCCCAGGATGAATATAGTAGGGACTTGTGGGAATCAAAGATTGGTCAAGATCCAATCTTTCCATCTGCTGTATTGGTTTTTCTTCCTTGGATTCTTGATTGTTGATTTTGTCTTCCATGTTGCAAGATTAGGTCCTGTATCTTGCAGATTGACTGAATTAGGCTGCAAAGTGGGCAAACGGAAACAGAGCAGGCTATGAACCTGCTCTGATACCATATTGCGGCCCAAACCCAATATTAGGGGTAACAAACCCTCGAACCCTCGATGTGAAGAGAACTCTCATGGCGACGAAGCTTCAGAGGAGAAACATGAGAAAAGAAAGGAAGCGCGAGGAAGAGGAGAAGAAAGAAAGATCGAGAGAGAGGAGAGCTTCGAAGGTAAACATAAAAGAACTGTATTCTGTTTTAATCTCTATCTTCTTCCCCTTTTCTCTGTACATGAAGGAGATCTATTTATAGTCTCCAAAAACAAACCCTAACTAATTAACAGACAACCCTAACCAACGATTAACAGAAAACAAAACATAAAACAGAAAACCCTAGATCTAGGGGGTTTCAATACCCGGATATAGTCTCTTGCGCTGATATCTTGGCTCTATCCGGTAAGTGCGTTTAATTCCTTGCTCTGTTTTTTCTTTCTTTTTGTTTTTTGTTCAGATTTCTTGTGATGCACCTGTTTCCCAGGCTCTGGAATCGGACTAAACCATTTGTAATGAACCGTTCCTTCGTTAACACAAACGGAATTCAATACATCAATAACGTTAATGTTGTGTTTTGCCAACAATACGACCACTGTTTGAAGTTCAACGTGGGTGGTATCGGTATGTTTGCCCACATTGCATTTCCTTTCTATCTGTGAAAAAGACTGAATATTTCTAGCAGGGAAAGAGACTAGCAGTGATTCAGGTTCAACGGTTGTTTCTGTGGCTCCTCCATTAACCTCCTCGCCAGTGGTGAGTTTTCTGTTTTACTCTGGTTATCATCTCAAAAACAACCGTGAATTTCATTTGGTGTTTTGAATGTTGTTTTCCTTTTTACTTATCTACATTCATATCTCATCTATTTTTATATTCGGATTACATTTAGTCGTATACCAAGATCTAAGAAACATTTTCATCCAATTATATTTTCAAACAAAAATAAATTTTATTTGCTCTAAAATATTTTCTGTTTCTAATTTCTTATGTTTTGCCATTAAATCTTAGTAAGATCAGTTCAGAAAAATATTTTCTTTTATTATATATTAAATTTTTATCGTATTTGAATATCTTACTCTAAATTATTAAATTTTGAATGACCTTAGCTTTAAAATATTCACCTTGAGATAGTCAGTCTTTAAGAAAACTAATATATTTTTATTCAACTTAGAAAGTCTGGAAAGACCGAAGAGAGGAGACATTCCGCCAGATCTGATAACAGGGTTGACATCAGATCTGATAATTGTTTCTCATGAACCCTGGTTCTTCGTTCCCTCTCTTCACCCTTCTACTAATAATGGTACCGATCATAGTCATAGCTTTCTTACACCTGCTAAATCTTTTACTTCTTTACCGGTAAGAGCGTTGCAATTCCCTCCCATGTCTTTCATTTGTTTCAGATCTTTTCTGATATACATGTTTCCCAAGGCTCTGTAATCGGACTAAAACTGTCAAATTTGATTTCAGCGGTTGCTTCGTCAGTACAAATGGGATCCAATTCCTCAATAGTTTATTTTGCCACAAGGCGGCCACTGATCGAAGTTTAGGAGGCTGGTACGTCTGTCCACATTACCTTTTATTAATAATAAATTTAATTAATAGAGAATTTTTTAACTTTAGTTAAAGTTTCAAAAGATTATTTCAAAACTTCAATAAAATAAACATGTCTTTTTCGAACTTACCAACTTTTTTATCATTCTTTCTTTCTTTCTCATTTACTATTTCACTCTTCTCTAACCCTATCTTCTCTTACACTACATTTATTATGTGGTTCACTCGTACCCTAATTCCTCAATTCCTATCACTTACACTTTCATTCCTGAAGGGCCGGAACCTCACTTTATCGCTCATGACCGCGCCGCCCCCAGAACTCACCCTATTGCTTGCGAACGTGCGCCTCCTGTACTCTTGACCGTGAGCCCTCTGGAGATCGGGGAAGGAAAACAACGCTAACCAGGTTTACTTTCTTCTAATATTCCCGTCTTAATTAAGTAGAAACTGACTCACTTTGTCTCTTCATCCATCATTATTTAAAAAAATAAATTATCAATCTTGTATTATTAAATGTATTGAATCATATCTTGAAATGAAGCATTACAAACTGTCAAATCTGGCTTAAGTATTGGGTTAGGTTTCTAGGAAAATTGAATTTCAGAACATACATACACTCCAGATTGAGATTTCGGTGTTATGTGAAAGGAATCTTAGGTCCCATTAAGACATACTTCTTTAATAGTACTTGTATGTATAAATAAGAATTTACTTCACATGAAAAAAAAATTTGTATAAATAACATTCTAATTCAAATAAGGTCACAAATAAAATTATATAATGTTCACTATCATCTTCATCCAACTCTTTTTGGGATGAAAGTTAAACATTCTGATTGCTCGATCTCATTAACAACATCATCTGCCTATTACTCATTCATCATCTCATCCAATGTCATCAAAGGGAAGATCCAAAGTCATCAAATGGAAGAGTAACAACTTGAAATTTGTCTACTTTTCAACTTTAAGTTATACATCACATAAACTAAATCATTTATTTTTTTCTACCGAAAACAGTTCCTTCAATTTGTAGAGTCTAAAATGAAATATAAAATTTTAGTAAAGATATAAACATAATAATAAAAATTATAAATTATAAATAATTTAAATTGTCATTTTATATGAGCTCCACTGATGTTTATATCACGAAGAGCTACAAGTTAAATTTAGAATTCGAATAACAAATATCTTTAATTTCTAAGTTCTATCCCTTAATATCTTTCACTATTCCCTTAGATTTAATGTTTTTTTCATTCTTTTGCATCTTTCATTCCAAAAAGTCCGATAGCAAAATGAAAATCAATAATTTGCAAATTAATGTTTTTGTTTTTGCCAAATTTATTACCAATCTTCTCATGCATGTATACAATCCTTCTTTCACCTCTCCACCACCATCATAAAGTTAGTTTCATTAGGAATGGGAGTTGAGAAAATAGAGAGTTGCATCCAAAAGGCCTTCTTCGTAACTAGATTCAATGGCGAACCAATTATGCTATATTAGAAACAATTTCACACATAAGTAATTAAGCTTTGAATAAGTAAAAATTTGAAATTTTATCCCTTTTTAATATTAATATTATTAAAATTAGACCTAATTTTTTTTTTGAGAGTCTATCCCTTCATAAATGAAACTCATTATGAGTTTTATAATTAAGTCCACCGATCTTAAGAACACCAAAAGAGGAAGCATGTAGAGACATTCTTCCAAGACTGAATATCTAATACCACCTCTGATGCACGGACTCGTAGACGAAGTATGCGTATCTGACACTAATACATCTAACTTCGTTCAAAATTTGCTTCGGCTTTGCGTTGATGCTTCATCAATGAAAGTTCGCTGATATTCATATAATTGTTGTTTCGTATATGACTTTCACTTTATTTTATACATATTACGTATTTTATTCTTTCTATGCTATTTGCTCTTTATTTTATAAATATTAAGTATTTTATTAATATTACGGTTAAACCAAACTTTAATTTATTAAAGGATTTTTATTTTATTTTTTTAATATTACTATCTCTAACATTAATAACCTCAACCTCAATATTAATAGCCCTAAAAAAATAGATTTAAATATTATCTTTAATTTATTAATCAGGGTTTCTTTAATTTATTAAAAAGCTTTTATTTTAACTATTTGAGCACTTCTTTCTTTAATATTAACCCGCTAACACAAAAATAGATTTGAAATTCACACTTCCTATTTCTAGACAATAAATAGTGATTTAACCTATTTAAAAGTATAGTTTATTATTTTTAATTTATATATTGAGTTTAATATATTTAACATATTTAATTTAGATAATATTTATTAATAATTTTTCAATTATAGTATAATTTGAAAAAAATTATATTAATATCATATATTTTTAATATAAAATAGATTATCGTATCATAAACATATATCTTATATTTTTTAAGATAAGATAAATTGTCATATTGGATATGTTTCGTATCAGATACTCTACTTGTATTTGTGCATCATAGAATACCACATGTTTTACTCTTCTTCCCTCTTGTGAGGTTCCAAATTGAGCATGTGGTAATTGTTTGAGGCCACTCAAAGAGCAAACAAACCATACTAGATTCCCCATGAGTAACAAACCTAGTTTTACTCTTCTCCCCTCTTATGAAGTTCCAAGCTGAGCATGTGGTAATTGCTTGAGGCCACAAAGAGAGCAACAAAACTCAAACCATACTAGATTCTCCATGAGTAACAAACCTAGGAGGTTGCTCTATATAGACTTCATTTTTAAGACAACTATGAAGAAAGACATTTTTCATATCCAATTGATGAAGCGACCAATGACGAATAATTGTCATGGCAAAAAAGAGACGAATAGTAGTTATCTTGATCACTGGAGGTAGAGTTGTTGATGTGACCAACCCGACCCACCACGAGTTCGGATCGGGTTGGGTTGAAATTTTTTTACAAATTTCAGTATGGATTCATTTTTGACCCGACTCATCAAGAACCTGAATCACTTAGATTGAATCTGTTGTGAACCGAGTTGGCTCACCAAGCCACCCGCACATAAAGGGTCATACAATTCACACAATTTTCCTGTATTTGGATTGGGCTGTTTTTTTTAGCGAACACATTGGATTGACAAATGCAAACCTAATATTTTTGTAATTTTGGTTAGTATTTGGATTCTATTCAAGTTTATTTAAGTTTTAAGCACAATTATAATTTAGTTTTGTTGGGAAGAAAGAAAATATTTTTTTGATGGACCAGGCTCAGTTCAAATTTTTTTGATTAGTTAAAAAGTGAGTCGGGTTGGATTGACTCATTTGATATCCAACTTGTGGTAAGTCAGGTCAGGCTAGATGACCTGTTTGGAGGGAAAGTATAACTATAAAGTTGACCATAAATCTTAGTAGTGTGCCATTTTGCAACTAATGGTTCTTTTTGATGATCGACTTTACCATTAGGATTACCTTTAATGGCATACACCCACCGACATACAACTGCCTGCCTTTTTTTTTGGGTGGAAGGGTAACTAACTCCCATGTATTTATTATTTATTTTGGTCAAGAGCCTACATATTTGTAGTCTTGTTTTCATCTTGAATGATCAAGTGTTTCTTTCAGATTTTTGGAAATAGTAATAGAAGAAGACATCAAGGGTAGAAAATAACAGTAGGAAGGCGACAATTGTAAATAATATGAGTTTTGGGTAGAACGATTACCTCTCATTCTTCACCTACGTATTTTGACCTTAATCCTATTTTCTTCTTTTCATTACAGTTGTATCTCCTTTTCTCTGTTTTTTCTCTTTTCTTTATTTTTTGTAATTTTCGACGGTTACACTAATTTGTAACCACCGGATAACTGACCCTAACTTCTCTCTTTCTCTCCGTATGTTCTGTCTGGCCTGGCAGAACTCTTTTCTATGTTTTTTCTTTTTTATTTATATTTTGTAATTTTCGGCAGTTACACTAATTTGTAACCACCGGATAACTGATCCTAACATCTCTCTTTCTCTCTGTATGATCTGTCTGGCTGAACTGCATTTACTTTGCAGTAGTTCATTTTAAACCTTAAATTTTTTTCCCTGTTTATTCAAATCTGTTAGCTAATAATTTACAGAAAGAGTAAATAAATAAGCTGTATATTGTGCTTATGTATTCAAATAAAGCAAACTAAGGTGTAGAACAGCAAAAAGAAACAAAAATATAGGTATCAAACAGCAAAGAAAACTAAGCAGAAAAACAAACAAATGAAACCACTCCCATCACACTTGAGTGACACATTGTCCTCAATGTGCAAGGAAAACAATCTGAAAACAGCAAAAAGATGGAAAAGAAACTATCTAAACATGTTTACAATAGTAAAAGCAAGTCAGAAACAGGGTTAATGACTCAACAACAAAGAAAGAAAGAACTAGAAACACCAGTCAGCTATTAACGAGAAGGAAATGAAACACGAGTAAACTAGTGCAAATACTTGGACAGTAAATCCTGCAGCACAACACCAGCCAAAAATAATGTTAGAAGCAAGTTAGAAGTGTTAGTAGTGTGAGTAAACTGAGATAACTCAGAAAAAACTGTTAGTGCAAAGCAAAGTTAGTACAGAAGTTAGTAAAAGCAGCAAAAGCTGTTATCACAAAGTTTTAGTTCAGATGTTATAAAAAACAATGAATAAAAAATGTTAGGCAAAGCAAAATAGCAAAAAGACAATTTGATCAGCTAAACTAAACCAGTATCTACTAATAAAAAGAAATGAAAACTACCTGATAGCTAATGAAACTACTGAACTGCAAAATCAAAATCAACTATTGTTAGCTACTGATGAAAACTAAAAGCACTTATACCCTTTCTGAAGATGAGAATATCTCCAAAAGACAAACTTAATAACTTTTACAGAAAGCTTGTCAAGACTTAGAGAGACATTATGGACAAAAACAAATACACCCAAAAACGCGTGGATAGATATGATATAAAGGATCATTTGAAAAAATTATAGAGTGAGGAACTTTATTTTCAAGAGAGGTAGAAGACATTCTATATTGATTAGAAAACAGGCCATAAGGATTGCATCTCCCCAATGATGAATAGGGACATTAGTATTCAACATTAGAGAGTGCAATTTCAATAAGATGTTTATTCTTTCTCTCTGCTATGCCATTTTGTTGTGAAGCATGAGAATATGATGACTGATGTACAATTTGGGAAGATAAAAATGAAGAAAACAAAGTAGAAAAACATTCCTTAACATTATCACTTTTGAGAATTTTAATTATCTTCCCAAATTGGTTTTTAATTTCATTAAAGAAAGACATAAATATGGATAAAAGTTAGGAATTGTCTTTCACTAAATAAATCCAACAACATCAAGAGAATTCATCAATGAAGGTTTCAAAATAATTAAAACCAAAAGAAGTGACACAAATTGGTCCTCATATATCAAAATGAATAATGGAAAAAATAGAGTTACATCGTGTCTCAAACTTTTTAGGAAAAGAAGATCTAACTTGCTTTCCTAATTGACAAGATTCAAAATGTGAGTCTTGGAACCATCATCTTCAACTTTCAAACTTGGGTGTCCCTATCACTCACATAAACTTGATTTTCATTTTGAAGAATGTCTTCCTTGGGGACTCTAAATCTCACAAGGGTTATCTTTGTTTGTCCAAGTCTGGGCGTATTTACACCTTCAAAGATGTGGTTTTCAATGAATCTTACTTTCCCTATCCTTCTCTTTTTTCTTCCACTATACCCTTTCATTCTTCACCTCTGAAGCTCAAACACGCCTCATAAATGGCGTGTCTTGTGTCCAACATATGTATCAGACATTGACACGCATACCATACTCGTACGTCACACATATCAATGAAGTGTCCAATTTAATATTTCTTTTGGTCTTAGACATGAATTTGACATGGCTCCAACATAATGTTAATAACCATAAATCCATTGATTTTTAGAAAAACAGTAAACTTGTAAGCTTATTATATAAATTTCTATTATTATTATAGAAATAAGGAATAAAATCACTACTTTTCACTTGTTGAAAATTAGGCAGATAAAATAGATTCATTTTTGTGTTAGGTGACAATGTATTTAGATTATTATATTTGATTAATCTTATTTATAAATGATTTTGAGGATGTAAATACATAATAATCTAATATATAGATCTGTATCCCATGTCCTATATTTTGGAGACTATACCTGTCAAAGTGTCTCTGTCATGTTCAATGTTCTACATAGTTCTTCACCTACATATTTTGACCTTAATCCTATTTTCTTCTTTTTATTATAGTTGTATCTAGTCTTTTCTCTGTTTTTTCTTTTCTCTTTATTTTCGGCTGTTACACTAATTTGTAACCACTCGACAACTGCTCCTATCTTTTGTCTTTCTCTCTATTTACTTTGCAGTAGTTCATTTTAAACACTTAATGTTCCAAAGTGTTTTACAGTCACACGACTGTTTTTTTCCTGTTTGTTCAAATCTGTTAGCTAATAATTTACAGAGTAAAACCGTGTATATTCTTCTTACATTGTTGCACTTTTACTGATGTATTTAGAGGATAAAAAGAAGGGGAAAGACACTTGCCTAAAACCCTAACCCTAAAGTTGGGTTCTCATACATGAAAAATAATAAATAAAAAACCATTAGATTTCAACACTTATCCTCAAGTTGGAGGATATAGATCATATGCATCAAGTTTGGAACATATAAATTGAATTCTAGGTCCCTTTAGAGATTTAGTCAGAATGTCTTAAGAAAATGCACAAGATGTTTGATAAAATGCCTATATGAAATGTTTCTCTCTATTCAACGAAAAGAGTAAGTGCAGATTACAGTTGCCAAAATTAGCTAATTAGAAAACCTAACTAAATGTAAGAACTGGAAAACTGAAACAAATCTGTAACTGAATGCACAAACATCAATCAAAAGTAGCAACTAAAAATCAACATTACATTTAAACCAAAGTAAGACTGCTGTGCGGGAGAATAACTGCCAAAATTCAAAACTGAGAAATCTGACTGAGAGCTGGAATCTGATGATTGGAGCAAGTTTATTATCAGAATAACAAGGAAAGCATGTTTAATAAAAAAAACAAATTAAGAAAACGAAATCCATAGAATAGGTATTAAAATCAGCAAAAAACAGTAAAACGAGTAATCTGAAATTAGAAAAGTAAGAAGCACAAACTAGGGCTTTCTTTCCTCAATTTTGCTGCTAAGAAATCAAATCATGAGTTCTTAGGATTAGGAAGTCGGTCAGACTAATAGAACACTGATTTAATCAGAAAAATGTGCTTGCACAATGCAGGAATGAAAAATAGAAGACTCATGGTTGTGTTCTTATTTTCCCATTCAGAATTACCAAACAGAATTTGAATACATGAAATAAAAGTAGGAAGCATTGGATGAATGAAAACTCTGAATTATAAAGTGCAGAACTAGTAAAAGAAGAGATTAAAGCAAAGAAAACAAATTTCAATTGAATTCATGAGAATCTGGAACAACACTTTGAGAACAGTACTTGCAATTGGCTGTCACAGGTGGATTCAATGTCACTGCCAGCCTTGGACAAGGTTCACCCCCCCTGTCCAGCTGTCTCTCTCTCTCAAACTGCCAGATGTAGGTTCCTTTGCAACGTTCCAGCTCTAAACTTCAATAGCAACCTCTCACAGCAGGTGCAGGACTCTTTTTCACAATTTGCAACCAGTCAATTCCTCTCTTTATTTAGCTTTGTTACAGTGCCTCAACTGGTTACAATGGTTATCAAACTCGTCTCGTCCAAGTTTACGTTTTCACTCGCTTAAGTGAGTCGACTCGGAGGCAAACTCACTTTTAGAGCAAACTCGGTAGACTCGCTGTGAACTCGGTTGGACTCGCGAGTCTGCAACCGAGTTGGCGAGTCTAGAGGGGTTTTTGCCTTAAACCCAAAACGATCCGATTTTCATGTTAAGGTTCGTGTTCTTCGTGGTGGCAGGTTGCTCATCGTTGTCCCATTGCCTTTGGTGGTCACATTTGCAGTCGTGTTCGTGGGTGGTTGCCGCTGTTCTGCTCGCCGTGTCGTTACTATTCTGATCGCTGCTCCTATTTTCCTTCTTTAGTGGAGTTTTAAACTTAGGGCCGGCTAGGAGGAGGCACCGTAAAACTGTTTCATTTTCTATTTTCTGCACAACAGGTTCTTTATTGATTTTTAGGTTTTCTTATTCCATTTATGCCATTTGGGCCTCTACTAAAGTCCAAGAAGTCCAATAACCTTATTTTCTTTTTAAAACTTAATATATGTATAATTAGTTAAAAAATAATATCAGAAAAATATAAAAAAAATTAAAATATTCAATATGATAAAATAATAATAATATTTTAGTAAAAATATATAAAAAATTATTTATAACATCATATAACATTCAATGTGAAAGTCAACTTTAAAGTCGTGCAGAATTTTAGAAACTCCAAACTGCACACAGATTTATTCTTTTGCTGAAATTTGTGATTGATCCATCTTTAATTAGCCTAACTTGGTGGATCTTAGCCAATGATTTTTTTTAAACTAAAATAATACATTCAAAATTTATATATTTAATTATTGTTAAAATAATAAGTGTTCTAATAACTAGTGTGCTTAGGATATTTAGAGATGTCAACATGGCAGGTAGATTACGGGTATTAGTTTTCCCGTATCTTATTCCTTGGATAAATATTCGTTCTGTATCCGTACCCATATCTATCGGGTATCCGTAAATACCCGCGTATTTTATTCGTATCTACGGGTACTCGCGGATATTTACAACAATATTTAAAAAAAACAAATATTTAACCATATTTTGACCTAATAATCATTAATGCATATTTATTTTTATTTATTTGGAGGACAAAAATGCATATAAGTATTATACAACTATGTTTAATATTTTATTTGATACACATAAATAAAAAGTTAAAAAATAATAAAATATTTATATTTTAATATTATTAAAAATTAAAATTTAATTAAACATAAATAAGTTTAAATTAATACAAAAACCAACACAAAATAGTAAACATCTACAATGTTTATAAAAAACAATTAAAATATAAATTAAATAATAAAATAAATATATTTTAATATTTCTAGAATTTCAAAGAGATTTTTTATTGAAAAAATTAAAGACATACCTTTCAAACGCTTTTAAGTCTTTGTATCTCAAGTTTGCATGGAGAGAAGGTGTCAGAAAGATCTTTTTTTCTTACTTTTAGCTAAGACCTTTATAAATTTCAAAATGTATATTTTTTGTGTTAGAGGGATATTGCTTATAAATTTTAAAGGGTATTTTTGTTTTTAAAAAATGTTATATGAATTTAAAATATAATTAATTAATAGAGTTAATTATTTCAGTTTTTAATGTAAAAATGATAAAATAAATGATCATTATCCTTAATTAGTTTCCTAAGGGTATTGGTTAACATTCTCCATACAATAAATATTACTACATAATTTAGTATAAATATATTTACAAAAGAAATCATACATATATAAAATTGTCTCTCTTTCATATTTTTTAACTCATCTATAATTGAATCATAACATAATTAAAATTTTCAACTATTTCTTTTCAATGTAAATAATCATATTATCAGCAAAAAATTCATCTCCACATATAACTTTCTTCTTATCACATTTAAAAAATGAATTTATTATTTTATTCTTCACCAATATACCTATTTTTTAAAAATTAATATTAAAAAATAATATATCATAATCTAATAAACAAAATTCGGAGACGACACATAGTAGATCACTTTTTCTTCTATATTCATAAATAATGAATATATAAAAACTCATGAGATAAAAAAAATAATGCTAATTATTAAAGTTATACTTCATTATCCTATCAAGAGAGATAAGATAGAGTTGCCTTTTTATTTTTTAAGAATGGAAAATAACAAATAAAAAATATGAGAGAAAAAAAAGTAGTAAGTATATTTTTATTCTTTAATATACTTGATTTTATGTTTTATTATTTATTAAAATTAAATGTTGTGCTTTATAATAAAAATAAAAAAATACCTAATTCAATTTTTATCAATTCTCAATATATATTACATACATATAATTTGAAAATTTTAAATAACTTTAAAAATTCCTATATACACATTTAGAAAAATTCAAAAAACTTTGGGGGCCATGGGCCCTTGTCCCCATAAAGATCTGCCATTGAACCCAAGACCACTGGATTTGAAGCATCGACCTGTACCAAAGTAACAAAATTGAAGTTAGTAATGCAAACTAGTTATTATACTCTGTTCTAAACTATGATAGAGTAATGCAAACTATAAATTAAGAATTACAGAAGTGATATTGTCTACTTCAAATACTAAATCTAATAACCTCTAATTCTAAAAGCTACGTATGTTATTCTATTATGGCTAAACTAATTAACTAGGACAAGGCTAACTATAACTAGCTAATCCTAATGAAACTAAACTAAAACAATTAAGCTATTGATTTTAGAAACTAATTCAACAGCTAAACCAAAACCTCCACTAAATCCTATTTCTAATACTGTACTTCTTAAGCTAGATTATCCTACCTAAAACTAGAATCTATAAAAACTAACAATCTACTAGCTCTAACTACTTAAGACTTGGATAAACTAGAAATTATGACTAAAAACATCTTATAAATGCAAATTCCTATTAAGAAAAAAAGAAGAAAGAGGAATCTAACCTATACAAGAAAATCCTAAAATAAGTGCTATTAACACCTAGATTAACAAAATTTTGACCTGATTTTAACACCAATTCCTATACAATACTCATTAACTACTTCAATTCCTATACACATACAAATTGAAGTGGCTTAGAATTGTATAATAAAGAGGGCAAAAGGAGGATTAAATTAAATAATATACGGTGTGTTGGAGTCTCGAATCATATTTTTCACCTCTTTCTCATAAATCTACGTTCGCACTCTTCCCCTTACTACCAATATGGACCCAATTATGGGGCTAGTTTTCTTACAGCTTTTAACCATTCTGCTAGTTTGCGGGTAAGTGCATTGGAATTCCGTGCTGTGTGTTTTTTCTTCCTGATATTTTCTGATATTTGTTATTTTCCAAGGGTGAATTGCAGTAAAAGTGTGAAATTTGTCTTTAATGGGTGCTTCGTTAATGAAAATGGTGTTCAACATATAAGTGATCTTCTTTTCATGTTTTGTTCCAAGTCTGGTCAATGTTCGAAGTTCACGGGTATGTTTCTCCACTATCCATTTCTTTCTATCTTTCGTTAAGATTGATGATATCAGAGCTTTTAGTGAAAGAGACTAGGAATCATTCGTCTGGAACGGGTTTTTCTGTGCTTCCTCCATCGCTGATGGGGTGTTCTCTGTTAGGGTTTGCTACGAGTTTGTATAAGAAAATTTTCTTCTAGGTGTGCATGAAGCTCTCTGTTTTCGCACTGCATATAGCTCATATGCAACAAGCTTCGAATATATAAATTGAATTCTAAGCCCCTTTAGAGATTTAGTCAGAATGTCTATTCATATAATGCACAAGATGTTTGATAAAATGCCTATATGAAGTGAAACTGAAAATTATGAAACTCGAATGAATCACAAGTTCATTATGAAAACCAAAATTGTGCAGCATGATATGAATATACAAATAGAAGGCTCGTGATTGTGGTCTTTCTTTCGTGCTTTCATCCTTATTTCACTGGACTATTATTACTCTGTGTGTGGTAGAGAGATTGAGTATATCCTGCACATTACTGGTGTGTGCAGCTTTGTCCACGGTACTGACTCGTTGTCGCACAATGGAGCAACGCATGGACAGACTCGAGCAACAACTGGTTGAGTTGAAAAATCTGATCCTCTCTCGCAGCAAGAGACGTTCGCAACAAAGGAGTGGGTCGCACAACACTGTTGATGGCGAACTTGAGAGTGAAGACGACGCAAGCCGCACGACCCGCACTAGTAGTCGTGAGTTGTCACGTGATTTTGGTGGCCGCAAACTTCAGATTCCAATATTTCGAGGAGATGATGCGTATGGCTGGATTGTAAGGGCTGAACGGTATTTCAAACTCAATTTGGTCTACGAAGATGAAAAACTAGACGCTGTGCTGATAGCATTAGTAAATAAAGCTTTAAGTTGGTACCAATGGTGGACAGAGCAAAATCCAGAACCCAACTGGGAGGAGTTTAAAGGGGTGTTGATTCGACGCTTTCAACCCGGGTTGGTACAAAATCTATTTGGGCAACTATTAAGTCTGCAACAAACCAGCTCTATAATGCGATACAGGGAGAAGTTTGAACGTGAGTTTGCACTGCTGAAGAAAGAAAAGAGAATAATGCTAAAAGGAATCTTCCTCAACGGCTTGAAGGAAGAAATTCAAGCCGAATTGAAGTTATTTAGGACCGAGTCTCTTGAGGAGTTGATGGATAGGGCCTTGTTGCTGGAAGAGAAGAATGCTGCAATGCGCAAAGTGGGACTAATGAATTCAGAAAAGAAATTGATGGAGAAGACCGCTGGGAGGCATACTCGCAGTTTCACTAGGTGGGAGAGAGGAGGAAATAAGGAGGGAACGAGTAGCAAGATGAATGAAGCTGATCCGAGGGAGAGGAAACCCTTGAGTGAAGGGAAACTTTCTCATGCAAAATTGAGAGAACAAAGTAGAAAGGGGCTCTGTTTTAAATGTGGAGAAACATGGGATCACGATCATGTTTGCAAATTGAAACACTATCAATTTGTACTCATTGAAGGATCACAAGAGGAAGCATCGAGAAGTAGTGAAGAAGAGGAAGATAAAGTAGAGCCTATGACCAACAAAGTATTACAAATTTCGTTAAAAGGCAAAGAAGGATTGACTTCCAATAGATCTTTCAAGGTGGAAGGTATGATTAGAAGAAAAAAGGTGCTAATATTGGTGGATTGTGGTGCTTCGGCTAATTTCATTTCCAAGGAATTAGTTAAGCAGCTCAACTTAAATGTACATGACACAAGATTGTGTGGTGGAAGTAGGAAATGGAGACAAAATGAAGGATAGGGGAATATGCAACTACTTGGAAGTTGAAATGCAAGGAATCCCTATTGGGTGCAACATTTTTTCATCATGGAGTTAGGAGGGACATATTTGGTGTTAGGGATGGATTGGTTGGCTAGCTTGGGAAATGTCAAGGCAAATTTTAAAAACTTGATTCTGACTTGGGAAGATAAAGGTGAGCAGAAAAGTATGAGAGGGGATCCTTCACTATGCAAATCTCAAGCCCTTTGGAAAGCAATGGTGAAAGCTCTTACCAATCAAGGAGAAGGATATGGGTTGTCCTTTCAAATCAATATGCGGTCAGATTCAAAGGAAACAGACCCTCTCAACCCTGGATTGGAAGTGTTAGTGAAGTGGAATAGTCTACAAACTTGTGAAAATTCAAGGGAACCTGTGAGCATGATGACAGAATCGTGAACTTCACCTTGAGGACAAGGTGAATCTTCAAAGGGTAGGTAATTGATACAAATGAAGGAAAAGGAGAAGGGCAAAGTAGGAAAATCCACCATGTTTATGAGAAAGAAATGGAAACTCATCACTTAGGACCCATAGGCGCACGTCCATGATTCTGTAATAAAAAAAATAGGCTGACGTGGCTGGTGTGAAAGAGTGTGGGTACCCATTAGAGGAGAGAGGGAATAAAGTTGGGAAAGGGGGAATTTCAGGGGAGGGGTGGATTTTTTGGCTTAGGGACTTTTGGGAACAGAGAGATTGCTCTCTGGTTTTGGGTCTTTATTCATTGTTGAATTTGGAAATATTCAATATACTTTTATTTCCATTGTTTTCTCTGTTATTCTACGTCTATACCTAACAGGTATCAGTCCAAGTAATTGTATTATCATGTGTGAAACCCAAATAGACAGCAAAATGCACTAAAAGCTAGTTTTGACAGCAAAATGATTTCATGCAGAATCTGGTCCAGATGAAATGCTACGCATGAAAATCATATTCAGACATGTTTATTGATGGTTACTTCTGAAATACAAAAAATACTTAAGATATGCAGTAATTCAATAAATGCAATTTTGAACCTAAATGAGTGCAAACTAGCTTCTAGTAATAGCTAAGATTCTGAAAACATGCATAAGTTGATTCTCATGCACTATAAATGCTATGAACAAGTTACAATACACTGAAATATGAAATGTATATGCTCAGAACTATTTGGCAAACACAAACGCGGGGAATCATTATCCAAACCAGAATTTTCTAGCAAACAAACTAAGCTACTTATGCAGAATTTTTGTGTAGTCATGGGTCTGAATGTTTGCAGTAATGCATGAATGCATGATCATATCATCTAAACACGTTTAATATGATGCTAATGCCAGTCTAAAACAGAGAATTTATCCAAAAACTAATGCAGAATAAAATTCCCAATTCAAGCTAGAGTAGAAAACAAAAAATATACACAATGGGTCAAAATCTGTATAATGCACAGAATGGGATAATTGATGGTTCAAACATGATTCAATACACTACACAAACATGCTGAGATGCATAGATCATCACTGTAATCACAGAAATGCAAAATTAAAGGTGAAGCTGAAGACAATAGTGGGGGAAAAGAACTACATTACCTAACTTTTGAGAAAATGAGAAATTTGAGTTCTAAACTAAAATCTAAGGATTGGAACATGTCAATGTTGGGAATAGTCCAAATGTGAGTCAAAAAGTCTCATATTGGATAGAAAAGACAAAGTTAAATACTATATAAGAATAAAGACCCATAACACTATTGCCTTAAGGTTTTGGGGTTAAAGTAGTGTCAAAGGCCTTATATGTCTAAGACTAATGTTATATAACCATATGTAACCACAATCTCTCAATAACCATGACTATAACCCATATGAAAATATATATACATAAACCCATCAGTGGTATCAGAGCTGATGGCTCGGAGTGAATGACTGCATAACCACATAACCATAACCAAAAGATGGGTCACCGAAGTGATTGACCGCATAACCACAACCAAAGGGGTCACTCATACACCTGAAGGAAAATATACCATATGAAAAAAGAAAAAAAAAATAAGAGACTCACCCTTGAGGGGAGATTGTTGGGAATAGTCCAAGTGTGAGTCAAATAGTCCCACATTAGATAGAAAAGACAAAGTTAAACACTATATAAGAATAAAGACCCATAACACTATTGCCTTAAGGTTTTAGGGTTAAAGTGGTGTCAAAGGCCTTATATGTGTAAGACTAATGTTATATAATCATATGGAACCACAATCTCTCAATAACCACGACTATAACCCATATGAAAATATATATACATAAACCCATCTGTCAAGGATCATGGAAGCGTATTAGAAACAGCAAGAATAACATGAAATATGTACTGAAATCAGAAGTCACTAATTTGACACAATCCCTTAACAGGAATTGTTATGTGCAAATTTAGCTATACCCGAAAAGAAGTGCTCTAAAACAAAACAAAAAAAAAAATTGTCTAATTTGACACTTAACATTGGTCTGTTCGAATCTGGTCTTTAAGGCAAAATTTTGGTGGTTTAGAGAAACCCAATCTCTTTCGGGTATAGGCTTTAATCAGGGTATGGTTATGTATTTGACGTTGTGGAAAGTTTGAAATGTTGGGCTTCGGAGATTGAATACATTTTGAAACAGAATACGGGTAGGTTGATATGTATGATTGATACATTGTGACGGACGTTGTGTTAAAGTTAGTTTTTTTAGATGTTGTGTATTTTTTGCCAAAATGTTTGATATAGATGACTAATTTCTAATATTGGAGTCACCAAATACAGGAATTTGCTTCTGATAATTTTTTTATTGTTTAATGTTCAGAATCATAGGTTTCTGAAGTTGGTAACACTAAGGTATGTATTTTAGTATCACTTGCTGTTTTGTGTACCTTAAAAATTCGTTTAATAACTTTAGTTATTGATTGATTTGTACTGATTTTGTTGAGGCATTCTTGCCGGACCAAATATGTTGCTTCTTTGAATAAAACATTAACTGCAGAACAACTGTTGTGCATTGAAGCAACTCCATTTGGATGGTTGTGTATGTGAAGATCAATATGACACTTCTAAGTGAGTTATGTGGTAGGTGGGTGGAGAGGATAGATGATTTTTTAGTTAGACCTGACGTTGTTGGTTTTAATTTGTTAGATGTATGTGGAGGTTTGGGCTTAAGGGTTGTTCCAAAAAAAATTGATTTAAATAAGGTAGATATTGATAGTGATTGTAGGAAGATATTTTATACCAAAAATGTAGATTTTAATATGATATATGATTTACTTCTTAAATGTTGTGAACGTGTTAGTCTAGATGATTTTTGTTGGTTGCAGATTTTGTTAGGGATATGTTGTTCTTGTTGCCAAATAGAATTGGAAGAGTTTTTCCAATTTTGTTTCAGATTGTAGATGACCTCCAAAATCTTGGAAAATTTAATTAGAATAGTTTTGTTTATGAATATTTGGTTGGGAGGTCGTGCAATGCTTCATTGTTGAGGAAGGAAGGAAATACAAGACTCTTCCAAGTTATTGGCTACAATTGTTTTGTTGGAGGTAATGTTTGAATATTCAATCTTGATTCTAATTGAATGTTTTTTACAATGTTTGGTAATGAATGACAACTTCTACCGTGGTGTAATTGTTTCAGTTATGGGCCATTGAGCATGTACTAATTTGCAACACAAAGATGCGATATTGGAGAACCAAATTGATAGAGTCCACTGAAATTGATAATGATAAAGAACCCACTGCAATTGCTAACAGAAGGGCCAAGAGAACCATCATGAAACCCATCCGTTTCAGAGATTAATGCACCGTTTATTTTAGTATTTTATTTCTATTCTGCTATTAGTTTGTCCCATGTGGTATGTGATCTTTTGAATAATTTGCATATGCATTCTGTTACAACTTTTCTTCTAGAATCTGTTTTGTATTCAGTCTATTAAGGCAACTTTGATGAATGAAACTGGCAGTGAAAAAGCATAATTTTCATGTTATTTTGTCTTATCCTTGGAGGTGCCTTGTCCTCGAATTCAAGGTTTACTGTGTTCACATCACAAATTCTCTCGACATTTGATTGAACTTACGAAGTTCTGGGTTTGATTGAGTTATTGCGATATTGATTAATAGGATTGTGATTAATACGCATGGCTGCTCTTGTGGTGTTAGTGTTAATAGTCGCAGTTTGTGACTGTTAGAATATTTTTTAATATGCTTAATTAAGGAAGAAATGATGTGATTTGGTGTTATTGTTTTAATTGGGATTTCCTTACGATTCAAACTAGTATTTGTTTTGGATTTGCTGAATTTTTGGTTGCTAGAAGCTGGGGTGGTTGTTGTGTACATCCATTCTCCTTTCAAAATACCTTGAATAATTGATTACATTAACCCTTCCGATTTTGTCCTGTATGAGATTTTTAAGAAACTTAAAGCTGGGATTTAGTTGCTATATTATGAAGCACTTGTGACAAAGAAGCTGATCACCTCAGATTGCGTGGGCCAAATTTAGGCCCATAAATTGTTCGCATATGAAAATTCTGCCTTAGTTTGTTTGGGCCAAGTTTAGACCCATTTTTTTACATTAAAATCCCTTCATCGGTTTGGGCCATTTCTTTCCGTACCCGTTTTTTTCTTGTACTTAGCATAAATTATTGTATTTCCATTTACACTTTCCATGCGTTCTTTCTTCCGTAAGTAAAAAAATAATATGATCCTAATATTGATCAATCATAAGCAGTATCTCATATTGATAATCATATTGTAAATAGTAAACGGAATTAGAGCACTACTGATACAATGATCTTTCTCCTGTAGAATATCTTTATTTCCCTTTGATTTTCTTTCTTGACGGAATAGAGAGTAAGGAACATGAACTTGAGAATTATGTTATGACTCTGTGTACTCTCAGAAGGAGAGCACGACCATTTATAAACTGAATTACTTAAGTTTTAGTATTTCTAATTTGACCCCTCATCAAATTAGAAATTACTAAATGGTTTCTATACAATATTTTTTTTTCATGACATATGTCTTTAGCCAAATCTTTAATTTAGTCAGATCACTTTATTATTTGGCTTAATAAATAATGGTCCTAACACATTTAATTATGTATCATATATATGCATGACCCAAAATTAATAACAATCTCCCACTGGTCACAAATATATATGTCCAGTGGCGGATCTTGACTAAAAGTATCGGAGGGGCCAAAGTAATATAATTTTGAGATCACTAAATTCGATTATTAGTATAATGCTTCAAAAAATGACTTCTCTAACTGAACATTTTTTTATCATTAGTATAATATGCTTTAAAATATGTGAAGAGGTAGAATCTATCTTGTTTTAGTCAATAATTTTCTTTTCATCACTCTTAAAGGATTAATTTATTTTTTCATTCTTTATCAACATACTTTTTTTAAAATAATACTAAAAAATAATTGATCATAATCTAATAAAAAATTGAGACATGTAATTATTAAAAGAAAAATATATTCATTATTCTTAATACATAATACACTATTATTTTTTTCTATATTCATAAAAAAATATACAAAAAACTCATTAGATAAAAAAAATAATGTTTTCATTATCAAATAAGACAAAAGACATAAAAGGAAGAGGATAAATGAGAAATATAATAAGTTTATGTCTAACTTTTTTCTTCTTTAAAAACAAAAAGAAGACATATGAGAGTGAGAGATTATTACAATTTGTGAAAAACTAAAAAGAAAATGAAAAGGAAATAAAAATTAGGTTAATAAATATTTGGTTTAATTATTCTTTTGATTCATGCTTTCATTTAAACATGTTAAGTTGATCCTCCAATTTTTTTTTAGTCTCAATTTGGTCCCAATTTTTGAAAAATTGATCGTCATGTATGATAAATTTCGTTAAATTCCTCGAAACATATAAATGATCTTTCCATTAAAATTAAAACTGTTAATATGGATGATTTGCTTTGTTGGTAAAATTAACATAATCCTACTGTTAGTTTTTAAATAAAATCAGGAGTCAAAAGAATAATTAAACCTAAATATTTTTATTTTTTATTATATTTAATTTTATGTTTTATTATGTATTTACATTAAATGTTATGTTTAAATAAAAGAAATAAAAAATAAAAAATATAATTTTTATTAATTTCTAATATATATTGTCTATAATTTTAAAAAATTAATAAATTTTAAATATATTTTTAAATTATATATATAAATGTGTGTGTGTGTGTGTAAAAAAAAATAAAAAATAAAAATCTTGGGGGGGGTGGGGCTCCTCCCTGGCCCCATATAGTTCCGCCATTGTATATGTCCTTACAACCTTATAAATGTGTTAGACTTTATGAGCTTAAAATTGTCATTATATTACTTGAGCATACTCCAAAGTATCGTTCATTGATTATATCAGCATATAGAACAAAACCAGTTTTTCATTGCATCAATCGCAACTAAAACCAATAATGATCACTAATCTTGACACAACCAAATGACATGGATTCATCATGAAATGTGTAGCATGAAAAATTATGTGAAGGTGATCTGTATATACACATCTATTTTCAACTGGTCCAAACTTTAACTTAGTGAGATTGCTATAAAAAACTTAATGTACAAAGTGAAAAATTAAAACCACATATATAAATAACCAAATATGTCTGAAAGTTCAATGTATGCATACAAGAAATTAAACATAGAACATAAAACATATGAAAATGACTATCTTCCACTAAACCTCAGATTCCTCAAACTGTAAAACACCCATGTGAGCAACATGCTCATGAAAGACCTTGGGTGGAAGTCCTTTGGTTAGAGGATCTGTAATCATGGAGTTTGTCCCTAAATGTTTTATGGAAATCTGCCCACTCTGTACTCTTTCTTTAATAACTAGGAACTTAATGTCGATGTGCTTTGACTTAGTCGAGCTCCTATCGTTGTTGGAGTACAATATAGCTGATTTGTTGTCACAATATAACTTAAGTGGTCTTCCAATGCCTTCCACAATTTTCAGCCCTGTGACAAAATTTCTCAATCATATCCCGTGATTAGATGCCTCATAGCATGCTACAAATTCTGCTGCCATGGTGGATGAAGCTGTAAGGGTTTGCTTGACACTGCGCCAAGAAACCGCACCACCTGCCAACATAAAAATGTAACCTGAAGTAGATTTTAAGCTATCTTGACATCCTGCAAAATCTGAGTCAAAAAACCCAGTGATCTCCAACTGGTCTAACCTCCTGTATGTGAGCATATAACCTCTTATTCTCTTCAAATATCTCATGACCCTCTTTGCTGCTTTTCAATGGTCCATTCCTGGATTGCTTAAGTATCTTCCTAGAACCCCGACTATGTATGCTATGTCTGGACGCGTACATACTTGGGCATACATCAAACTTCCTACAGCCGACGCATAAGGAATCTTCTTCATTTCCTCAATTTTCAAATTTCCCTTTGGGCACTGATTGAGACTGAACTGGTCTCCCTTAGCAACTAGAGTATCCCTGGATTTACATTCATGCATGCTAAACCTTTTAAGAACTTTATCGATATAGCTCCTTTGTGATAATCCTAGAATACCCCGAGATCGATCTCGGTGTATCTGAATTCCTAATACAAAGGAGGCGTCACCAAGATCTTTCATTTCAAAATTCTTTGACAGAAATTTCTTAGTTTCGTGCAATATGCCTATATCATTAGTGGCAAGCAGAATGTCATCAACATACAAGATCAGGAAAATAAACTTGCTCCCCTTAAACTTGTGATACACACAATCATCAACAAGATTCATCTCGAAGCCAAATGAGAGAATTACTTGATGAAATTTATGGTACCATTGACGGGATGCTTGTTTTAGTCCATAAATGGATTTAGTCAATTTGCAAACCATATTCTTTGGGTCTCCCGACACAAAATTTTCTGGTTGCACCATATAGATCGTCTCGTCAATGTCACCATTGAGAAACGCCGTTTTGACATCCATTTGATGAAGCTCCAAATCATAATGTGCAACAAGAGCCATAATTGTCCTAAAAGAGTCTTTTGATGAAACTGGAGAAAAAGTCTCTTTAAAGTCAATCCCTTCTTTTTGAGTAAATCCCTTAGCTACAAGACGAGCCTTATACCTCTCCACATTACCGTTAGAATCCCGTTTGGTCTTAAATAACCATTTACAACCAATGGGTTTCACACCTTCTGGTAATGGGACAAGTTCCCAAACCTTATTGTCTTGCATGGATTTATACTCTTCCCTCATTGCTTCAATCCATTTTTCTGAATTAGGATTCTGTATGGCTTGATGGATGGTGATTGGATCATCTTCCATCACACCATTGTTAGGATCTTTATTTTCTTGGAGAAATACAACATAATCATCTGAAATGGCACTTCTCCTTTCTCTCATGGATCTCCGCAAAGGTGCTGGCTCATGAAGCATAGGTTGTTGAGGATCTTGAGTTTGTTCTTCATGAACAACCAAATCATCTTGAGTATGGGGTTCATCAGCAATGTTTTGTGGAGGTTCCGAACTTACTTCATCAAAAGTAATTGTTTGAATCGGTTCTGGAATTATTACCGATTCTTCCTCCAAAACAAATTTCCTAATCTGATTCTTCCCCCCAAACTCAATATCCTCAAAGAATGTAGCAGTCTCTGTCTCAAAAATTGTCTTTAATATGGGATCATAAAATTTATATCCCCTAGATCTCTCAGAATAACCAATAAAGTAACTACTTACTGTTCGGGAGTCCAATTTCTTTTCATTTGGCTTATAAGGCCTTGCCTCAGCTGGACAACCCCACACATGGAAATGCTTTAGACTAGGCTTTCGCCCAATCCAAAGCTCATAAGGTGTTTTAGTAGCTGCTTTAGTTGGTACTCTGTTTAGAATATAAGTTGTCGTCTTTAATGCCTCTCCCCATAGTGACTCTGGTAAGGTGGAATGACAAATCATACTCCTTACTATATCCTTATCATCTCAGCTACACCATTCATACTGGGTGAGCCCAGCATGGTGTACTGTGGGACAATTCCACACTCCTCTAGGTACTTGGCAAAAGGTCCTGGACGCTGTTCACCTGATCCATCATACCTGCCATAGTACTCACCACCACGGTCAGATCTAACAGACTTAATTCTTTTGTTGAGTTGATTTTCAACTTCAACTTTAAAAGATTTGAACACATCCAAAGACTGTGACTTTTCATGTATAAGAAATAAGTATGCATATCTTGAGTAATCGTCTATGAATGATATAAAGTATTGTTGACCATTCCAAGAAGGTGTAGGAAATGACCCACAAATATCTGTATGAATCAACTCTAAGACGTCTGAAGCTCTATATGCACCTAATCTCTTCGCTTTGGTTTGTTTGCCCTTAATGCATTCAACACAAATAACAAAGTTTGTGAAGTCAATGGACTCTAAGATTCCATTTGACACAAGTCGTTCAACTCTATTTTTAGAGATGTGACCTAAGCGCTTGTGCCATAATGTTCCTGATTGAGTATTGTCAATTTTACATTTAGTACCATGAGATTCTGTATTGAAGGTTTCATTATAGGTGGTCACAGTATCAAGCAAATATAGATTATCATAAGCCAAAAGTGAACCAGTTTCAACAATATTTGAATTAAAAGACAAACTAAATTCATTATTTCCAAATGAACAAGAATAACCAGATTTGTCCAAATAAGAAACTAAAATTAAATTCTGTCTAAATGACAACACAACAAAAGTGTCTTTCAAATCCAAATAAAAACCAGTACATAACAATAATCTAAAATGCCCAATAGCCTCCACCTCCACCGATTTGCCATCTCTAACATATATCCATCTTTCAGAATCAGTTGGCTTCCGGTAGTTTAGGCAACCCTTCATAGAAACACTGATGTTAGTAGTTGCACCTGAGTCTAACCACTAAGTGTTACCAGGTACTGACGCTAAATTGACCTCAGAACAGACCAAAGTAAGAAACATACCTTTCTTTGCATGCCAAGCATGATATTTGGCACATTTCTTCTTTACGTGTCCAGTCTTATTGCAAAAGAAATATTTGCTTTTCTGAGATTGTTTCTTTTGTTCTGGACCCTTAGCAGCTTCCTTCTTGGGATCCTCCGATCTCTTTCTTTTGCCCTTAGCCTTTGAGGTGCTTGCAAAATGAGCACTTTCTATCTTGTCTTGCTTTTGTCTTTCCTCTTCTTGCACACAGTATGAAATGAGCTCATTAAGAGACCATTTATCCTTCTGACAGTTATAAGATACTTTAAACTGATTAAACTGTGCAGGAAGATAAATCAACACCAAATTAATGAGTAAGTCATCTGAGATTTCAAGCTTTAGTGCCTTGAGTTTGAAGACAATATTAGACATGCTCATAATGTATTCCCTGATATTTCCTTTGTCTTGATATTTCATGGAGATCAAGTTCTAAAGAAGAGTACTTGCCTCTGCCTTATCGCTTTTTGCAAAGCGCTTCTCAATCTCAACAAGGAATTCTTTGGCAGTTGTTATGTCTTAAGAAACAGTGCCCCTAAACACCTCTGGGATACTACGCTTAATGATCATTGTACTCATGCAGTTTGAGCGATCCCACTTCTCATGATCCCTTCTGTCTTCGGGAGTACTAGACGCTGTAGGAGTAAGGGGTTGCTCAGTCCTTAATGCAAGATCTAGATCCATGCAGCCAAGGATAATTTCAATGTTCTCCTTCCAATCCTTAAAATTTGTTCCATTGAGGATCGGAACAGAATTCACATTGGCAGATACAAAAGCAACTATAGCTATATATAAAATAAGAGGAATAACTTATTATGCTCACATAATAAAATAAATCATTATAAAAATATATTCAAATAATGGTTTAACCCATCCCAAGACACCCAATGCACCATTAAGATAAAGTCTTTGGACAATAATATTAACTATTAGGGTTATCTGGTTGTAATGATAAAAAATTGACAATAAAGCACGCCCAACAACAAACCAATCTTTGGATTAATTTATCATCGACAAAGCAAATCTTTATAATTATCACATGTTTATCATCACAAGTGTATATGCAATCCGACAAAATATTAATCTTCCTTTGGGCCAATCAATACTCGCATGAACGTACATAAACACCAACATTTAACATTTTTCATGAACTATCTACTCAAGAGAGATCACTTTAGTGACTTCTTGATTCAATTAATTCATTTAAAATATTAAACAAAACAAGGATTTAATTATTTATTTATTTATTTATTCCAAAACCAAATATATTTATTTTATATATTAAACAACCAAAGAATATATAAAATAAATAAAATTATATTTTATATTTCAAAAAATAGAAATCCTTATGTTCAAATGTCTTATTTGAACCCAAAATTCAAAATGAATTTAATTAATTCAATTAAGGATTTTTTTTATTCGATCTCCTTCTCCTCATGCGCATAGAATCATACAGGAACCCTGAACCCTAGCCACCATGTTCTACGACCACTGCAACACTCAAAAAAATAGGGCACCAGATATGCGATGTGGCGACGCGATCCACCATGGCAGCTCCCTCGCGAGTCCTGGTCGCGCACCTGCTACCGCGAGCAACCACCACTGCAAGTCCAGAACGGTGCCGTTGCAAGTGCAGAATCGTTTCCGCTACTACGACAGAGGTCCCGCGACTGCACCATTGGAGGAACCACCGTCGACACACCATTACCGGACCTACCCTAAACGTGGAACCAAAACGTTGCTGACACGAAACCTCCACGTGTAACAGATCGACGCTACCAGAGACGAAGACGCGAAACCCCCACGCAGCCGTTGCGGCAGCCGAAGACGAAGAACGTTGACGAAGCTATCGTGAGTCGCACCACTGCAACCACACCGCCGCTGCAGAATACACCTCCACACACCTGTAGAAAACCAGAAATGGAGGTTCATTCGCAGGGGAAAAGAGGTTGTTCGTTGCTGATGAGAGGAAGAAGACAGCGTTCGCAAAAGGTGCAAAATTAGGGTTTTAAGAAATCCTAGGATTCTCAATTTGGGGTTTTTCTCCCAAAATCAAAATTGGGATTAAGGGTTCTGAATTAGGGATTTAGGGTTCTGAATAAAATTAATTAAATTACCCAAAAACAGACATTAATCAAGTATGGGTGGCTCTGATACCATATGTAAGCAAAAACAAAATATGATCCTAATATTGATCAATCATAAGCAATATCTCATACTGATAATCATGCTGTAAATAATAAATGGAAGCGTACCTGAATTGGCCATAACGATGATATTAGAGCACTACTGATACAGTGATCTTCCTCTTGTAGAGCACCTTTATTTCCCTTTGCTTTTTTCTTTCTTGATGGGGATAGGGAGAAAGGAACAGGAACTTGAAAAGTACGTTATGACTTTGTGTGCTCTCAGAAGGGGACCACGACCATTTATAAACTGAATTACTTAAGTTTTAGTATTTCTAATTTGGCCCCTCATCAAATTAGAAATTACTAAATGGTCTCTACACAATATTTTTTTATGACATATGTCTTTAGCCAAATCTTTAATTTAGTTAGATCACTTTATTATTTGGCTTAATAAATAATGACCCTAACACATTTAATTATGTATCATATATATGCATGACCCAAAATTACTAACATCTTCATCCATCTTTGCCATTCCCTCATTCCTCCACCCTTCTTTGAACCATTCGTCAGAGCGTGCACAAAGCGAAAGTCTGCGCTCAACCATCACTCAACACGACCAATATCATCTAGTCAGCGAGATCACGATGAGCTTTGCCCAATGGTGGCGTCAACGATTGAGGTTCATCGTGGTCGCCACGAGCTTGTCCTCTATGTTCTTTACACCACCTAAATGTTGCAAAATCAACCTTGGGTTTGCAAAGCAAAGGGTCAAGTTCTTGTCTAGAAATGCATGCATTGCTCAACAACACGTATGCATGTTATCTACGTCTCCATCGCACAATCAAGATCGCCTAATCCAGAACTTGAATTCACATTTTGGGGTAGCGAAGACGGAGAAGCTCAATGTCAGTGACACCGCATTGGCGAGGTTGTCCGTCGACGAGGTATATAATAGCCATGCATGTGGTATATATCTACTGCGTCATAACATGCACTACACACGCACATCACCACTGTTAATACTGATATGTAAATAATGCAGATAACAAATGATTTGCATATTATTGATGTGTGACACAGTTTAAATAAGAACTGAATCAGAAATGCAAGAATCCACTTAGTGTAAACATAGGCCAGTGGTAACCACCAAGATATTATTCTAAAACAGAAAATAATAACGTCTTCACTTCCTCCCTTAAACTAAATGGTATGAAGTGAGGCAATTAGTTTATATCAGATATATCACACACTCCTAGCAGCTTTCGAAGCTTCTTAAAAACATCAACCTTCAATGGTTTGGTCATAATATCTGCCACCTGTTCTTGACTTTTGCAATGAACTAATTCAATTATGCCTTCCTTTGTAAGATTTCTTAGGAAATGAAACCTAACATCAATATGTTTACTTCGGCCATGCATGACAGGATTTTTAGACAATTTGATGGTTGAGTTATTATCACACATGATAGTTGTGCAGTCTTCATAGTCATGTCCCAACTCCTTTAGAATTCTCTTAATTCATACTCCTTGACAAGCACAAACAGCAACTGCTACAAATTCTGCCTTTGTGGTGGATAAAGTTACAATTGCTGGTTTCTTTGAACACCATGAGACAACACTTGAATTCATTAAAAACACATAACCAGATGCACTTTTTCTATCTTTTATATCTCCTACATAGTCACTGTCTGTGAATCCCAACAACTTACCATCTCCTGCTGTCTTATAATAAATTCCATAATTTATAGTACCTTTCAGATATCGTAGGGCTCTTTTAGCTGCTTGGAGATGAATGTCCATTGGTTTTGCCATATATCTGCTTATAAGGCAAGTGATAAACATCATGTCAGGTCTTGTGGTGGTGAGATACATCAGACTTCCAACCAATTGCTTAAAATAAGTTTCATCAACAGTATTTCCGTTTTCATTTTTGCTCAATCTGCAACCAGGAACTATTAGGCTGCATACTGCATTGCTATCTAGCATCCCAAACCTACTTAATACTTACAGTGCATACTTTCTTTGACATATATAAATGCCATCTGGCCTTTGCAACACTTCAATTCCAAGGAAAAATCTCATCTTCCCCAAATCAGACATATCAAATTCTCTTAACATGGAATTTTTGAATTCAGATATCATAACGACATCATTGCTAGTGAAAATTAAATCATCAACATAGATACTTACAATAATAATTTTTCCGTCTTGATTTTTCTTGGTGAATTGAGTTTGCTCACTATCACATCGCTGAAATCCTTCAACAATAAAATGGCCTTCAATTCGACTAAACCAAGCGCGAGGAGCTTGCTTTAACCCATACAAGGCTTTGTGCAACTTGTAGACCAAGTGCTCACTACCCTTCTTTTCGTATCCTCTTGGTTGCTCTACATAGACATCCTCATTTAATTCACCATGTAGGAAGGTCGATTTAACATCTAATTGAAAAATTTGCCAATTTTGATGAGCAGCTAGAGCAATAATCATCCGCACTGTATCCATTCTTGCAACTGGTGCATAAACCTCTGTGAAGTCAACTCCATGCTTTTGAGAATACCCTTTGGCTACCAATATAGCCTTATACTTGTCAATCTGTGCATGCTCATTATATTTGGTTTTGTAAACCCATTTCACTCCAATCTATTTAACTCCAGTAGGTAGCTCGATAAGTGTCCATGTATGATTTTTGGTGATGGATTTGATTTCGTCATCCATAGCCAATCTCCAGCTGGAACTCTTTACAACATCTTCAAAACACGCAGGATCACTTGACACCATTAGTGCCATGTGGATCTCATCCTCTGATAACCCTTCACCACTAACATAATCATCTATCCATGTAAGTGGTTGTCTATCTCTTTGCCTCTGTTTGTTTGGAGATTGTTGAGACACTCCATCTTCACTTCCACCAGATACATCATCTTCTGCTACTCTTTCATTATCATTCTCAGGCTCACTGTTATTCCATTCCAAATCTGGTACTACTTGTGTCTCAGTTGTAACATCCCTACTGAAAATTACTTAATTAAATAAATAAAATAAAATATTGAAAATCAATCGACAAAATTTTATTATTTCCAAACGCGGGAAAATTCAAATTATTTTTCAACGTCCCATAATTTAAACATAACTAAATAATAATCTTATTACAAGTTTTCAAAATCGAACATAATGAAAGAACATCATAAAAAAACCCTAGCTCAAGAGCCCCCAAGCTAGCCCTCTCTCCGTCTCCATGCATCACCAGCATCACCTGTAACATCATCTGCTCCCGCGTAACGAATCACACGATCATCGTCAAACACAAACAGAAAGGGTGAGCTCAAAATAAACAATCAGTTAATTTAATAAACTTAAAAATACACCCAATTAATTTATTCTAGTTAGTTCTTGGCCAAAACCTTAATTCCCAAGGCTTTTCAACCTTCACAACACACCAATAGTTAGCCTCGAATTCAGGGTTTATGATGCTCGCACGAACCTGCCTGCTCGTGGTCCTGCCTCTACGAACCTTCCCACTCGTAGTCCAGCTCTACGGACCTACCCGCCTGTAGTCCTGCTCTACGAACCTACCTGCCCGTAGTCCAACACACGTGATCCACCAGCTACGTACCTCCTCGCATGTAGCATCTCTCAAGTGTTAGTACGAAACATACGAACTTACCTCCCTCGTATCCCCACATGAGAGTAACAAGATATGAACCTCCCCACTCATATCATCACGTGTTCATCACCATCCATGAACCTACCCGCTCATGGCACAACATCCCCTGATCCAAGTTTCACATCACAACATGATAACAAAAACAAGAAAAGCACACTACGCTACACAAGGTACATACTCAAGCTGGTCTTAGGGATTCCAATGCTTCCACGAACCTGCCCGCTCGTGGTCCAATCTACGAACCTCCCCGCTCGTAGTCCAACTCTACGGACCTCCCCACCCATAGTCCAACACACGTGATCCACCAGCTGTGAACCTTCTCGCTTGCAGCATCTCTCAAGTGTGAGCACGAAACATACGAACCTCCCCGCTCGTATCCCCACACGAGAGTATCAGGATATGAACCTCCCCGCTCATATCATCACGTGTTCATCATCAGTCATGAACCTACCCGCTCATGACAACATCAAGCATATCCCAGACTAGGACCAACACAACAAGTCATGCAAAACATATCACAACGCACCCTGCCACTACACCATCGCCTAGAGCAGCCTAAGCGCGACTAGGCGAAATTACAGTACAGACCGCCTAGCGGTTCCACATCACCGCTGGGCGCCACAACTCACAAGACATTCCTGTTTCCTAGTATCGCCTGGCGGTTCAGTCTACACCACCAGACGCTACACCAGTAATGTGACACTATTAGTTTTAGGTACTCTAATTCATTTCCTATAATTCAACCATTCAATTCTCAAACATCCAGAAATCAACATACACATTCATATATTCCAAATTACAACATCACAACACATATGCATCTTTCAAGTATAAGCACACATTCCTCTCTT
>Ga0214544_1003575_pt1:0-30000 | contig 31986 bp, 16 predicted proteins | sample CNSS3metaG_FD_160074 | JGI IMG/M metagenome (GOLD analysis project Ga0214544, IMG submission 160074) | Root nodule microbial communities from cowpea collected in UCLA plant growth center, Los Angeles, California, USA - CNSS3 | ecosystem: Host-associated > Plants > Roots > Nodule | place...
TGAAAAAGCAATGGAATCAATCTATTTTCTTTACTATTATTTTTATTTTTTTTTATCTTTTAAATTTTATTTCTATCTTTGTTTATCTTAATCCCCTATATTTTTTTATAATTTTATTTGACTAACTTTTGTATAGTTTTATAAGAACTAATTTGTTAAAAATCAATTCCGTGTTCGTTGGGAGACGACTTTGGGTTACTTTACCCTTACTATTTTGTTGACTACTTTCTTAACAATACTGAAGTTGTTATAGATAAGTAGTATTAATTTGAACGCGTCAACGACAGCGTTATCAATTTATTTATTTATTTTTCTCGGGTCTTACACAATGGCTAGAAGAATCCAAGAGAATTGGGCTTCATCAGAGCTAAGCATACCCAAGTTAATGTTTACCTGGGTAAAGAAGATGTGAAGATATAGTCTAGGATTCTTTGTAAATAACTAAATAATATTTTGGGCCAAGTAGTATATGAAAATTTATTTTGGACTTTGTCTAATGGGCCAAAATAGACTAGGAATGGTTGTCAACTTAAGTTAAGTTGGGTCAAGACCCAAGGATGACTAAATAGGGGCGCTAATTAGGGAGTTGACCAAGGGTCAAAGAGTGGTCTTAAAACTTGATGAGCATGGTATTAGTGCAATCCACATGAGAGTAGTGGCCATGTGGCACTCTCCTAATGTTGAGGATTTGCTATATGTAGTGGTCATGTGTCATTCCATGAGCGGAGAGGATTCTCCCATGTAATGGTCACGTATCAACCTCTCATTGGAGAGGATTTCTAGCTTGCTCTCCAAGATTTCCAAGATGACACTTTTAGGATTTGCTCATCTAGGTTTAAGAAAACTTGATCCTATAAATAGAGATATATACCTCATGTAGTTCTAGCTTGAATTTGAGAAATGAAATGTTGCCGAAATTGGTGCACACCTCTTGTTTGAGCTCATCTTAGAGTGGAATTCTCTTTAAAGCCACTTTAGCTTCCTTCCTTGGAGTTGGTCACACCTCTCTTAGGAAAACCTTCACCAAATACCGAAACCGAGACACATTCTCCTCACTATCATCTAGCTTCTACACAAGTCGTCTCATCCATGAAGTTTGTTCATGCGTTTTTCATGGAATTTATTAGAGATTTCAAAGTTCATAGTAATATCTAACCCGACCTTAGTTGGAAGATTTGAGTTGATAATTTAATTATCCAAATTAAAGGGTTTGATAAAAGTACCCATAGATTAGTTAATGAATGTAAAATGGTATAAAAGAATATATTTAAACAAATTTTATTTTATAAATTAAATACGTATTTCAAGATAAAAATATATTATTACGTCATTTTAGATTTTGAACATGATTTTATTTATATTTTTAAAGATTGTATATGATTTTTTATTTAAATAAATAATTGTAGTTGATATATTGAGTATTAATTAAATTTAATTTCTATTTATTTTAGAATTTTACATTTAAAATTTCAATTTAAATTACTGTCACATTCAATTTTTTTATAATTTTTATTATAATCATATCATCATGAAATAATAATTAATTTTTTTTATTTGAGGAACATATAATAAATTTAAGAGTATTCCAATAAATCATAAAAATAATATAATAACTAATTATCTCTATATATACTAGCGTAACACAGACACTATCGCGTCTGTGTGTATATATTTTTTAAATATACGTGATATTATATTAGTAAGTGATAATATTATAATGTTATTAAGTTAATATATAAATTAAAATTATATTTATTAAAAATAAAGTAAAATATATCAGAACAGATAAAAGAATAACCATTGATAAATAAAGAAGAAGAGAAGAAGTAGAGACATCTGATTTTATAAAAAGTTTATAAAAGTAACGATCAATTTTTAAAAATTTAATAAATTATTATATTTAAAGAGTAAAATTAGTATTTTAAAAAGTGAACACAAAAAGGAGAATCCCCTTTATATATCGTTATAGATGATAACCGATCGTAGGTGATAACAAAACTAAGTTTAACAAAATTTTGTAGTATAGACCACAGTCTAATTCAATTGTGGAGGACAAATATTCAATTGTATTTAATATTTGGTATTCTTCTTATACAAATTAATTTAGGGATTTAGATTTTCATAAACATAAAATGCAAATAAATGAATTTAATAACCTCAATTTATTTTTTTTAAATAAAATAAATGAATTGTTTGAACTTAATAAATAAAAACTATATTAAAATTTAAACAAAAATATTATAGTACATTAAATAGATGTATTGAAAAATATAAAAGAAAAATATATCATATGAAAATAGTTAATGTTATTATCTGATTGTGAATTATTAATAAATGCAAATTTATGCCCTCATTTAATCTTTAATATTGACTTCTTAATTGATATATGTACTTAAAATATTGTTTTAATTAGAATTTGTTATAATTACATTTATTGAACTTGTTATATAAAAATTTGTTAAAAATAGCTTTTATAGTTGTATTAATGTTCTTTGAATATTCTAAGGTGTGCTCGTACACTATAAGATCCATGAGTGTGTAGGGATGACAACGGGACGGAGCGATGACGGGTCTCGCAATCTCATACGTATCTCCATAACAAAAATCATTATTATCCTCATACCCAAACTCAACGGGTATTAAACTTTTGTCACATCCCCATCCTTATCGGGTAACGGGTATATACTCGTACCCATACCCATATTTGTTTTCTTACTATTTCAATATTAATTAATTAATTAAGTTCCATAAAATAATATACAATTACGGTAAAGGAAATATGATATTATTAAATATTCAATATGAAGTGGATATTTGTTTCTACGATATCAAATATTTAGAAAGAAAATATAATTGTATACATTTCAAATTAGAATACCAAATCGAATTTTATAACAACCAAAACATTTATTAAATTTGCAAACATTAATGAAACCTAATTGATAAAATCTAAAATTATTTTTAAAAAAGTATAAAAGGAAAACAAATATTCAAATTAAAATATATTTTAAGTGTTTTTTTACTTCAATTTTTTCAATTCTCGTGATACACTAATAAAAGTTATAATACATCACTTAATCAAAATCATGCAAAGAATAAAGATTAAAGTAATAATAATAAATTTTCAACATAGATCTTGTATCGTTTGAACTTCAATATATGTTCGATGGTGATAAAAAAAATATTCATAGCAATTATATTAAATTTTTATATTATAGTAAATAAAATTTATTTATACAATTATAGTGACAACATTACTTTTCAATAATGAGTTAGAAAATAAAAAAAAAAGTTATATAAAATATATCAAAATAATATTCGATATGATAAAAATAAACAACAAATAAAAATAATAAAAAAGTTTCAAATATATGTCTTAGAAACAATTTGAGAGATTATTGAATGAAATCGCACAAGGTAAAACATATATATAATTACAAGTATGATAAGATGAAAAATAACTTAGAGATCTAAGAAAACTTTTCAAATATCAACATAGTCGATGGTTGAGAAATAACGAAAATTGTTTTAGCAAAACTAAAAAATTCTTCAAATGAAACAAAATTAATAGTAATAGAGTAAAAAGATAAATTTTTAATATTATCTAGTAATTGAAAAGTTAATACTATTAAACACTTGAATTAAGAGTGTTTAACATTTTCATATGAAAGAAAAATATACAATAAATAAAATTATTAAAAAAGAATAAAAATATTTAAATGTGAGACATTAAAAATATTTAATTAGCATACATCAATTGAACATAATTGGATAAATGTTATGATAATATGAAAAATATATTGGAGATGCAAAAAAATTTCTTGAAAAACAAACAATTAGAAGAATTAAACAATAAAAAGTGTGGTAATATATATTGAAGACAGCTGAAATACATTACGAAAGATCTCAAGAACTAAAATTTTAGCCGGTCCTCCTTTTTAACACCTCCTTCTGTTTTACACATTATCCTCTCTTTCTTCTTCCATTCTTATGTTATTTTTTCTTCTCATGGAGTGTTAAACCTCTAGAGTGATTTTGTTTTAATTTCCTAATGGAATTATAAAGTTAGATGAATACAATTCTTTATTCTCTTTATTATTGTTGTGATTTATTTTTATGTATATCTTTTATCTCATAATAAAAGTAAAAATAATTATTTTTACATTGTAGCAATTTAGTACGATGTTAAATCTACATAATATAACAATCATATGAGTGAAAGGATTTTTACTTTTAATTAAGAGTCTATTTTGATTAAAGTTAGAAACTTTAACAAGAACTAATCAATAATTTACTTTGATTAATTAATTTGTTACTTGAAAAAGAGGTAAGAGAATAAACATGATTAAACATACTAATATTTAATTAAGAATGTACTTTGGTTAAATTTACTATGGTTAATCTAAAAAGTTTATACTTTTGATTGAGAAATGTGCAATTCTTAATATTAAAAATGAAAATAAATTAATTAAGAATTTACATTAATTAAATTGAAAATTTAAGACAATAATCAATAGAATAATATTTAGAAAACCAATTATGAATCGACCTATTTTGAAAGACTATGGAATCAATCTATTTCTTTATTCTTATTTAATTTTTTTATCTTCTTGCAATTTTATTTGTTTCTTTCACTTATTATTTTGTTATTTAATTTTTATTTTTATTTTTTTTATTATATTTTTTTTACTTTATTTGTCTAATATTTGTGTATAGGTTTTATAAAAATTAATTTGTTAAAAATTAATTATGTGTTCGTTGATAATAGAGATGTCAAAATGGGTTCCAACCCGTGAGCCAACCTTGCTCACCACGAGTTTGGGCCATGTTTGGTTGAGAAAAATTCAATTTTTTCAAAAGTGGGTTGAACTGAACCTGACTCACATAACTCATAGGTTAAACGGGTTCGAGCCGAGTTGAAAGTGAGTTGACTCACTTAACCCACCAATATTTTTTTGTAATTTGTTTTAAATTTTTTTGTTATAATTATTTACTACTTCTAATTATATAGGTTCACAATTTCCTATTTTTACATATTTTTAAATGCTAGAATGTTGTTCAATAATATTTGAATAGTTTAAATGTTTAATTAATTTGTTTGTCAAGTTATATAAGTCGATACTTTAATCTTTAACTATTATTTTTATAATATTATTTCGAGAATTAGGCGAACACTTTGATTCCACTATTATCAAAAATAAATTAACTTAATTCACTATTATTGTAATACAATAAATATATAAAATAAATAGCAAAAAAAAAAAAACATGTGTAAGTGAATTAACCCATTAATCCACCAACCCGTGGTGATCGAACCAAGTTGCAAAATTTTTGACTCACTAAAAAGTGAGTCAACCCGTGTCACTCTGACACCGATACTACTTTGAATTTTGTTATCCAGAATAATTATTTTGGTTACTTGCTTAACATTACTGTTATACTTAATAGTAGGATAGCATTATACAATAAAAGTATGGAATTTGCTTTTGTAATAAATAGTTTAAAAGTAAAAATACCTTTTTGTTCCTAATTTTCGTTTAAGTTCTATCAAATCGGTCATAATTTTGTTTTTTTGTTCAAATAAGTCTCAATTTTTGTCAATTATGTTCAGTTTAGTGATTTTTTTTGCTAACACCGTTTAAATCATTAATGGTAATGAATAGTGACTACCACATGTCATTTCGTGATTTTTTAAAATATTTTAAAATTTTTTTAACTCATTTAATATTCACATGTTCACGTGTCAACCCAACAATGTGCTTTGTGTCAAAGTTAATGTCTTATATTAATTTTGGTTCTTATATTCGTTAGTTTTATTCAATTCTATGTTTTTTTTAAATGAAACAATTTTGTCCCTCTCCAACTTGAAACCAAATTTATTTTTTATATTAAAATTTACATTTTTTTAAATATTTTTATTTAGGGTTACAATTAATTTAAAATTAGAACCAAAATTTTAAGGATAAAGACTAATTTTAAAATTTTAGATCAATGATGTTAGTTTACATCCTTAAAATTTTTTATCTAATTTTAAATTAATTCTAAGCTTAAACTAAAAATATTTAATAAAAATGTGAATTTTAAAAAAAACATCATTATAACTTTTATATAAAAAATTTAAATTTGTCATAAGGACAAAATTGTTTAATTTTAAACAAAACTAGGATTAAATTGAACAAAAATAACAAATATAGGGATTAAATTGAATATAAAACATTGACTATGATTCGTGGACATTTTCTCAAAAATAAATAAAAAATTAAAAAAAACTACAAAGTGACACATAACAATCATTGTTCATGCTTATTACCATTAATGATTTAAACAGTGTTTAAAAAAAATGAGCAAATTGAACAAAATTAATAAAAAGTGGAATCTATTTGAAAAAAATAAAATTAGAACTGATTTTACAAATGTTTACGAAAATTGAAAAAAAAAATATTTTAACCTAGTTTAAAATTATATAATCATTAAACTTAATGTATAATATGAAAACGTCTTATAAAAGGAGAGGGAAGTTTACTTAACTGACCAGTCTCATAAACTTACAATGATATATACAAAAAACAATACTTTTTAAATAGCTGAAATCTAATTCTTCTCTCAATTAAAATTAGACTTTTAAAAGGTTTTTATATTTTAGTTGTTTACACATATTGTACATCGAAAATAAATATTTTTTTGTTGAAAGCGCTATTGTACATTAAATTTGAAGACCGCTTAATGAGAAATTGAATCTTGATTTATGATATTATGAAAAATTGTGTTTACTTTTCAACAACTTTGAGTGTGACTGAAACAAAACATTGGAAATGATTTTGATTAGAAAAATAAACGTTATGTGTGTAGATCTAACTCTTGTCAATTAAAAGTTTATTATTAGTTTTTATCAATACTTTCAATTAGTTTATTTAACTAATTAAGTCTAATCTAACGTAAAGTTAACACTAAACAAGTGATTATAACGTGCCCATTTTAACCCATAATTCTATTTTATTTTGATAATTTCTTAATTGTATTATATAATTTAGAGTGTGTTGACAGATATCCACTATTAAAATTACATTCACCAATTTGACACTTTATTCAAACTTTAATCCATAATTATACTAATTTAATAAAAAAGGGTGCATCAGTTTAATCAAAGGTGTTGTGGTTATTATAAAAAAGAAAAAAACTTGTTTCATCCACAAATTAAATTAAATTATAAAGTATTTAGTATCTACATTTTATAAAAAATATATAAAACATCTTTCCCAACATATATGAGGTATCATGTAAAGTGTTTTTCATTTAACAAACCAATTTCCAACTATAGTACAACATTCACATATTATTCATTGGAATCATGTTTTACTTAACTTTCATAAAATATAGAAATGAAATAATATCTCATTATTTAATTTAATGACGAAACAAGATTGTTTATTATAATTTAAAACAAAAAATATATTTAACTTTAAAATTTAAATTATTCAACTTGTGTTAATCAGATTTGATTGACACATAAATATATTAATTAATTTTTGATGTTATTATGTGATAATTAAAAAGTTTTGTAAAACCCTATTAATAATTATGTAACATTAATATGTTACAATTAACATATTGATTCGAGATTGGACATAAATTTAACTAATAATTATACTAATTTTATCAAAATATTACTTTTAATTTACATGTGAAATTGTAGAATTGATATACCCCACATAGGGCTACATGTTTATCATTTTTCTGTAATGTAAAGTAAGATTCCCTCCTTTCAAATAAATCAAATCCCACCATTTAAATAATACGTTACGTGTACATGCGGAGATATGGTTTTGGAGGTCGTTTTTCTTTTTGGTTTGTGTATGGTTTTGGTACTCGGATTAAAAATAATCCTCCAATTATCTAACTCATATTCTTAATGTAATTTGTCATGCAAAATTTGTACTTATACCTTCTGTGCATATCCATGAAATCCGATCAGCATTTTCTGAGTTTCTTTTTTACATATAATGATTCTCTAATTAACATTTTAATTATTAACAATAATTACTTTTAATAAATTTGTACAGCCATCTGACATCTACTTGTTTTTACCATTTTCTCATAATTACACAAATTTATTTCGCTAATTACTGTTATTTTTGAAAATCGTAAATTAAATGGTATAAATATTTTTAATACTCAACTTTAATGTTTTTGGACACATATTAAACTTATATTTAAAACATTATGAATTGCAATTGTAATTGGTACTATGAAAACTTCCAATTTTAATAAATGGTTGTCATAAATAATTAAAATGGGCGTTTAAGAAATTAAATAATAAAATTAAAGGAGAGAGAGAAATAGAGTATAATGTATGTTATATATATAAGTAGTTTAGAGGTGGTAGTACAGAAAAGAAAGAGAGGAGTGAGGAAAAAGGGTGAAAGAAACAAAGGGGGCAGCAAAAAGTAGCACCTCCCCTAAGCTTATCCCAGCGCCAGACACCACCCTCTTCCGGTAGTTTCAGCCCACTGACTGTGACAGTAACACCAATGGGGGAGGTCTTAGTAACCCTTCTCTACCTTTCTTTTTCTATTCACTCTTATGTGTTTTACACACATGAAACTACTAACCTCTATTATTATTTTTGTTCCTGTTCTGATTTTCTGCTTCTTTTGTGCTGTAGGAGGGAAAGAAACCGGAGGAACCCAAGGTGGAGGAGAAGAAGCCAGAAGAAGCCGAGAAGAAACAAGAGGAGAAGAAGGAAGAAACAGCGGAAAAACCAGCAGGGGAGAAAAAACCAGAAGCGACTCCTCCACCGCCACCGCCACCGCCCGAGATTGTGCTCAAAGTGTTCATGCATTGCGAGGGTTGCGCTCGGAAGGTTCATCGCTCCCTCAAAGGATTCCCAGGTGGGTCCCACTTTTTTTCACACAACACCCCCTTTTGATTCGTGGCATCATATCTGAACCCACTCGTGTGTGTTTGAGTTTAGGTGTCGAAGAAGTGCTCACCGACTGCAAATCTCACAAGGTGGTTATCAAGGGAGAGAAAGCGGATCCTCTGAAGGTTTTGGAGAGAATACAGAGGAAGAGTCACAGAAAGGTGGAGCTTCTCTCTCCGATCCCGAAACCTCCAGAGGAGAAGGTCCCGGAAGAAGAAAAACCAAAGCCCAAGCTCGAAGAGAAAGTACAAGAGGTTTGCTTCATTCTGCACTCGCTACTGCTCGCTATCTGTTTTACCTTATAATTATACCGGTGTTTATCTTTTCCTTCGGCGCAGCCACCGATTGTGACGGTTCTGAAAGTTCACATGCATTGCGAGGCTTGTTCACTGGAAATCAAGAGACGCATCCAGAGAATGAAGGGTATGTCTGATTTAATTTTTCCTATGCTACAACCCATCAGCACGAGGGCTATTGGATTTAGCAGAAAAGTACTTTCACTGTTTGAATCTGAATCACCCATGTGAAAGGAATTATTCTTATTATTTTTATTATTGTTTCATTATTCTCGTTTCATTAATTCCACTACCCCGGAACTTTAAATCGAATTAATTAAAATATTAAAGTCGTCAGATTTAGGTTGAAGTGATGCAGTTGTGGTAAAATTCCGTGCCTTTATAATCCCATTTAATATTCATTGCAATTGGTGAATAGCGAGCCCCATCATTTAATTTGAGTTCAAGTGAGTTTTTTTATTACTACCATTAAAATTGTGCAGGGGTGGAATCAGCTGAACCCGATCTGAAGAAGTCAGTGGTGAGTGTGAAGGGCGTGTACGATCCAGAGAAGTTGGTTGAGTACGTGTACAAGAGAACTGGGAAGCACGCAGTGATCGTGAAGCCGGAGGCAGAAAAGAAAGAGGAGAAGGTGGAGGAAGCAAAAGAGGAGAAAAAGGAGGAGGTTGAGAAAGAGAAGAAGAAGAGTGGTGAAGGAGAAGAAAACAAGGAAAAGAAAGAGGAAGAAGCAAAGGGTGAGACGAAGGCAGAGGAAACAGCAGTAGTAGCAGCAGCTGCAACATCTAGTGAAGAGAGCAACAAGGTTGTTCCAGAGGTGAAGATTAATGAATACTTCTATAACCCACCAAGGTATGGCATGGAGGTGTATGCATATCCTGCACACCCTGTACAACCAGCATACCCTGCATATTTCCATGCCTACCCTCCCCAGATATTCAGCGATGAGAACCCAAATGCCTGCACTGTCATGTAAAAACGGAAGGGGTCAAGGGTGAAATGGGAAAATTCTCAACTATGGGTGCCTCATAATATAGATTATACCCTTTCCTGGGTTACTTATGCGCTGTTGTACTATTCCTGCTGAAAGTACACTGTATGCATAAACTATAGAATTTTCAATTTCCTAAGACTTTATGTTTAAGTACAATAAATATACTATACTACTTAAAAAATCAGAAAAATTAAAATAAGTAGTATCAGTGACTGCAAGTTTAAGCTTCAAAATAAGATGAAAATCTTTAACAAAAAAATAAACTATTTTTATGACATTTTATTTCTTTGAGTTTTTTTCGTCTTTAAAAAGTATATTATTAAATGTATTTCTTCATAATCGCTATATAATATTCACAATAACTTCTCAACATCTAAATCTCGTCTTTCATCAAGGGAGATACATTCGGAAGACAATCATGAAATAATCTTTACTAAATTTATTGCGATAAGTGATGTATATGTTCATACTCAGAAATCATGTTTTCTTTTTTCCTGAGATGTCATAAATATGTCGTAAAAAATGTCATAAAATATAGTTCATATCTCTTGAATATTTGAGAATGAAAAATCTATTTATATATACAAAGTATTAAGATTCTCGTTTCCTTAAAATTTATTTAAAAATAGGTTAAATACGTTTTTAATCCTAAATTCATATTAAATTTTTATATATTTTATTTTAAAACTTTAAAAATAAATAAATATTATATTATACACATTCGAGAACATCTTATTCACTTGATCCGAGATGATCAAGCTTAAATGTACTTGGGATAGCATGATAAGATGTTGATTAGGACAACAACAAGAATGATGGTGATTAAGTTAAGATAAATGGCTAAAACTCAATAGGAGAGTATTAAGAAAGCTAATCAAGATAATTAAGTACTTGTATCATATTCATTTAGGTAAAAACTCATAAACACACTATAAATAGCATAGTAAATTAATTATATTCATTATTTAAGCATTTATTACCATGTGACACTTGGCTAACTTGAGCGTGAAAATGTCTTATGGAGAGACACATTCCTTTTTGGTCTTGAGGAGACGAAGACCTAGGATATCTCAGCTTGAAGGTTGAAGTACGTGGGAAGAGTTATCCATGAAAGTCTTTGTAGGGTATATTCGGTCTCGAGAGAACATATACGGTCCTTTTAATCCAATTGAGTTAAATACTTTTATGTGTCAAATACAACTTAGGATGGAGTTTGACTTGTTTACATCATTTTGGCACGTTCTAGCTTAAATGTCACTTTAGAATATCGTTTAACAAGTTCAACAAAATTAATGTTATTAGCTTAAATATTGATTCATTTTTAAAATTTGAGGATGAAATTGCATCAAGGTTTGGGATATGGACTACAATAAGCATTCACTTAAAATTGTAGGAGAATTTGATGCAAATTTAAATGGAATGCGGACTTACGAAATTTTAAGAGTTACAAAATTTTAAGAGTCATATAATTACAATATGTAATATAAAAGTTCATATAATTACTATATGAAATATTATGGATTTTGGAAATTTTTAGGTATTACGAAAATAAGAGAGATATGAGATATATGATAAATATAAGAAATATGTTATAAGAAAAAACTATTTTATTTTATTCATACTCTCTCTCTCTCTCTCTTCTCTCTCTCTCTCTCTCTCTCTATATATATATATATATATATATATATATATATATATATATATATATATAACAAAACGTAACAAAATATAAAAATATAGAGTATTTACTATATCTCAATTTTCATTTCCTAATTCTAAAATAATAATTAATTTCTTAAATTGAAATACATTTTTAAAAAATAAAAATGTTTACTAAAAACTATTTTTAATAAAAAAGAGATTGTAAATATTATCAGCAATGAGTCATATAAGAAATCCTAGAAGGGATCGAGCAAACAATGAATGAGGTCGCCTTACAAGAGCCTGCTATTGAATCTGATGATAAATTTGAGACTGGTCTGAACGAGTTAAAGTTGACCGATGCATTGTTGTCTTTCAAATAATTAGAAAGTGTTATCAACCTATCAACCTTGATGTCAATGCGAGCAAGTGAAAATATTTCCTTTATTTATCATCGAATTAGTCAAATCAAGCTCAAGGTGCGTTCTTCACCCTTCATCACGTTTTACAAAATAGTCAATCGACAATTACACGTGAACGGATTGAAAATAGTCGTCAAATAACTTTATGTGATTTTTTTTTTCTGAAAATAAAGTCCAAAAATTATTTATTCGAGAATTTTCTCTTTCCAAATACAAATTTAGGCAAGATGTAAACTTAAATAAGTGCAAACTTAAGCGAATGTCTGATATAATTCCAATTTTATGTTTAAGTGTAGAGACTAAAAATATATCCTTTAGAATAACTCTAAGAATACTACTTTTTTAGAAAAATATTCTAAAACATTTATTCTAAATTGATCAATTTTACCTTATCAACTTAGATTGCTTTAAAATTAAAAAAAAAAAAATCTCATACAACACCTCCTTAATGTTATAATAAGAGAGAAAAGGATTTCCTGCTGTATTTGATTACATATTCACACAATTAATTCAATTTAATTTATATATGTTACTATTAAATGAATACGAATACATAAAAGTTGAATTTATTAAAATAAAATATGATTTGTTCAATTTCCACATAATAATGATTCTAAATTATTAAGTGGGTGAATGCATAGTAAAACAATTATAGAGACCAACAATGCGGGCAGGCGGCCATCCAACATTTGACCTTCTTTTCTTTGTAATTTTGCTTTCCGTCATGATAAAATAAAAAGTACAAAGAAAAATGAAGACGATAAAAAAATAAAAAACAAAAACAAAGAGAAATGAAAGTTAAGAAACAAAGAAAGCAAACATTTATATGAAAGTATATAAAAAATAAGAATAATGAAATATGATTTTACTAGAGGTTAAGGATACCTTAAAAAACAAATCACAAACTTTGTAACACGACTATATTAAATGAATTTTTCACTGATCAGTTTTAACTTAATTTAAAAGAAAGAGATTCTAGTAAAAAAAAAAAATTAGTAAGAAGAATGAACAAAAGGAACATTACAACAGACATTTTTTTTTTCGAAAAGAAGACCTAGATGGATTACTATTGTAGAAGAAGGAAACAAATAAAAGTGGTTGAGAAGGAGATATAATGATAGAATAATGATAATAGTATATTTAGGTCACTGCAACATACCTTACGTCTTAGAATTTGGGCATTCCAATTTGAAGAAAGGTCCGAAATATTTAGAAAGTATTTACTAAACTGAGTGGATAGATTGGTAGCATTACACAGAGAAAGAGAGTTGGGTGTCACTCTTATACTCTCATAGTTAACGCCAGGAAGAAGATACATTAGATTGCAAAAGGACAAAAGCTTCAGTCATGATGTGTAGCCTCCCTTCTTAATAGTATTATCTTTTTTGTTGTCCTTTCAAACCAAACCAATCGAATTTACAGGGATCCAGATTGCACTCTTTTTTAATATCACTTTCAAGCCGTACCCATTCATTCCGAAAAAAGCACTTGAAAGCAAAGGTGAGCCCTCTGCCAAGTCAGTTTGAAAGACACTCTCCAAGACCCTGCCCCACTCTTCCTCAACCACAATGCTAGCTGCTAAGGGAAATCCATCTCCTTAGCTAACTTAATGGATAAACATCATGCCATTAAGACCATATCATAATTATTCAAAGTTTATTATATACTTATTTATTCAACTTATCTTCTTCCCTATTATTTCATCATTTCAAAATGTTCAAGATTTTACATTAATTATAAATAAGACAAATTAATAATATACGAGTAAATCTAAATTTTATCTTATAATTTTTAATAAACCATCGATTCTTTAATATTAAAGAAAGCCATAACTAATCTTGAAAGTGTATTTTTATTTTAAAAGTAATGTATTAAAATAAACAACTTTTCTGACCTTAATAAACTTGTCAACCAAATTTCATTGTATATTATATTGAAACATAAATTTCCTTCTTTATTTTTATTTTTATCTTTCGATAATATTTTTCATATAATGATAAATTTTCTTTAGAGTGTTAATATAATTGAGTTGATAAAATACACAGTGATGTATAATATGGTGTTATAAAAGAAAAAGATAATAATAGATCACATAACACTTTGAGAAACCTTTTATAAAATTTAAAATACTTGCCATATACATTTGCACCATTTATGTAATCACATGCACAATCAACTTGATGGGACTAATTAATAGAAAACTACTTTCACTTAATACAAAATTTATATATGAATATCTACACATCTATGCATTAATCAACTTCATTTTCAAATCATTAACTAAGATTCGAATGGTTCCACATCTACTGTTTGAATGAATTAAAACATGTGGCACTACAAATAGTTTACAAAACTATTTATAGAAAAGAAAGTGTACTTCAAATGAATATGTGTGTTTGAATGATTTTCCTCAAATGAAAAAATACACCACATCTATCGTTTCCTATGGAGCTATATATAAATACAATATTAACCAACTTGAAAAAAAAAATATTAACCCTAAAAAAATCAAAACAAAGAAAATCAAATGATAAGAACACACTTGCATTTCACAACACTCATGTATTTTGTTTTACCTCTTTCAAGTGCTTACCTTTCTCCATTACTTAGTACGAACTCATAACTCTATGTAATAAAACACATGTATGTTAATTAAGTTACATCTTACAAAGTAAAATTGTATAATAAACACTTATCCTAACCAGTTTTTTTTTTTTTTTCAAATTTTGTCACGTTATTCAAATGAGAATAAAAATGTGCTATAAGATAATGTTCTACACAGCCTATCAATAAATTTTCACTTGTGCTTGTGTAATTAAGTAATTAGTCAAAAGTAGTATAATATAATATTAATTTCACAATATAATATTAATTATCATTGGAGTGCAAAGCAATATCACATTCCTTCTTTTACGAGGTTAAAAGGTTGTGCTAAAAAGTGCAAAGAGAGAATGAAAATATAAAATGGAGAAGGAATCCTAAGAATTATATTATTCAGACTAAAATTTAATCAGACAATTCAATTAGTTATAGGCATCATGTCCAAATAAAAAATATTCTGAAAACTTAAATCTTTTCCAAATTGGAATAAAATTGGTCACACTAGCATGAATTGGAAAAACTAAGAAAATTAGCGAGCAAAAGGATTAGTCAGTTGATTAAGAAAAAAAACATGTTTATTTGTTGTTTTGGCTATTGAAGTGATTTGTAGTTACTAATGAATTTTATTTGTTATTATGTATTAGATACTTATTTTATATATGGCTTACTTTTGTTATATATTATGACTTACGGCATATTTTTAAGTGAAGTTTAATTTTTAATTTTATAAATTTATGTCTATCATTTCTTTTATTACTACGTATATAAAATATTATCTTTCCAACATCCATAAATTCACTACTTATAGAAACTTTTCATAACAAATTATGTGAGATATTATAAACAATTAATTTAGATATAAAATGTTGATATGATCAGGATAGGTCAGGTAATGTTAGTCATATATTATAGTAGATAAAATATTTGTAAATATAGACAAAATGACCATTGACATTTAAATAAATTTAAATTCAAGATATAATATGTTTTACGAAATCCTTTGATTTAGATTTAGTTATCTAGAAATATTTTAATCATTATATGTTGTCAATTTAATCAAATAAATATAAAAAAAAGCACAATTGATAAGGATAAAAAATCAATTTAGAAGTTTAAAAAAGTGCTTCAAATGAGGACTTAATGAATGTATTTGATGTATTGTCTGATTAGTTTATTTTTGTAGAGTTGGATACAATCAAACCTATATAGTTTGATAAATTTTCGATGAATCATATCATTGTGTAAGTACTTGTTTGTCTTATCAGTTTATATGTATATCACTGATGAATTTCACTTTGTATCATATGATCTTGTTTCGTCTAATGAGTCTTTAGATCTCTTAATCAATGCATATTGAATCATATGGTTACTTTGAAAGCACACATTAGATAATCAAAGATAAGAAATATATCAAAGTAAAAACATTTTCCCACAAATGATTTCTTTCCTATGTTTGAGGAGGATTTATACGATTGATTCAATAATTAATCAATTTGATGGCTTTCGTTTTCAAGACTAAACATGTTAGATGAATAAGTATACATAACTTCATTATCATATAATGCTTGTTATCATCAAAATCATTTTAAAGATCATTCATCTAAAGGATGTTTTGTATCGCACGAACTTACGAAAACTACTTGGAGCATTAGTCTTAATGCTTTGTATCGTCTGCACTTAACAAATTGTTCCTTCGCATAATGTATCCATAAGGACTTTCTAATTCAACACACAACTTAAATAAAAGAAATTCAAAGATAATGTCATTGTTTACAATCTTATAGTTGTAGCAATCCATAATTATTGTCACAATTTCAACAAAAGCAATAGTTTCTCCAATCTCCCCTTATTATCATCCCTCAACTACCTAAGAGAAACAATTTTCAAAAATTTCATTAAAAGCATTTCTTATATCTTTAAAAGTAAAACAAAGATAATGAAGGAATAATGATACTTGTGAAGAAAGAGAAGTTCATGTGCAGAAGAAAAGAAAAAAGTTTCCCAAAAAGACATCAATGACGAAAAAACACTACAAATGTTGAAAGAAAGCTCACTAGAGTAAGTATAAATTGAAATTGAGTAGAAACAAAAAAAAAACCTAAAAAGAGAAAAACATATTCATATTAAATAATAAAAGGCAAAATGGTAATGTTAGATACTTATTATAGGTGAAAGTGGTCACACCTTAATTTCATAAATCTCAAATAATCTCAACTTATTAGGTTCAGTGTGATGGAATGTTGGTATAAGTCTTAGAACCCAATGATACTATTCAAGTTACAAATAGCCTAAGAAGTATATTGTTATATTCTAAAAGCCACACCTCCATATGAGAAATAAAAAAACTCCTCATAGTGGCAAGAAAATTATAAAGTCTCAAAGACCTCATATTATGGGTGAAAACACTAAAAGAGAAAAGAAAATTCGTATAGAGTGAGAAATTGTTATGTTCTTCACTAGCTTCACTACCCTCCTTACTTTGATTCCTTCTTCTATTATTGTTCTTTTGAGTTGTTCTTCCACTTTCAAGATTGAATATAGTTTATTAGTTGGAACCTCTCCAAAAATAATAAAACATTAGAAAAATCAAGTCAAACAAAAACAAAGTTATTTACAAGATGCAATGGGAAATACAATTAATTAAGAAAATAATAGAAAAAATAAAGTCTAATCTAGTAAATGTTGAACAAATTGGTTAAACTAGGGATAAATCTTTGACAATGACACCATAAAACTCATTAACATCTTGGAAAGTGTACCAACTGAAGTAGTATAGTTGATAAATCAAGTCACCTCTACAGCAATTTGCATTCGTGTAGACAATTTGAACATCTACTAGTAAATACTAAAGAGCTTTGAATAGAAGATTGATATGAATAAACTAACTACAATCCTAACATTAACACAAGAAAGGTAAACACATTTTCTTAACATTTCCAACGAATTTGTTAGTATACAAAGTGGTTGATGATAAAATAAAGAGATAATTGGGACTTAATAACCATTAAAATTTCAATGTATGGGACAACCTTCGAAACAATACCTTTTAGATGATTGGAGTAGTTAAAAAAAGAAAAAACATCCCAAATTCTCAATTTTTTTGATTTCTCAAGTTTCTCTAGTTTCTCCATGTTCTCATGTTTGTCCAAGTTCTCAAGTTTATCAATCAAAAAGAACGTTACCAAGTCTCTTCATCCCACTACCTTCAAAAACTTCTACTTCTATTTTTCTATTAGGTTTTCTGTTATGATTTTTTGTTGCTTGTATTTTTCCTTTATATTCAAGCATATGTCACTTTTATAAAACAACTTCATTCTCATACTTTCAATAAAATATTTCTCTTCAAGTCTCACTTCTGTTTTATCAAACACTCACAAAGAATGAGAAAAACACCAAATATTATGCTTAATATGGAATCCCTTAATTTTTCAACCTTAGGTTTATAGATTTTAAAATATTTTCCAAAATGAAACTGAAACAAGAATAGATGATCGATTCAACCAAAAATAAAGGTGTAAAAGATAAAAGATAAGAATAAATTTAAATTAAAATACAAAGAAACTACAGAGAGCATGAAAATTAACTACTCCAAAATATTTGAAGTGCATAAATTGAATAAGAAAAATATAAAACTTGAAGTTGAAACTTTTTTCAATGCTCGCTATGCCGAGAACCATGCATTCACAACCCCACAACAAGTAACATTTTCTTCTCTTAGAAGTAATCTTTATTTTGTTTTATGTACATAAATAATTGTTCTTTTAACAAATTTGTAAAACATTACCCGACAAGTTTGGAGTTTGCAAAGATTTCATTATGTGATATCATCACATCAATGGAAAAATACAAATTAATGATGAATTATTATGTTAGGTGTAATTCACCTGTAATGATAAGTTGATCAGTACAATTATGTGATAAAATGTTAAACTTATTATAACAGGTGTAGGTTTACCTATCATAATAAGTTGACCAATGATAATTTTGTAATAGTGATTGAACTTATTATGACTGGTGTAACTAGATCGATCATAATAAGTGGGTGTGGTGGCACAATTGTATGTAAAGGAAAATCTTATTACGTAAGTTATTGAGTGACCTGCCATAGTATATGTTTACCATGTATATTAATTTGATACCCATCATAATATGTTTGAATCCTTACTCGTAATTTCTTTCAAGCCTTTCACTTATCCTTTTCACGTTATCTCTCAAGCAGTTCACAACTTAAGCTTCCTCTCTCAACTTGCATTCTTGCCAACTCCATTATCACATCTTACATTCTTGCAACTTCTATTGTGGTTGTCCTCCTTCATTATTGCATTCTCGTGAAGAGGTAAGTTATTGAATCCTAAAATTTTATATTCAAACTCGCTTTATTTTCTTAGGGTTTATAGTTATTCTTAGGGGGTAAACGATTGGGAGAATCTACAGGAGGTGTTCGAGATCATGGTGGGGCACCCTCTCATCGTTCAAGAGCTAATGTGGAGGCAAAATGTTGAAGAGGTCAACGCCGATTCCAATGCAAATGGCTCCAAAGTTAAAAAGAAAGAAGGGAAATGGTTGAATGAGCTTCACCGCTGAGAACAGGGATTGACGAAGCAACGATGAGAGGGACACCTTGTTGGAGAAGGTAGTCGGAGGTCCAACTCCGCCATCAACGACAATTAGGACGTGGCTTTGTAAGGCCAAGAGATTCAAGGGCATAATGGATCTATTTGGAGCATTAAGTTTAGTTTGGAAGGGAAGTATTTAGTGATTGTTGTTGAGGATTGTATGATTCATCTATGACAAGTGGTAGAGGGGGAGAGGAAGGGGTAACTACAGTTATAGAGAAGGAGGACTTACTATGTCAAGTCTATCACCACCTATCATATTAAGTTGAACTTACAATGTATGGTATCACAATATTTGTCATAGTAAGTCAATATCCGACCTATCAATGCATGTCATTGTAAGTTACTATCATAGATCTTTGTACATTTGACATAGTAAGTTGAAACTTACTATGTCAGGTCTTTTGCGACATCATAGAAAACACACATTTTCTATGTCGTCCACAACTATGAAGCTAAAATAACCATCATAGTATGTCTCGAAGACCTGACATAAAAAATCTCTTGTGCACTAGTGTCATCTTGTTAATCTTCTTTTAGCGAATTTGATGTCTTGTTAATAAAAAAGTTTCATGACTGGTTTGGAGTTTTTAAAGGTTTCAATCATGTGATATCATTATCTAGTTGAATGAATTCAAAAATTTGAATTATCTTTTTCACATACTATTACTTATTGATCAGTAAACTCTTTACTAAACAAAACTTCTTACGAATATTTTTTTATTCTCAAATATTTAAGCTTTTATTTACATAAAATAATTTTAAAAACAAGTAATAACATAGTCAACTATGAATATAAATAATTTTGGCTATTATACTATAATAAATCGTAAAAATTAAGTTCATCATATAAATATAAATAAAAAATTAGAGAAATATAATATTATAAGTAATTATCATAGTTATAATATTATAACGACCTCACATATCTTTACAGGATTAACAAAGATGAATATTTAAATATTAGATAAACTAAAACTGTTTTGTTACTTTCCAATTAATTTTTCATAACCATATTGATTTATATAAATTCATTGAATAATATATCCATGGTTTATTTCAATCTCAGCTTCAAATCTCAATGAAAAAGAAATATAACTTACGTAACTTACATGACATTAAAAAAGTATTTGATGTCTCCCAATATCTTTTATTTATTTTAAAATAGAAAAAGTATACTATTAAATTGTGTGTCGGGCTTTAGCCCCATGTCATGTAGTGTCATTATTTCTCAGCAGTTGGCTTGGCAATTTGCGCATCGAAATATCAACATGGAAAAGCACCTACAAAAACAGTGCTTTTTCTGGCTCCTGCTTAAAATGCATTTGGATCCTTCACTTCCTTTTGGACCATCTCTCTCCATTACTCCAACCACCTAACAACTCTTGCTTCATCTCAGCTACCTAACAAATCCTATCTCTATGAACCTATATATAGTGCATACGTTTCTCCTACTTTAATGATTGATTTAACATATGATATCTTCAATCCACAACTCCATAATATTATATAACATATTTTTAACTTAATTGTGAATTTTAGATAGATATTTTACTTGATTAGATTGAAAATAATACAATACTATAAACTAACTATATGAAAGAGAGAAAAAATTGTGAAGTAGATATAGGACATTGATTTTTGTTTTTAATATTAAATAAATCAATAAACATGATCCTATATTTTAAAAATTAGAAAGATATTCAACTCTTGGTTTAAACTGATTCAAAAGAGTATGTTATAACTCTTTCTTTCAAGAGTTTGAGTTCTGACAAAATATGCTGCAGCTAAAGGTTCATGTAGTTCCGTTGAAAATGGAACAAAACAAGTACTAGAGGTACTAGTAACTTACACAAGGGTCAGGATGTTAACAACACAAGCAGTGCCATTGTGGGTTTAGAGTGATCATGTGTTAAGTGTGTTCATAGTGGGATTGTCGAGACTTGTGCCAACAACAGGATTGTCATGTAGGTTAATCATGTCTGCCAACATGTATTAGATCATAGGATGACTCAAATCTTGAGTTTCACTGTTATTTTCAAGATTCGATCCCCTATACAACTTAATTTCATCATGATTTCTTCTGATTTGAGAGCTGTCTTTGTGTTCCTTTGATGGGAATACAGTGTCTATGGTCAGTGCAATGTACGAACCATCAAATATTAAAATCTATAAATACAACAAGTTTGATTCTTTATGGCAAAGAGAAGACGAGAAAAACATTAAAAAAAAAAATAATTTCTTTTATTTGAAATTGTTTGATTAATTGTACGAAATAATAATTTGATATACTCCATTCCTGAGTTGATTATAATAATATATCACGCAATCTCCCTTTTGTTTTCATTCAAATAATATATTTTACTTTTCATTAGCTGGGCTCTATGAGAGAAATCCAAATTACAATGAGGCCTTCCATTTATTAAGGCTGTCGATTAAGACATGTTTCCCCAATCATTGTCATTCAGTTGAAGTTCACCAAACATTCAAAGTACACAAATACAAATATATATATTCATCTACATCATTAAACTAAGGTATAAATGTTTGTAGTCACACATATTAGAAAAATAAAATCACATAAGAATCATATCTAAGTTTTCTCTCTTTTCAATCTAGTTTTCACCTACCTCTGAAACCAAAGTATTATAATATCGTTTTATTTAAATATATTCCTATAAAGAATTTGATTTGATTTTGTTCAGCATGTATGAATGAATGGAATTGGTTTTACCAATTACTATATAGAAACTGTCAGTGCTTTTAAAACACAACAAGGAATCAAAATATTCTTTATTATGAAATATAACATGCAATATTCCATGATTTTCACTATCCACTTTCAATAAGAAAAAAAAAATCTATTTTTAATTAATATCCAACAAACTATTAGCAAAAATCATAGAATGAGATGAACTCACAAATAAATTAACTTAAGAAACAAACTAACAATTATGAACAGGTTAGTAACAGGAATCTCACAGATCATAGATAGCTGGCTATGTTTGTCTCGAGACTGGTCTTCATTCATACGTGCCAATTTGCTGTTTGAAGAGTGAAAATGGAGACAAAAAATTTGTGCAGGGGAGGAGGGGGCACTCAGCATGCCACCAAATACGTCCATTCTGTAATAAATGAAGACGATGTGTGTGGACAATTTAATTAAGGGTGTCTCGTGCTTCTTCTGTGGACCCTTGTAAATGTTTATGTCTCGGCTGAGAACGCTAACGAACAATTTAGCAAAACTATGCATGGTCCTCACTTCATCAAATCGATGAGAAAAGTCGTTTTCTCTTCATTGTTCTTTTTGTGTTTCCCAATGTACCAATCTCAGTTGCGATGCTTCATGTGATAATTTCACATGTTTGTGAGAAGAGATCGATTAGATAAAACGCATCCAAAGCAAAGATATAACACAATGTTCTTTATTACAACGTAAACAAAGTTGATTGGGGCTCACATTTTCTTGTGTTTTTTTACCATATTTATAAAATCTTATACAACTTTAAAAATAAAATATCCTTTTCTTGAATCTCTTTATTTTAACATGTAGTATATGCTTTAAAATTTACTTATTATTGAATTTCATATACATACAATATAATCTAATTAAAATATAAGATAATAATATAAAATATTTTTATTAAAATTTATTTTTCTTCCACATGTTGTATGTGTTCACGATGGATGAACGATGGGACATTATATTTCACAACTTACACATGTATTGATTTGTTTATGTTCAGGTGAGTATACTTTTGTATTGCACAGTATTGCACCTAAGTCTCTGTTCTAATATAGATATATTTTGTTAATAAAATTTCCAATTTCAACTAGATTTTATAGTCATGTTTTGTACAACTTAGTAATATTATATATATTTTTTATATATAATTGTGTGCATGTAATAATTTATGTACTAATTATTATTATTATTATAATTAAATTATTTGTTTTACATAAACATTTATAAAATATAGAAAAATAATACATTGATTTTTTATATTTTGATGGATAGATGCAATTAACTAATATTTTATCTCAATTAATACTTAATTTTTTTATTATTTGAATACATTATTTAACTTTGGATATCCTTATTTTAATCTTAATGGTATAAACTTCCACTTACATTCATTCTGAATGTTATTTGTCTGGAATTTGTTTTTAAACACATAATTTCAACAAGTTTGCATAGGTTTAATTTTACAGCACTTCTGCGATCTGTATATCATTTATATAATTTATTCTATATCAAGAGTGAATTGTAATTTAGTAATAGAGAAAAATTTTACAAAATTAATTTATATAATTTTATCTCCTCGAATATTCAGCAGTGCGATTAGACCCAAACACTTGGGTTCTTGAATATCAAAGGAGTTCTATTATTGATGGTACAATGTTGTATTCCGCACCATTGGAATTCCTCAAGTTTAGGATTTCAAGTTTGTGGCTGGATTCATTGCAAACAAAGGGGCTCAAATCCCAACTTAACCAAGAGTAGATTTTGGATTATATCTGTTTAATCTCGTGAGGAACTCCATTTTCTTTAGTTTCAGCTTCTCTTGTCTGTATCTTTACCTTTTTATTTTGAAAGTATATGTTTTGACTATTCCAATTTATTCCTAAACTATAATAAATAAATTGTTAAATTAAGTTTTTAATTATGCTTAGCCATTTATTAAAAAAATTATTTTCAATATCTTATAATACTTAATTATAATTTATTTACTTTTTAAAGATGAAATAATTGTGGGTCTGTTCATTATAGTAAACTGTTACACCTAAATGGAGACGAGTGACAACATATTTTTATCAGAACTAGCATGACTACGCATAAAAAAATAGATGGAATAGGGATAATAGAAGAATTCCAGTGTGTGAAGTTCCCAATGGTAAAATAAATAAAAAAAAAACAAAATAAACAAGAGTAGAGAAACATAGATGGAACTTCTATATAATGGATTTAGAATAGAAACATTCAATATGAATAGGTTGCCAATTCACTTATATATATTTAGGGAACTTCACACACAGCTATAATAAATGAATTGTTAAATTAAGTTTTTAATTATTTTTAGCCATTTATGCTGATTAAAAAAAAATCATTTTATATCTTATAATAGAGCATTGTAATTTATTTACTTTTTAATGATGAAATAATTGTGAGTCTGGTTATCATAGTAAACTGTTACACCTAAAATGGAGATGAGTGAATAAATTTACTGACAACATTTTGTTATCAGAATGACTTTCTTCCTTCTCTAAGTTGCTGTCAATTAATGTTACCTATTATTTTCATATATGACTGTCCTTGTCATTATTTTGCTTTGGTGGTCCCTGGACGCAAACTCAGATGAAGAGCACGGGTGTGGTGTAGCATAAAAGTGTTACATTATGTGTATAGAGTCTTTTTCTTTTTTACAATAGTACTATATTTGGAAATGAAACAAAAAAGAAAACGAAAAAAAAAAGAGAGTAGAAAGTTAAAAAGATAATAACATAAAAAATTTTAAATTATGAAACAAATTATTAAAAAATATAAATACATCAACAAACTAAAAAAATCATTTCATTAAAATTTTAATTTTTTTTTAATTATGAAGGAAATAATTTTTGCTAGATTTATGTTACCTTTCTTCCTCCTTTTGTTTTTTCTTCTCAATCGAATTTTAAATGGTTACACATTCTTCCAGTTTATAAAATTTCAGGAATAAAAAATAAATATGAAAGTTTTCTTAAATAAACTCACGTCAGAGATTATTATAAATTTTTGACATATCACTTAGACTAAAACTCCAAAGTTCACTTATCATTTGTTATTGCATTGAAAAATATTATTAAAAATAAAAATAAAGGTAATAGTATAAAAAAGCATGAAGAACTACGTTATAAAACCTATTATAAAAAAATTATACTGCACAAAATGAATTATTTCATTTAATAATATAAAATACTAAATAAAATATTAAATATTCTGATCAAACAAAACAAATAGTTAAAACTATATAAAATATTAATGTAGTTATCGAAAAAGAAATAACCATAGAAATATAATATATATACAACTAGACCAGAAATTTCTAAGAATTTGTCAGAAAAAAATTATTTATAAAACTTCATTCAAATATAATTCTATTTATCAGTCTCACTATTGTCCATCACAGGAGCATCCTCATTTATGTTCTTCTATGCTCACACAATTAAGTGATCATTGCAAAAGAAATAAAATAAAGGTATAATTACTGATTTAGTATCCAACTTTTTGGTTAAGTTCAATTTGGTACCCATACTTTTGGTTTGGTTAACACCGTGTACAGGACAGTGTCAAACCATGAAATTTTTATTTTTATTTTTATTTTTTTTTAAATATTTTTTTTAAATTTCTTTTAAAAAAAATTTCAAAAAATTTAAAAACTGCCACGTGTCAGTTTATCACTGTGCCACGTGGCAGTGGTAATAGTTGTTTTCAATTTAGTAACCAATTTAAGTTTTTGATTCAATTTAAAATGATCCAATTTCGTCTTTTCCAATTTGAGATCAAATTAGTAAATAAGCTTAATTACAACTTATATATACATGTTACAATCACTTTTTCTAATATATACATCAAATCATTTCACCTAAATACTTAAATTATTTTATTTTTTACATTTTAACCTTTGTAATTTTATACACATGAAATTTTTTACACTTGTAAAAAATAAAATAATTTGAATATTTAGGTGTAGTGATTTGATGTATAAATTCAAAACAATTATTTTAACATATATTTAAAAGTTATAATTAAACTTAGTTACTAATTTGGTCTCAAATTGGAAAGGACGAAATTGAATCATTTTTAAAAATTGGGTACTAAATTGAACCAAAAATTTAAATTGGGGTTGAAAACAATTTTACCATTTCATATGTCATGATTGTAAGCTGCCACGTGACACGATGATAAACTGACACGTGGCAGTTTTAAAATTTTTTGAATTTTTTTTAAAATAATATTTTAAAAAAAAAAAATTTAAAATTCCATGGCTTGATACGTGTCCTGTACGGATATCGTGTTAACTCCAACTTAACGGAGAAGACCAAATGGAATCTCTTAAGATAATTGGGGTACTAAATTGAACAAACCAAAAGTATGGGTACCAAATTGAACTTAACTAAAAAGTTTGGGTACCAAATCAGTAATTATACCTAAAATAAAAGAAAACCAAACAACAACACAAAAAACACAAGGTAAGATAACATACAGAGAAAGTTATACAGAAGAATTAAGTCATATCACTTTAGCATCAATCTAAATACAATACATGATTATACACATATAGCAGTTGACACTAAATTCAAACCTTGATACATGCCCTTAATATATGATTCACTAGAGGTGTGCACCTGTAATGGTTTCTAGACTCCATAGAGTACAAAGCCAGAAGGGGTTATCACCAAACCACATAAGGTTAATCCCTTTCACGCCTAAGAACAAAGAACAAATCCAAAGACTAAGCTCCTACTACTTCACATAAATCATTGTACTCTATTTAAGTGTGAATGATTATTAGAGTTCAGGGTACCTCCTTCTAGACATCTCCTATATCAAGGCATACACTAAAAATACCATCACTAAGAATTTCTCTTGAAATCCTTCAAACTTCATCGTACATGCTCACTACAACAACTTCTAATCAATTCATCATAATGAAAACCACAAACATGCTTCAAATCAACCACAAAACACTAAAAAGTAGTCAAATAATGAAAAACATGCAAAATAGGGCATCTGAACGTTCAACATCATTTGCCACGTAAAAACGGGTGCTCAACGCCAACATGTTAGTACTTAGCGCTAGGGAGCTAAAATGCTCTCAGTCCTGTAGAGGTCTCCAATGCTTAGCCCCACCTAACCAACGCTCAATGCCAATCAACTTGTAAAAGCTGACGGTTAGTGGTGTCATTATGAGGCTCAACATTGTATTTTGAAACCTAGAAATTTTGTGCTGTGATTTAGGAAAATTGGACCTATCCAATGGATTAATTTGGTACTCCTCTTTTATTACTTTGAGTCAAAATCGATTTTCACCATATAAAATTTGTACCAAACGAATCAATATACAAACCAAAGCAATCCATAAGTATTCATCAATCACAATTATCAATTCAAATCACAATTATCAATTCAAATCACACTAGATCGCAAAAATCATGCATGCTATACCAAATTCATCAATCACAACCAAACACCATCCCTAAATCAAAAGAGAAACAACATACAAACATCAATTTGATAAACTAACACCACATGATTAACACTAGGTTCCCTTACATGAATAAAAGCTCAAATGGCTCTAGCAACACCAAAACCTTCCCCAAGGCACAAAGTACTATATCTACACATAAAAATACCAAAGAGATGATCAGATCATATCCTCACGAACATTGATCAACAAAGAACCAATCAGAAAACTAAAGGAGTACATGCGACCTCAAAGAGAGACACATGCAAAGATTATAAAAATTACACAAAGGAAAAGCTAAAAGTCAACTTGTGGTGGCTGGTTGAGACTCCATAGGCAGCGAAATTGGGAATGGAAACAAGTGTTTAAGGCTCTTGTAACAATGGAATTTGGAGTGGTGAAAGGAGTGTTTAAGGCTCTCTCTCTAAGTCATCTAACCTTGTGATCATTTGTTTGAAGATTAGAGACCACTTGTGTGATCCTCGTAGTGAGATCTTCAAGTCTATCTCATCAATTTCTTGATGGAGCTCCAAGGTTTAGTGGCTGGTTGAGACTCCATAGGCAGTGGAATTAGGAATGGAAACAAAAGGTTTAAGGCTCTTGTAGCAATGAAATTTGGAGTGGTGAAAGGAGACTAGACTAGAAACTAGACTAGTGGAAGGTGGCTAGAGGAAATGTTGGAAACCTCTAGTGCTCTCAAAATAATAGAAGAGTGGAGTGATCTCAAAACAAACATTCTATTAGCAATTTCAAGAGTAACCTTACAAAGAGTGTGGAGTCTCTCATTTAAAGTAGAGAGCATATCAAGAGTATTCCTCCGCTGAGTTCTAATTTGTATTAGGAACTACATGTGGAAACTCATACTTAAGTCTGTGAATGCATACGCTGCATCTGTTCTGGTACAATTTTTGATGATTAGACAAGCAAGCTTGTTGATTGAATGAATGGATTCACGTTTGAAATTGAAATCAGCCTTGGTCGTGTCTTTTAGATTTGAACTGGTTTAGTATCTTAGTCTTTCCAGTAATTTTTTTCTTTAATTTCCAACACTGGTTTAGTATGTCCTATTCTTTAATCTCTTAATATGTCGATTTGGCCATGTGTGTTTACCTTGTTTGAAACAAATTGTATTGGTTGATATTAGCATATGAATTGTCATGTCATGTTGCTTTGAATCCTTTGTTCTAGTGTTTTTTCTTAATGGTTGCACTAAACCGAGACATGAGGAATTTGTGTACAATAACCTACTTATCATTGTTGCTTGACAACATTGTGGAATGAACATTGGATTCAGTGTGAAACATTGAGTTTGGCCATATTAGTTTCAGTAACACCGCATCTTTTCATTTCTGTTTCACTCTCTTTGTGTCCTGTCCAGTTTGCTGATATGTTAATTGAATCCAGTTTTCATGCAGTTGTTTCATTTTGTTTGAATCACAGAGTCAGTTTTGATTGAGTGAAGTCTACTGCCTATTGTTGATTCTTAATGGATTAATATGTTCATGTCGTATTTTTCTTGCTATGTCCTTTGTAATTTTTTTAGTTGAATCATTTGATCTCCAAATGACCGTGCCATTTCTTTTGCTAGCTGATTTGAAGTGAATTAAAAATTCTTTTAGTTGTGAATTGTAGCAAGATTATTTCGACATATAAAGTGTGAACTGTATGGCCTTGTGATATGATAAAAATAGAGAAAGAAATATGGAAAATAAAAATTTAATGGCCTGTTGAGTAAAAAAAATGATAGTGCATTTCACAACTCCATCAAAAACTCTTGATGACTTATTCACTTGCTAAATCTGTTTGTCTGTGAGCATCATTGAGATTCCTATCTACTATTTCTATTTCAGCTACAATTGTTTATGTGCATTGTTTTGGATTCAACTTGTTTGTGTCTTTTTGTTTGATTTTTGTATTGAGTGATCTTATTCTAGACACATTCCTTAGGTTCTCTTTTGTGTGCCATCCTTTGTTGCTTTGCCTTTTCTTGCTTGTCCTTCTTGCTTATTCAATTGAGTTTGTCCATTTAATTCTATCACTTGATGTTGTCCAATTCTTCCATTTGAGCTTTTCTTGATTTTTGCTGCTTTGCTATTCTTATGTGGAAGAACTTGAGTGCTCTTGGTTCATTTGGCTAAAAACTCACTGATTTGGCAACTTTGTAGGTGATTACCTTTCGTTTGAAGGTAGAGCTGAAGGAGGAACTGTGAGGAAAGACATTTGGGTGGCTACCCGAGAGCACTCAAGTTCTTCCACATAAGAATAGCAAAGCAGCAAAAATCAAGAAA
>Ga0214544_1003576_pt1 | contig 31985 bp, 12 predicted proteins | sample CNSS3metaG_FD_160074 | JGI IMG/M metagenome (GOLD analysis project Ga0214544, IMG submission 160074) | Root nodule microbial communities from cowpea collected in UCLA plant growth center, Los Angeles, California, USA - CNSS3 | ecosystem: Host-associated > Plants > Roots > Nodule | place: USA...
GTTGCACAAACTATTTTCCAGCAGCCAAATACTGAGCAAGGGAATCAGGCTGAACAAGAAAATCAAGTGCAACATCAACAAGTGGAACAAGATCATGAAGAAGCCCCTACTTCACCTCGTCCTTATCATGATTATTAGTAGACTTTCTTTTTATATTATATATTATCACTGCATGTTTTTGTATTCAGATTTTTGTATTTTATTGTCTTTGGATCTTTGACTTTGTTTGTTAAAACCTAGGTACGAATATTGTATTTAACAACTTTGATGTTATATATATTCCCTGCTATGTAGTTATACTTTGAATTTTTATGATAAACTATTATGTCCAGGTTTGGACAAGTGTTCTACAAAACAGTTTCATTAAAACTAATACAAGATGAAAGTTGTGCAATTTAGTAGCAATCAGGTAATTACATACCGATTCTTCCGTAGGTAATTACATACATATATATCTGTATGTAATTACATACGGATATATCCGTATGTAATTACATACGGATTATTCCGTAGGTAATTACATACGGATAGATCCGTATGTAATTACATACGGATATATCCGTATGTAATTACATATGGATATATCCGTATGTAATTACCTACAGAATAATTCGTAAGTAATTATATACGGACAAATCCGTATGTAAATTTAGCTACGACATATTACATACGGATTTTTGTCCGTATGTAATCCGTAGGTAATACTCTTTTACCTACGGATTTTGTTAGTTACATACGGATTTTGGCTGTAGGTAAATCAAGTTTTTCTTGTAGTGAAATAAAAGAATAACCTTTGATAAATAAGAAAGAAGAGAAGAAGCAGAGACATCTGATTTTATAAGAAGTTTGTAAAAATAACGGTCAATTTTTAAAAATTTAATAAATTATTATATTTAAAGGGTAAAATCGGTATTTTAAAAAGTGGACACATAAAGGAGAATCTCCTCTATATATTATTATAGATGTTTAACATATTTTTTAGTTGAAATTAAGAATTAGATATATAGTTTAAATTTCTGTTTACTTTTCTTTATTTTAAATATGGTAACCATTACATGGTTAGATTTTTTTTTCTCCATGTATCTCCTTAATGTACTACTTAGTTTTTATCTTGTTAATGTTTCTTTCATTTCCTTTTTTTTTTCTTTTATTTATTTCTTCGTCTGATTTTATAATAATAATGATACTACCGTATATTTTTTATTCATAAATTTTAATTAATATTATTGTAATAATAACATTTTTATTTATTATCACTATTATTATTGTATATTTTTAATTAATTGGTTGTTTTGTTTTTAATTATATATAATTTATTATTTTAATATATATATATATATATAATATGATACACTTCTAATATATTATATATTGAAAAAAATTTATTATAAATTTGATAGGTGACACTTGACACTAACATTGACATGTGTCACATGTTACATTATCAAACCTGATATGAGAATAATAAAACATTTCAAAAAAAAAAAATTTAAAAAAATTACAAACTAGCATGTGTCATGTTTATTGTAAGGTAATAATAGAAAATACCCAATTGAATCGATTCATCAAAAATTTATATTTCATTGAATCAAAAATAAAAGTGAAACCTACTTGTAATTTTTCAATTAAAATAAAAACGAAAAGAGTGAGACAACTTGTCAACTCAATAAAATTTTATTTTATAAAAATAATATTACTATATATTTTTTATTCATAAATTTTAATTAATATTACTATAATAATAATATTATTATTTATTAACATTATTATTATTATATATTTTTAGTTAATTGATTGATTAATTTTTAATTTGTAAGTAATTTATTGTTGTAATATATATATATAAATATGAATGATATAATTTTAATATATTATATAATAAAAATATTATATTATAAATTTGAGATGTTACATTTAACATTAATATTATATTGATATGTAACACTATCAGTATCACATATTATATTACGAGACCTGACACAAGGATAATAACAAATATTTAAAAAAAAAATAAAAATTATAAACTGATATATAACATATTTGTAACATCGTTCGTAAGATGCTACTAAAAATATCCATTTGAATCCTTTTTAAAAAACAATTATGACTTCATCGAAACAAAAATAAAAATAGAACCCTACTTATAACTTTTCAATTAAAATAGAAACGAAAAAATTCAATCAAAATAGCAACTAGAAGAGGAATTAATTCTATAAAGTACCTATATAAATACAACTTAAAAGAATACCCTCTCTCGAATACAAAAATTAATATCAAGTAATATGTTACTTAATCGTCTTTTGATTTGTCGAGTTTCTCAAACAATACTTTGCAAATGACATTCAAAACAGACTTTATATATTTTATTTGAAAATAGATCATGGCCTGATCATATATTGAAAACATAGGACGGTAAAATAAGTATTTTAGTTTGGTAGAGTTCCTCTTTTAATTAAATATGCAAGTGTTTGCAAAAGAAAATGCATGAAAAAGAACACGTGGTGTAGCTGCGCTATTTTTACTAACATCATATATGAACAGGCTCAAATGGATCACATTGCTTTGCTATTTCTGCTGTTACTTTCTTTGCTACTTTTGACCACTCCATTCACAATTTTTTTTCTCTTTTCCTAATCAAATTCTTCTACCCATTCAAGTAAAATTACTTTTTTTTTCAATATGAATTTAAAATCTACATAAATTTATTTACATTATTTTGAAGTAATGCTCACCATCACCTATGTTTAGAAACCAACTTTTGAAAATATCTCAATTTTTGGATGAACTACATTACTCTGAATCAAAATATTGGAATACAGTCCCTAAAAAATTAACCATAATAATAATATTGAAAATTTCTATCGTACAATTTTTTGATATCTTTTTCTCTAGATACTTGTAAATAGGGGTGGTAAAACGGGTTAGGTCCAACAAGTCAGTTCATCAGTTCGTGTTAAAAGGGACGGATTGGATTGAAGATTTCAACTCGTCAACCCGCTCGTCAACCCGTTTTGGTCCGTCCCGTCCAGTTTGTCAACTTGACGAGCCAAAGTACAAGTCAACCCGTTAACCTGTTTTTAAAAATTTTAAATAAAATAAAAGTAATTAAAAAGATTAATTTTTTATATTATATTTTTTAAATATGTAAATATATAATAGTATTATAATTTAAATCATTAACACCTACAAATTAAGTTTCAATTATTAGTTATAATTCAATAATTTAATGTATAAATTTAATAATTATTTTAATTTATCTAATTAAAAACATTAACTAATCAATTAAAATATTTTATTTGATTAAATATGCATTTAATAATAATTTGTATATAAATATAAATAGATTTTAAAAATAAAAAAATTAAAAACAAATTAAAAAAGTTTTAAAAAAATTAGAAAAAAAAAGAAAAAAAGTAGACGGACCAGTCCGGTCCGTTAGCCCGTCCTACATGAGACAAATTATGATTGTTGGACCATTTCTGTTTGACGGACCAGCCTGACCCGACTCTTTTTTTACGGACCACAGACGGGCCATGCTGGTCCGTTTTGCCACCCCTACTTGTAAAAAAAAAATTGAGTTTCTTTATAATCTAAAATTAATTTATGCATAAGACAAAATATCCATCGAACTAAACTAGATTGGAAGTTTATACAAATTAAGTTATATATTAATTTATATTTATTTTATTTCTTATAAGTTCCTATAAAAAATTATCTTATATCTGATTTTTTTCTCCTAAAGTAAATAATAATTAGAGTAAAAAAGTTTGAAATATTGTATACAAGAATATATGAGAGTATTCGTACACTATTCTTAATTTCATTCCCAACTTTTAGGCTAATTGGAATAATTTGATTTTAAAACAATATATTCTCTTATACTTTTCCAAATTAGCTGAAATTCAGTTGTTTTCGAAGTCAATTCCTAAATTATAGCCAAAAACAATTCCAAAAGTCAGAGTAAAAAAACACGCAAACAAATATTAGTTACACAACTACGGCTCTCTTTTTTCAATTTAAAAATACAATTTGATGAATGTTTTTGAAGTAGCATAATAATGGGTTTCCTCCACCCAGTTTATAGCTTTTAGATTTTTTTAATTGGTTTGAATCCTTGTGATGCATGTGCTTGTTAAATTTAACCTATTCCAATCAATTCTTCAAAATTGATCCAAAGTAATGTTATAAAATTCGAACTAATTATTATGATATATTAGTACTTTAAACACATTATTTTAAATAAATACAATATATGTGTAAGATATAATATGAAAATTAAATGCGTCACACTTATTATCAATAAATTAAAATGTTTAATTTATAATTTTATATTAAAAATTAAACCAAAATATATATATTTTCATTCATTTCATAAAAAAAAAGATTAATTGGAGTACTGTATTGTGATTATATCTGGATTCAAATCCAATTGGAAACTTTACCCTTTTAATATCAATGAGGCGCACGATTGGTTCCGCTCCTTTAAGTATTTCATTACACTTTGATACTTTATTTCTTCGCTTTTGCACTGTTTTACAAATATCTTCTAATATTTATAAGGAAACTTTTTCAAATACACCTCTCAATTTCATATCCTTTTTAATATCAAATAAAAAAAATGTTTTTCTTTTTAATTTTCTAATTGATTCATTTTAAATTATTTTATGTTATAAAGTAAAAATAGTATTTTGCTTGTGTTGAATAGAAAATGGGATGTTTATGTATCACTAACAATTTATAAATATATTGTTTAAATTTAATTTTGTGGTCTTTGAAAATATTTGCATCTTCCACTAATTCATATTTTTATAGTATTTATCACGCCATCTGGTTAAGCTTAATTCTTACTTTATGCTTTTTATTTTCTCATATTTATATTTCCTATTAGCTTTTGTTTTGAAGTTTATTACATATTTTACACAATAGTAGGAAGTTTTGCTCTAAAATGGTGTGAAAATAAATTTTTATAACATTTTATTGATATGTTTTTATAAAAAATAATTTAATTATTATAATGTTTAATTAGTAGTTTAACTTTTTATGTTTAGAAGTTTGATTTATTTTTTTCATTATATTTGTTTTTTACTCGATCCAATCTTAATATTTATTAAATAAATAATTTGAAAGGTGACCAAGTCTTAATCTAATAAAATATTTAATTAATAATGTTATCGTTATATTTTAGTTCATGATTAATTTTTTCTATATTTTTAAACAGGAACAATATAGTCTTTTTTGTGTTATCATTCTTAGGAAGTGATTGTGAATGAGTCCAAACCTCTTCTTTTCCATGTTCATTTCTTTTTTTATTGCAACAAAATCTCATCAAGTTCACCTCGTTCGAATCAAAGATCACTTTTTTTAGATCCAACATCACATATTCAAGATTGTAAGAGGTGGACATATGAATCTTATTGTGACTTTTGAATTCTGTCCCATGATCTATGTAAAGAATATATAAACTCAATTGATTCAAAAGAAAAATTGAAAAAAAAATACAAGAACAAATTACTAATTAAGCATTTTATTATATTACATGATCATTTTGTATTAGACCGTATAATCACCTCAATGCTAATTTAAAGAAAAGACCAAAATTGACTCTATTTATCAGAAATTGTGACTCAATTGAGTAAAAAATAAATATACAAATAAAAATACTTACAAATATAAATACAAAGATCAAATTATCAATTAAATAATTATTAATATTAAATATTTTTTTGAAGAGATATTATTAACATGAGAGTAATGAAGAGAGGCAAGTCGCCGCGTCCCGCCACCTTTACCAGTTAATTGGCATTGCCATGGGAACTCTTCAACCATCGCAACAAATAAACAAATAACAGTGAAATCCAACGACGTATCAATGTATAACTGCAGCCAAAAAACACCAAATCAACATTGTCAGCACAGTCCCCACATGGCGTGCTATTAACCTAGCTTATCCTTTTAAACAGCACATAATCCACTACTTCAACTCAATCTAGCAACCAAAGCTGCATAACAGCATTTTTATATCATATCATATCTTCGGTACTAAAATATCAATGTTAGGCTTCTTCTGCTCACATGTACATCACTATTGCAAAACACCCCCTAACGTTGCTGGCGTGTCATTTCTTTATACGTCAGTTTCAAAGTCAAACATCGTAGGCACCAAACGTTCGTTTGCTACTTCAACGGCAATTAGGCACATGGTGTCACAATTTTTCCATCACTAATCCTCACTTTAAATTAAGTGCTCCCATTTTATTCAGACACGTTGAGCCTAGTTTGTCACCCCAAATATCTTTCTTTGGTTTTCAACGTTTTCTTCATTGTTTTTCCCTGTTAAGACAGAGACACGACAAGATAGTACTTTGATTCATGATGGGTTTCTTTAGATTAGCAGTGTTCCTATTTTTCTTTCTGGGCACTGTTCATTCTACAGTTCTTGGGAGAGAAAATGCCGGCATCGTGAATGGAAAAAAATCACTTATTTCGTTCATGTCAAGCATTGTTTCAGACCCTCAAAACGCTCTAGATAGTTGGAAATCACCCGGTGTTCATGTTTGTGATTGGTCGGGTGTGAGATGCAACAATGCAAGTGACATGATCGTAGAGGTTGATCTCAGTGGAAGGTCTCTAGGAGGCACTATTTCCCCTGCTCTTGCTAACATCTCTTCCTTGCAAATTCTTGATCTTTCTGGGAACTTTTTGGTGGGTCAGATTCCAAAAGAAATAGGCCATTTGGTTCATCTCAGACAACTCAGTTTGTCTGGGAATTTTCTTGAGGGTCGCATTCCATCCGAGTTTGGTTCACTTCACAACTTGGATTACCTTAACTTAGGAAGCAATCATCTTGAGGGAGAGATACCCTCATCTCTCTTCTGCAATAGTACTTCACTTGGTTATGTAGACCTCTCTAACAATTCCTTAGTTGGCCAAATCCCTTTGAACAAAGATTGCATCCTTAAAGAACTAAAGTTCCTGTTACTCTGGTCTAACAAACTTGTCGGAAAAGTTCCTTTAGCTCTTTCAAACTCCACCAAGCTAAAATGGCTTGATCTGGGGTTGAATATGCTGAGTGGAGAGCTTCCTTCTGAGATTGTAAGTAATTGGCCACAACTACAATTCCTCTACCTGTCATACAACAATTTTACAAGCCATGATGGTAATACCAACCTTGAACCTTTCTTTGCCTCCTTGGTGAATTTATCTCACTTTCAAGAACTTGAATTGGCGGGAAATAATCTTGGTGGAAAGCTTCCTCACAGTATTGGTGATCTTCCTACCAGCCTGCAACAACTCCACCTTGAAAAGAATCTCATATATGGCCCTATACCTCCTCAAATTGCCAACCTTGTCAACCTGAATTTCTTGAAGATGTCTAGTAACCTGTTAAATGGATCAATCCCTCCCAGCCTCGGCCATATGAATAGGCTAGAAAGAATTTACTTGTCAAATAATTCACTTTCTGGTGAGATTCCTTCAACCCTTGGTGGCATTCAGCATCTGGGGCTTCTAGACTTGTCAAGAAACAAGCTTTCTGGTCCAATACCAGACAGTTTTGCAAATCTCCCCCAGTTGAGAAGGCTTTTACTTTATGACAACCAGCTTTCTGGAACAATCCCACCAAGTCTGGGAAAATGTGTCAATTTGGAGATTTTAGACTTGTCTCACAACAACATAACTGGGTTGATTCCTGCAGAAGTTGCAGCCTTGAGTAGCTTGAAACTATACCTGAATTTATCAAACAATAACTTGCATGGGTCTTTACCACTAAAACTCAGCAAAATGGACATGGTTCTAGCTATTGATTTATCCATGAATAACCTCTCTGGCAGCATCCCTCCACAGTTGGAAAGTTGCATAGCACTGGAGTATCTCAACCTCTCTGGTAACTCCTTTGAAGGCCCTCTCCCTTATTCATTAGGCCAATTGCTTTATATTAGAGCACTTGACGTGTCTTCAAATCAGTTAACTGGGGCAATACCACAGTCCATGCAGTTGTCTCCCTCTCTGAAGGAACTTAATTTCTCTTTCAACAGATTCTCAGGGAAAGTGTCAAACAAGGGAGCATTTTCAAATCTCACCATAGACTCTTTCCTGGGAAACGGTGCTCTCTGTGGCCCGTTTAAAGGCATGCAACAATGTCACAAGAAATGTAGTTATCATTTGGTGTTCTTGTTAATTCCCGTGTCACTATTTGGCACCCCTCTCCTATGCATACTTTTTAGGTACCCAATAGTAATGAAGTCAAGAGTGAAAAAACGAATTTCAATTGTTAGCAGAGGTGATTTTGAGGATGTAGAAGAGGGAGCAAAAGAGGTAAAGTACCCAAGAATCACGTATGAACAACTTAAAGAAGCCACTGGAGGGTTCAGTGCTACAAGCTTAATTGGTTCAGGCCGGTTTGGACAAGTCTACGAAGGAATGCTCCAAGATAATACAAGGGTAGCTGTGAAGGTGTTGGACACAACACATGGTGAGATTTCAAGGAGCTTTAGAAGGGAATGTCAAATACTGAAAAAGATAAGGCACAGAAATTTAATAAGGATCATAACAATCTGTTGCAGGCCAGAATTTAATGCTCTTGTTTTTCCCTTGATGCCAAATGGTAGCCTCGAGAGTCACCTATATCCAAGCCAAAGATTGAATGTGGTTCAACTAGTAAGAATCTGCAGTGATGTAGCTGAGGGAATGGCCTATCTGCACCATTACTCTCCAGTGAAAGTAGTGCATTGTGATCTCAAGCCAAGCAATATACTCCTTGATCAAGATATGACAGCTTTGGTCACTGATTTTGGAATTTCAAGGCTTGTACAAAGTGACGAGAACACATCCACCACTACCTCATCTTTCAGTTCAACACATGCTTTGCTATGTGGGTCTGTTGGTTACATAGCTCCAGGTATGTACTTAAATTTTTCTGTACTTAAAAATAAGTATGATAATATCTTTTTGTTTGAAGTTACACATTAGATAAAACAATTTTATAGTATACAAGTGAAATAGAAACCTTACCCTACAAATCGTATTACAGGGTTAAGTTTGGTTTAAAGTTTACTTTTTAGTACTTTTATGTCTATTTAATGTTAGAAAATGTTTTGTATTCCATTACACAGAGTACGGAATGGGAAAAGATGCTTCAAGTGAGGGCGATGTTTACAGTTTTGGAGTGCTTGTGTTGGAGATGGTTTCAGGAAGACGCCCCACAGAAGTGGTGAGCCATGAAGGGTCAAGCTTGAGTGAGTGGCTTAAGAAACTATACACACAACCGCACCACCTTCAAAGCTTTGTTCAACAAACACTTCAAAGGTGTTATCCTTTTGGTGTGCCAAATCCTCAGAACAAAGTGTGGAGCGATGTTATTCTGGAACTCATTGAGCTGGGACTAATCTGCACTCAGCACAACCCTTCAACTAGACCAAGCATGCACGATATAGCACAAGAGATGGAGAGGTTAAAGGACTACCTCGCTAAGCCAACCTTCACCCGTCATTCAAGTCAATCCCAACATTAATTCTTTTTGCATCGAAGATAAAACAAAAGCACAAAAGATTAAGTAGTTCAAACATAAAATGTTCTTTAATGTGTGTTGTTATTTCTCCTAACACACTTGTTTTTTCTTTTTAGTTCTAGGTTAATCCCATTCAAACTATTGTGATTGCCATTAATTCAGTGAGTTTTTGTATATTGCGGAAATTGATCATGAAGTTTCTCGCTACATGATTGTTCCTACAATTTGTGAAGGCAAGTTTTGTTCTACTTGGTGATGTAAAGTTGAGTGAAACACGCGGGTCAATATTTCTATTCTTTTAGATTATCAAGTTGATATTAATTATATATGCATTTATCTTTCTGGCTATTTTTTATGTAGTTAATTAGTTATGAAGTGGACATTGATAAAGAAAAGAAAAGAAAAGAACTATACATGAATCCTATTCAGATTGCAGATATGATTTAACACTAGAAAATCACTTTGCCATGATTGTTTACGTCGGTAGGTCAAGTTGTCCTTCCCATGGTTGATTTTAATAAGGAAAAAATTCTTTGATACCGATAACTAACAATTTACTACAAAGATAAAATGGTTCTAATAAAAATGAATTTTTGTATTCGTAAAAAAAAAAAAAGAAGGATAGTATCAGATTTTTTTATATCAAAATATCATTATCATTTTAATAAGGATGAAATAGTCTTGGTTTTTCCGATCTCGAATTTATAGCTTCTAAAACCTTTTTCTCCAAGAACGAGTCAGCATTGTTGATTGTGAAGAAAATAAAAACTTTTGGTATCTTTTATTCACCTATAAAATGAAGATGGGGTGAAGTATATGTGTAGAAAGAAGGAAAACTTGCCTCATATTATCTTCTATATTGAAAAATGAATTCTAACAACTTTGCATAAAGATTAAATATTAAGAAATACTTAATTTAAGATTTTTATTTTGATCCCAAAACTGTTGTTCAAACCATTGATCAGTCACAAAAAGTTAACATGAAGCGAAAAAACATCATTGTATAAGTTGAAACATCATCTATATATATATTCACCATAATTTCATTCCTCAATGTATAAGTGGTTGTGTTCGAAAAAGTTTATGTTTGGCCGGCTACTACTCCACTTTTAGAACAGAATGTGGGGTCTTCGAAGAGGTTGTGTGCTATTTGTCAACCCTTCCATTACGTCACACCCGTCTCAATTTCTTGGAATCAATTATTAATTTAGCTTTTGAAATTTTATTAGAATAATAATATTTTGATAATTTTTTCTTTACAATTTGAGATATTATTATTGAATGATTTTGAAATATAGAGAAACAAGAAAATAAAAAAATGAAAAATTGCTTAAAAAATTTATGTGAGAAAGTTTGCACCTCACTTATATATTATGAATTTGTCTTATCAACACATCCCCTCACGTCGATGTATATACATTTCGTGCGTAGGACTAGAAATTAGTAGGTGGTCCGTTAGCGGTTCGATAGCGGATGGAACAGAATATCCAACAAAGTTCACTAGGATGACTCTAACTCTGATATCATGTTAGAAGTAGGTTTTAAGCCTAACTCAACCCCACAAAATCGGCTTATAAGGTGAGTTTGCACCTCACTTATATACTTTCCAACGGTTATCTCTAGTCGATGTGGGATTTCCAAGAGTTAAAAAATTATTTTTCTAATAATCAATTATATTGATGATTAAAATTGATAAATATTTCTTTTTTATATTGATAAGAAATCAATTAATTTTTGGAACTATAATATTAATAAAATTGTTTTTTAAAATTATTAAAACATCAAAAATAATCCCTAAACAATAAATTATAAAAGCATTTAGTATAAAGAAGAGTAATAACATAAACTAGTAACCTAATTCAAATATCTATATCCATTTGTTCACTTATAAAATCTTTTTAAACTAAGTGTTTTCTTATATATTTATATAAGACATATACAATTAATAGTATGATATTGCTAGACTCATGATATTTCTATGATATTTATAGTTAAGGGTAATAGATCTCCTTAATTTGAAGCATAAAGATTTTGGAAAGTCTAACTTGCTTAAAAAAAAAATTACTGGAAGTTAAACATCTGATATTAATTCCGGTATCAATTACTGGATCAAGCAATTATGAATAGACTAAAAAGTATAATAAACAATCATTATTTCTACTTGAAAGTGTAACTGTCCTTCGTGGTGATTTAATTGTAACATGTGTAACTGACATATAAATCATAAAAAAATAGATTTTTTCTTATATATTCAGTAAGAGAAAGTCCAACTCACAAGGACAGTTCCGTATGTAATACGTACTCTCATATACATAATATATTCCTGCATTTGGTAAAATACCACTATTAATCCTCTTAATGAGTCCTATTAATTGTCTTATTAAAAAAGTCACATTAGGTTTAGAGAAAGACCAGTATTACACTTCATTGTATAACTTAATGTAAAAATAATATACGATAAAAGATAGATGTTCAGGGATATTCAAAAAGAATTGTATACTTGAAATCAATGAATGATCTATTTGAAAAAGTTTGGAAAAATCTATAAGATAATATTGCTTGGTTATTCTGAAAAATGTATTTCACAGATATATTTTTACGTCTTGTATTCTATAATGGGATATAAGTTTTAGGAAAATTATATTTTGATTATATTTTTTAATTTCTATCATGAGGTGATTCAGTGTGAATCATTAATTCTTTAAAAAAAATAGAGAAGATAATGATACATTAATCAATGACTCACATTAAATGAGATAAAAGATGAAAGTCAAAAGATGAGAGTCATAGTATTATTGTCCTAAATTTTATAAGAATAATCAATTTTATATTCTTATCGACAGATTCAAAAACCTTTTGATAAATAAGTGAATATTTAAATCCATCACAAATCATTTATTAACTAATCTAATCCTTCACAGACCGTTCATAAAAAAATCCAAATTTATATATCATCCACAAAATTAATGTTTATGTACAATATAATTGATTCTAAACAAAAAAAAAAAATTTACATGATAATAACAAAATAAAAAAAAATTATATAATAAAATTATACAAAATACAACGTAACTTTCTCTACATGTAATCTATTTGTAATCGATGCGTATCACGCTCACGCATGCTTCTTCCATGGCCATTTCAGTGGTTTGTAACACCACCTCCCAAAAGGAAAATTGCCAATGAGATTTCCCTTTATTCACTTCATCATTAAGCTTTTTTTCACAATTTATTTCTTACAGAATAAATAAACTTATAAATTAGATCTGCACTTCAGTATAATTGTCTGAAAAAGATTTACTAGAAATATTTAATAACAATAAAACTTGAGCTAAATTTACATAAAAAAATAACAACTTTAACCCACAACCATCAAATAATAGATTTATAATTTCTTTTATATATTTTTGATTTCTTAACATTTAATAAAAATTGAAATTAATCCTTCAACGTAATTTTTATTTAATTTAATCTTTAATTTTTGAAATATATGAATTTAGTCATTTTAATCAAAATTTATTAAATTTACTTGACGTCTCAAATGCTTTTGTAATATCATTTAGATTTTTTATATCGTTTAACTAATTTTAATTTTTAATAAAATATATTTAATCTTTTTTTTCTTCTTTATACACTGTCTTTCTCGGTACCCATAAAGACTCTTACTCATATTTTAATTCCCAATAATCAATAAACATTCCATAATTAATTGATACAGAATATCCAATAAAGTGAATTTAAAAATTTATAAAATAGTGCAGAGCCCTTTGATTGTGAAGTTGGATAAAATAAATATAGAGGGGTAGGTTCATGCACCAGTACATATAGGCCCTGAGTGGTCCTGTTGTTTATGCCACTGCAAAATCTTATCAATAGATTAGACTTAAGTTAGGCATCTATGCACATCATTAATTTATGTAAAACTATTATCTAACACCACACCACAACTACCAAAGTTAATTAAAGTACTAGTGTACTGTCAACTTAATTTGTTTAAGTGTTGAAACCATCATTAGTCAGATTTTAATTTTAATCTGTTGAAACTAATGGGTTGAAATTAATAATGATTAAACACTTTTAAAATCATATGTTATAGACACTATTCATGTACATACATTTTATTTTATTTTTAAAAAATTATCCGTTTTCACATGTAAGATAAAAAAAAGTTATTAATTTATTTTCATCCATTAAAATCTAATGAAAAATTTTATTTGTTTTACAAAAATATAATTCGATTTATTTCGATGGGATCACACTAGGACATATGTTGACACTTTAAAATTTATTAATCATTTATCATCATACAAAAATTTATTAAAATAAAAAAAATTAAAACATGAGAAATATAGAAATTACATTTCGTGAAACACGAAGATAAATTATGTCACTTATTAAAAAAATCTAAATAAATATAAGGAGATATCATTAAACATTGCTTTCGTGGAGATATTTAATCTATAAATAAAAACAACATTTAAAAATTAAAACTAAATTTTGAGAAAAAAATTAAAATTAAAATTCATAAAATAGATTTAAACATATATTTCTTAATTTTTTAAAAAGTTGATAAGGTATTTGACTATGAAAAATTAACTAGACTAATTTTTATTCATAAATACTAGCGAACACATATTTTTTAATTTTTAAAAAATTAAATTAAGATCAATAATAAATATATAATTAATTTTTAAAATAGTTGTTAAATGTAAAATTAAAAAAATAAGATATGTACAAAAAAAGTTTTTAAAATAATAGTTTAAAACAAAAGAGGTTTTTAGAATAATGGTTAAAAGTATATTATTTTTAAAATAATTAATTTTTAAATAATTAAAGATAAAATTGGTATTATGAAATGTGAACACAGAAGAGAGAATCTCTTTATATATTGTTATAAATTAATGAAATAACATATTGGATTTTGAGAAATAGTAAATAAATATTCATCATTTGTTAATTGATAAAATATTTTGTTTTACTTTTAGAAAATGAATCAAAATCTACTAAATCACCTCACTTTAGCAAATTATCCTTTACAAAATTTTGCTTACTCAGAGAACCTTTCTCGCAAGTTTAAATATATATTCTTTTGTGTTTGAGACATTAATTAAAAAAATGGAAACAAGTCAAGGATTTTGAAATGGAAACATCAGAGAAGAACAATACTTGAAAATTAGTCACCCTACCACACTTAAAAGAAAAAAAAACTATTGGGTGCAAGTGGGTTCACATAACAAAATATAGGACTGATGGGATTATTAGAAGGTATAAGATTAGGCTGAGGTTCACTCAAACTGAAAATGAGCAACAAAGAATTGAAATATTTACTAAGAATTGAAATAATTCATTAAAAAACAAAAATCTTCATATCTCAGTAAAAATACATTATACTTGCTACATGAAATAGGTAAAACAATTTGCATACCACCAAGTATACATGCTTGATCCAAATACAAAGTTGAGAAGTACAAAATATTAGACTTATTTATCTATCTTACATTAGATCAGATATTATTTTTGTTGTGAATATAGTCAATCAACTTCTTCAAGAGTACATCAATGAATCCAAACAAGATAATACATATTTTTCAATTCAATTATTTGCAAAAAAAATTTAAATCTTTAGTACAAAATTTGTTGTAGGTTGATTTGGATAATCACTTTAAGCTATGGAGAAGATAACAAAGGAGAAAACTATAGAACAAGACTCTATCAGGTTACCATTGTGACACGAGAATGGGAATCTTGTGTTTTTTTTTTTAGTTTATAGTATCAAAACTTCTACCATATTTAAGCATGATGTTATGTTTATTTTGGTATACTTTCCTTCAGCATCTCTGCTTTTATAAGTATCCTTTTAATCAAAGATCGTTTGAAGAAGAAAAATAACCCATCTTAAGGGGTTATCCTCCCAAATTATGAGAAAAAAGTAAAAAAAAAAAAAAAAAAAAAAAATAAAAAAAAACAAAAAAAAAAAAAAAAAAAAAACAAACTAGTGAAAGTCGATAAAAAAAAATCAATCATAAATATAATTTCACATTCAAAAACTCCATCAAGCTATCTTGCTACAGAGACATTCCTAAAACCTCTCATTGTGAGGCAAATAAATATAATGCAAAAACATTGGTTGACATAAATTTAAAACGAAGCAAGGCATAAGAATAACTAGCATATGATACAAGATATATATATATATATATATATATATATATATATATATATATATATATGATAATAGTTTTCTTTCTAATTGAATAAAAAAATGCAATGTAATGTGTTTTCTAATCAAAGAATCTATCAAAGCACTTGTATATTTAACTAAGTCATGTATATTGTTTGGGGAAAAACATAAGACACCATACTTAACAACAGAAGAGTGTCAAGTCACCATCACACCAGTCCCAATTGTAAAATAAGGAATTAGGAAAGTGTATTTACATTTCTCATAACTAATATTCAGCTTAGAATATCTGTTCTACCTATCCTCTCTCTGGACAAACCATACTTACACCTAATTTGCATCCAGTTAAGTGGTTCTCTGAGATGGCCATTCTGCATTTACTAGATCAAAGCCAGAAGTACACCATTGCCTGTTCATATAATGTTTTCAAAGGTCAAGAAGAACACAAATAATTCAAGAACAAAATCATCAAATGTAAAACATTATCAAATACCCTCTCAGCATAAGAGAATCAAAGAAAGGAGACATTTTACACCAATTTGGATTCTGAGTTTTTCTATGTTGTTCATATGCTTATGCTGTGTCTTCAAAATACATTAATAGGTACTGATTTTTGATGTTTTAAAATATATTAAAAAGATTTTCAAAACACCAACATCTGTATATTTATAATGTTCAACGGAAGATAACACCCAAAAAACTTATCAGAGAATTTGGACTCCATTTTGCGGGCAACAAGCAACAGAAAGTTATTTTTTCTCAACAAGAAAAGGTAAAAGCATTAGAGTATAGATTACCTCTTGAATAGGATCCAAAGGATTATCCCTCTTAGGTGAGGGTTTTGGGGTTTTTGCTCTTCTCATCTCTGATTCCATTGATTTGAGTTGACTGCATATATCTTTCAACAACCTCAAATGCTCTTCCCCTTTCACTTTATTCATAATCTCTTTCATTGTATTGACTGTTTCCCTCTCAAGCTGATCAATTCTCTGATTCAACTTTTGAAACTCAGCTAGAGCATTGCATTCCACATCCGCCCCTTCCCTTTTCTGCCAAATAATGGCCTTCATGTCTTTCGGACTGTGCATTCTGCTCTCAAGATTTGCACTCAGCATGCTCTTTAGCTTGTCGAAATCATGTTTAACATGCGATCCAATGATTTCCTCAGACACCAGGTCTGGTTTTGTTAACCTGTTATCTGCATCTGAAATCCATTTCTCAAGTCTTCTTTTCTCAGGTGCACATGTTTGTGGAACTTCAAACACATCATGGATATTACTCGCGCACGAGGGATTAACAACATCCTCTCTGTCCTGTGTTTGATTTTCTTTACCTGAGCAACTAGTATCTGTTTGGTCTGAGGTTACCTTAATGTTTGCCTGTGAAAGTATTAAACCCGATCTCCCTCTTCTGCTCCTCAACGTGGTACATGGTTCTCCTTCTGACTCTTTACAATCTGAAATTACTTTCACCTTTTCATCTAACTTCATAATCTGGTTCCAGTACGCATCAAGACTTCCATCTGAATAATCTTCTGTTTTTCTTGGCAAATCCAAGCTTGGAGAAGTGGCTTCTTGGCCATCACTGTCCCCTATTCTAGGAAACATATCTGGAACAGGGCTAGGTGATCTTTCTCTTTTCCGAGCAGATTTCAAGTTATTCTTAAACGGAATAGGGGGCAATGAAGTTAGCCTTCTTACCGTGCTACTACTAGCTCGATCATTTTCTCCTTGTTCATTTGATGCACTTCTACTCAACAACAGTTCTTCAGTGAATTCAAGATCACTGGTACTGAAATCATATCCCAGGGTGAGAAGTTTGTTTCTGTAAGCCAATATCTGAAACTCAAGAGAAGCAATTTCCAATTCCTTCTGATACATAAGCTCTTCAAAAACTTCAAGAGTGGCCTCAGCATGACCTATCTTCTCCTCTGCCACTCTCTTGTAGTGACTCGCCTCCATCTTCACCGCAGCCTTCTCTCCCTGCAACCGCAGTATCATGTCCATGGCTTCACTGGCTGCAGTTGCAGACGCTTCTCTTTCCTTATCCAACTCTGCATACAGCTTCTGCAGAAGTTGCTGCTGGGCACGAAGCGTCTCCTTCATGACTGTTATATCACTCTCAGCCATGCTGCTTTCTACCATTTGATGCTTAAATCTTGAAGCAATCACCAATCACCAATCACTTTTTCCTGAACACACAACATAGCAATTTCAATTTCACTGCAAACACAGTACGAGAAAACAATGCTTGGATAGAATAAAATTCTATTTCTTTCCTAAGTCATCAATTTCATAATTAAATTAACATGATGGCTCTAAGGTACGCAAGCAAGGCAAAATATCATAAACACATAACCTAAAATTAAAATCAAGCTTTCAGAGTCCAATCCACGAGTTTGTTGCTCGGAACTATTTACCCTCATGCAAAAGAACACAACATTGATCAGAAAGCAAAACAAGGTTATATATCAGACGATCGCAACAAATTGAGGCATATAAAATCTATCTAAAACTAGGCAAAGTAGAAAACCTTAACAATCGGAGCTTTTCAATATTTTCTTTCGACAAAAATTCTTGAGAAAGCGAGGTTTACACAGGGACATATTGCACAACCGTAAAAATCACCACCACGCTTCTAACATATTTATATATTCCGAAACCAGCATGCACCTAACAATTTCATTTATTTATTTATTTATTTTCAAACCCTGTATTTCTTGTATAAAGATTGAAAAGGAAAGGCTGAAGAAAAAGAAAAGAATGAAACCTGTGTGTGTCTTGGGGGTTTGTTTGAGTTTTGCAGAGGAAAATGATGCAGTAAAAAGAGGAACCCTAATACGGTGGGAAAAAAACAGAGAGTGAGTTTCCTTATGATGTACAACAGTTACATTACAGACAAAATGGAGGTTCGTTAACGTTTTTGTCTTGACATCATTGTGTTGTTGCATTGCATTGCATCGTCGTCTCGTCGTAGGTCCCTTCTTGTTTTCTTTTCATAGGTAGTCCCTTCTTTTCGATTCTTTCTTTCTTTATTTATTTTCTGTTTGGTGTTTCAAAAAGTCGTTTCTTCATGCTTTCCAACGGCTACAATGAACCACAGCCACGACCACCTTATGATGATGTTTTGCATAATCAAATGTTCCAACACGCGCTTCCCTGCTTGCCTCCTCCTCATGCATCAAACAAAATCATTTGTTTCTATTTTAACTGTTAAATTTAATGGCAAATTATTACATTAAATTAGACTTTTATGTTTTATCTGCTTTTATTTTAACAGCTAAATCTGATAATAAATTACTGTGATTATTCAATTACGGTGAGATCTTAGTTAAACGGTTAAGTTAGTTGCGTAAAGTATTGGTATATAACAACTAAGTTTTTACTTCAATACGTATAGGTTAAACTTTACGAATCATAAACTTTGTGTGATTAATGAAATCTAGGTGTAGAATGTAACTACGGTGCATTAAAGAAGGCAAAGAATGATATTATAAATGATTAGATCACAAAACAAATCATGTTTAAATAGCTAATCTTTTAATAATTAATAACTAAATAATGCATGATTAGGTTTAGATTTATGTACTGGACTTATAAACTAACCTACTACTTTTGAAAAGGTATTATGAAAATTATTAAAAAAAGGTTTATTTATTGAACACTGATATTTTAACTACTAAATTTTAACAACTTTCTCTTACAATTTTTTAAGTAATTTTGGCATATTGAGAATGAAAAAATGAAAAACTAGTTAACCACTTAAAAGATGCCACCTAAGATTGTAAGAGAAAGTTGTCAAAATTTAGTAATCAAAAAATCATTTTATTCTATTCTATGTGCTTAAAGTTGTAAGTAGTGTTATAATGACAATTGCTCTTTTCTCTAAAGATGGACGAACTCACGAGATAAAGATATTTATATTACATTTTGGAGTTAAATTTTCTAAAATTTTCATTTTCAGTATACCCATTAAATAAGTATCTTTTTTTTTAGTTATGATAAATAAATATCTTACCAATTTTGTTTTGGTCCATTATATTTCTGTATGTTCATTTTATAAATATCAATATATACGTATATTTTTATTTTTTTCTGGTCAGGACGTATTACCAATATTTTTGGTTCTTTATTTTTCACAAATCACTACTCATAGTTTGTCATTTTTTCAGAGTCAAATATATTGAGAGAAATATTATTTACCCTCAGGCCTTGCAGACCCTTCAAACCCAAGCAACTGAAGAGTGACGATGAAAAAAAGAAAGAGCTTCTTCCCTCATATGCACGGATTGAATAAAAAATTCTTTTAAATAGTTTGATATTTTTTATTAAGCCAAGTTATAATAAGAAATAATTTGGTGTTATTACTTATTTGACTAAAAATATATTAAGCCAAAAACAGCGTTGTCCCGTGAAGAAGGAAAAAGGGATTTTTGTCAATATTGAAGGACTACTTGTTCAAAAACAGAAGAATAATAATATAAAGTAGGAGGCGAAGGAGATTAAAGAAAAAGCTAAATAATAATACCAATAAACGACAATGAACAATAGTAAACAGTTGCCAAATTTTAGATAGATTGGATCATTTTAAACTTTAGTATTTACTTCCGCTGCGCTTTGTAGTGTTAATTTGATAATAAATTTCAACCAACGATTTATATATATACCAGACAAACAGGACTTCTTTGGAACATTTTTCCTTCCTTAATAGAAAGGAAACAGGAGTTACACATATTCGGAAATCAAAATGTTTAATGCATTTACTTTGTATTTAATTCATAAAATATTATACCTATTAATGCTTTTGTTATTGTTAGGAATTCGTTAAAAGCACACCGATAAAAATAACTACCCTGTTAATATTGTGAAGCTGTCGAAAATTATGTAGCTTTAACTATGTTCTTATTTTACGAGCTCTGCATGTTTGCAACTACGACATTGATTATATAGTGAAGACTTGCACCGTTAAATTTATTCCGTATTTTCTTTTTTAAGTGTTTTAAGGATATTTTATGCAAATGCAATACTTTTATTTCAATAAAGTATATATAAGATTTCTTATTTTACTTTTTATTTCTATATTACAACAAATAATTAAACATTATGTGAATGATATAAGTGATAAAAATATAATTAGTGTCGTGTATTTTAAAAATACTAGTATAATTAGTGTCGTGGATTTGAAAAATACTAATTAAGAGATAGAAATCCTTGAGACATCTACTGTTAAGAAAATTAGAAATAGAAAAAGAGTACGAAGAAAGTGTCTATAATGAAGAATTAATTAAATTTTAAGTTTCTATTTTTCCTTAGAATTTTACTAAATTTTTTTATTTAATATTTAAAAATTTTATAATTTATAATTGATTTTCTATTGTTTATTTTTTACGTTAATTATTTCATTATTTTGATGACTTGTCTTTATGTATAAAAAATATAAAGTTTTATGATTAACATAAAATAATATTAAGTCCTAAAGAATTTAATAATATTTATTAGAAATTTGAAACTTGAAAGTTAATGTATATATAAATTGACAGAGGAACTTATTTTAAAAACCTAAGTCGTTCGTAACAAAATAAAATTTCCAAACATTAAAAACAATGGAGAAACTCAATTCTGATTCCTGAAAGCATTTTGTTAAAAATTGTATTATCTATAATTTTGCTTCGGAGTAATTAAACACTCAATAAATAATCTAATTACCCATTAAGATAAAGATCAAAATACCAGAACCAATAATGTCCGATATCAAACTCATAAAGTACTCATGATAGCTAGTTGTGTATATATATATATATATATATATATATATATATATATATATATATATATATATATATATATATATATATTTTTTAATATATATTATTTTTTATATCTATATATTACACTAGGCAATAGTGCTATCCTCTCTCTAATCCACCGGAATCTCTACTTCCATCTTCAAACCCGAATTGCCAAGAATCTATCAGCAAAAGGGATGATGGTCAAGCATTTCCATAAGAAAGGTAGCACAGTAACAAATGTCAAACTAAGAGAAGTTTTCAGTATGCACGGTGTAAAACCAGAATGGTTATGAGGATTTAAGATCCTCAAGCAATCATGAGCTAGAATTCTGTTGTATGACCCTTAGAGAGTCATGAGTATGAAAATGCAATATTAATCGCAACCTATGAACCAAATGAAGATAATTACGTTGGTTTAACATATTGGCAGGTGAAAGTAAGAGACCTTTACCACTGCAAGCTAATATATATGCATCATATGGGCAACTGTGCCTTCTAATTTACAGATAAATCAATAAAATAGAACTCTCATTTGACATTATCAATTCATCATTGCATTGTTACTTTATTTCCTTCTTTACATCTATGTTCAGGCCCTATCCAGCGTTAAAATCATATTCTGGTAAACTTTCCGTATCTTGGAAGTTAATGGTAAGATCATAATAGATATGAAGGAGAAACACCAAAAATAATAGAAGACTCAATGCACTATCACTTAGTGTGTACTTTCCTTTTAAAAAGATTGTATAAACTAAACTTAAGATTTCTAGAGAAGCAAGTCATGCAAATTTCAGTACCTTCACGAAGTCAGACAAGACTAATGAAGAATCCTTTGCATACCCAGCTTCCTCAAGGACCTGTGTCAGAACTTCCTGCATATACAAAAGGAAAGAGGATGCATTATGCTGTTATATTATAAGCAGATCACATCATCCTTTTATATATTTGGCAACTGAGATATTACAGAACATACATGGATTATACACTTCATATAAATACTTTTCTTGGTTAATAAAGGATTGTGCTTCTATGTTTTTTATAAAAGAATGATAAAGATGTTTTCACCTGGTAACATATAGACAGATACAACATGGAAGCTAGGAAACACTCTTCTCATTTCATCTTAAAAGGATTAAAAGTGCAATTAGAGCTACAAGTTGAGAGCCTTGTAAAAGATAACAAGTTTTCAAAGACAGGTTTATCTCATCTCTTAGTTACATATTGTCTTTTGCTTAGTTTCCGGCTTACGTGGCTCATACTCTTATATACAAGGAATACTGTCATTGGTACTTCTAAATTCTAATTACTTGAAACATCCAATTCCAAAACTTTATTTCAAAGGAACAAAGGTGAGAAGTAACCGGTAATGTGTTTCCCCTGATGTTATGTGGGCCAGAATAATAATCGAACAAAAACATTGGTTTGATAGATAACCAGAAAGTTGACAGTGAAAGGCCAATACCTCTATGATTTGCGAAATGTTTTCACGACACATTAATACACACAATTACAGAAGTATGACGTTTTGTTTTTGATTTCCTATACAATCTTTAACACTGGAAAATAAAAGAGCAAATAGCATCATCTTTAGGGACATTTTGCTGTGTTATTTATATTACAAACGGTCATACATAATAAATTTATTGATTTGTACATTTAAAAGGTTTTTTTGTTTATAAGAATGCAAAACAAGCCCTGAAAAGTTTATAACTCAATCAACACTCCCTAATACTATTTTAAAAAGTCATATGAATAAGAATTTGTAATTGGTAGTAAAGCACTTTCTATACTCTAAGTGCATAAAAACTAAAGTGAAAGCAACTTCGTAATTACTGGTAAAACCAAGTTTTTGTCAAACAAACCAAGCAATAAATTGCAGTGTACTACATGGAAAGAAGAAAAGAAAAACCGAACAGCATCAGCAAAAGGCAGCAAAAGAATAAAGTGACCTCTCTCTGTTGCTCGAACATGAAGGATCCTGACAAATCCCTCAAAGCCCTGAGCATGTCATGGAAGGTCACTTTTCCATTGCAATCGGTATCATACACCTTGAAAATGACTGCGAAATGAAGAAGCAAAATTAAAACAATGATGCGATTTATCTGTCTTCGATTGAACAAAGAGAAAATAAATCGATAATTTTCATATTATAACTTACATAAAATTTTTTGGTGAAGAGTGGCGCGGGGACTGAAGGCAGACAAGAAGGCCACGAATTCCTTGAAGTTCAATCCGTCCAGCATCCTCAACAAACTCTGCAATGTTATCAATGTCAAGACCTCAATTGAATTGAATGGAAATTGAATCGAGAGAAAGAGAGAGACCTGAGAGAGAGGATTAACGGCGAATTCGGGAATGGAGAGGAATTCATCGGAAGAGATGAAACCGCAGTTGTTGCGATCGAGTTGACAGAAACGTTGGTACAGAGAAACAATCTCCTGCTGCGTAACTACACACGCACACGCGAAAATCAAAGACACGTAAATGAAATTAAAAAATTGAAGGATTTGGAGGTAGTTAGTTACAAGCGTGTTGGCAGTGTTGCTGAACCTCTTCGATGTCGTATTGGGTGAGCATGGAAGATGTGTTGCCCATGGCTTCTTGCGAAAAAACGTGTGTCTGTGAGAGAGAGAAAGAGAGAAGAAATGAGCACTGCATCGTCATTTCCCAACTGCTCCCAACTACTTTCTTCTGCGACGCATCAATGAATTTGAAAAGGTCTATTTTCGCCATGTGGAAGCCTAACACCTCCACACTCAACATTTTCTCCCTTTTTCTCCACTGTATCAAACTCCACCTTTATTCACTTAAATCTTACCAGGTCTTTCTTACGATCAATTCTTATTAGATTTTTCAGAATCAAATTTTTTATTTTTTATATTTGGTTTTATTTTTGAAAATTTTAAAATAGTAATAATGATAATGTTCTCTGAAAATAATTTGTCGCTATATTTTCCCACACAATTATTTTAATTAGAGAGGGATGTGAATAGGTGATCTAACGCACAGTTAGGTCTATGGTTCAGTATTTAGGTTTCGACCTTCTTCATCATTTATTTAACTTTTTTTTTTTAAATTAAGCATGTTAAGATAAATTAAAGTATCAATTATTTTAAACTCACGCTTATTTGACTCGGTATATTTAACCCCAAAATGAATGAGTTGGTTGAGTGGATTAACATGGTATTCGATGAACTATTTTCTCTTTTAAATCTTACATATTATATTATTTTGTAGTTAAATTAGCTAATTCAAATAATCACTATTTACTTTTTTTTATTAGTATATATATCAGCATATTCATTTGTGAAAAACATTTATTTTACATTGATATATAAAATTAGTTTTCGTGCAAAAATTAGTTTAATTAGTTTTTTTATTTTACATTTATTTTACATTGATATATAAAATTATTTTACATTTATGGTAAACAAAAATTGCATGATAATATTATAGTAAGTGTAATTAGTTATGCACTTAAACGATGTTACTTATGCACAAATGATCATATTATATTGTTTAATGTGTGCAGAGATATAATTGTTTCTTATTGACTTTTTACGTTCATCCTTTTAAACCTCATCTATTCTTAAATTTGTCCCTTAATTAAATTTAAAAGATTTATGGATAGGTCTCTTATAATTTAAAAATTTGGAGAAAAGTTTATGATAAATTCAAAATATTTACAAATAGATACATTTTAAATTAAAAAACTTTGTCAGTAATTTTTGATAAATTTAAAAATTTTGTAGGTAGGTCTCTAATAAATTTAAAAATTTAATAATAAATTTAAAAATTTTGTAGGCAGGTCCCTGATAAATTTAAAATTTTGAAAATAGGTCTCTAATAAATTTAAAAACTTTGCAGGTAAGTCTTGTTAAATTTCAAAATTTGTAATAAGGTTCATTTGATAAATTTAAAAACTTGGATGGTATGTTCATGATATATTTAAAAACTTTGCAGGTATATCCCTAATAAATTTAAAAAATTGCAGGAAGGTCCTTCTAATAAATTGAAAAACTTTGAAAGTAGGTCCGTGATAAATTAAAAAACTTTCAAGTAGGCCCTTGATAAATTTAAAAGTTTTACAAGTAGGTCCTTCATAAATTTAAAATATTTCCGAGTAAGTCCTTGTTAAATTTAGAAACTTTGCAAGTAAATCCCTTATAAATTTAAGAACTTTGCAAGTAAGTCCCTCATAAATTTAAAAACATTGAAGGAATGTTCTGATAAATTTAAAAACTTTGCAAATAGGTCCCTTAAAACTTAAAAGCTTTGCAGGTTAATCCCTTATAAATTTAAAAACATTGCAAGTAGGTCCCTGCTAAATTTAAAAATTTTGCAGGTAAGTCCCATATAAATTTAAAAACTTTGCATGTAGGTGCCTCAAATAAATTTAAAATTTTGCAGGTAACTCCTTAATAAATTTAAAAACTTTGCAGGTACGTTCCCTGGTAAATTTAAAAACTTTACAGGTAGGTCCATGTTAAATTTAAATTGCCTTCAAGTAGGTCCTTTATAAATTTAAAAACTTTGTATAGGTCCTTTAGAAAATTAAAAAGTTTGCAGATAAGTCCTTGATAAATTTAAAATTGGCATGTACGTCCCTGATAAATTTAAAAGCTTTGCATGTAAGTTTGTGATCAATTTAAAACATTTGCAATTAGGTCCCTCTGATAAATTTAAAAACTTTGTACATAAGTTCCTGATAAATCCTTGATAAATTTAAAAATTTTGCAGGTAAATCCTTGATAAATTTAAAAAATTTGCATGTAGTCCCTGTTAAATTTAAAAACTTTGCAAGTAAGTCCCTAATAAATTTGAAAACTTTACAGGTAGGTCCCTGATAAATTTAAAAACATTACAGGTAAGTCCCTCTGATAAATTTAAAAATTTTGCAAGTAGGTCCTTGACAAATTTGATAATTTTGCAGATAGGTACCTTATAAATTTAAAATCGTTGCAGGTAGGTCCCTCTGATAAATTTAAGAATTTTGCAAGTAAGTCCCATATAAATTTAAAAACTTTGCATGTAGGTGCCTGATAAATTTAAAATTTTGCAGGTAACTCCTTGATAAATTTAAAAACTTTGCAGGTACGTTCCCTGGTAAATTTAAAAACTTTACAGGTAGGTCCATGTTAAATTTAAATTGCCTTCAAGTAGGTCCTTTATAAATTTAAAAACTTTGTATAGGTCCTTTAGAAAATTAAAAAGTTTGCAGATAAGTCCTTGATAAATTTAAAATTGGCATGTACGTCCCTGATAAATTTAAAAGCTTTGCATGTAAGTCTGTGATCAATTTGAAACATTTGCAATTAGGTCCCTCTGATAAATTTAAAAACTTTGTACATAAGTTCCTGATAAATTTCACGAATTTTCAAGTGGGTGTCTTATAAGTTTAAAAACTTTGTAAGTAGATTCATGATAAATTTATAAACTTTGTAGGTATGTCCTTAATAAATTTAAAAATTTGCAGTGAGGTCCCTCAAATAAATTGAAAAACTTTGAAGGTAGCTCCGTGATAAATTTAAAAACTTTGCAGGTAGGTAGGTCCTTGATAAATTTAAAAGCTTTGCATATAGGTCCCTTATAAATTTAAAAAGTTTGTAGGTAGGTCCTTAATATAATTAAAATATTTGCAGGTAGTTCCCTCTTAAATTTAAAAACTTTGCAAGTAGGTCCCTTATAAATTTAAAACTTTGAACATAAATCCTTGATAAATTTAAAAATTTTGCAGGTAAATCCTTGATAAATTTAAAAAATTTGCATGTAGTCCCTGTTAAATTTAAAAACTTTGCAAGTAAGTCCCTAATAAATTTGAAAACTTTACAGGTAGGTCCCTGATAAATTTAAAAACATTACAGGTAAGTCCCTCTGATAAATTTAAAAATTTTGCAAGTAGGTCCTTGACAAATTTGATAATTTTGCAGATAGGTACCTTATAAATTTAAAAACGTTGCAGGTAGGTCCCTCTGATAAATTTAAGAATTTTGCAAGTAAGTCCCATATAAATTTAAAAACTTTGCATGTAGGTGCCTGATAAATTTAAAATTTTGCAGGTAAGTCCTTGATAAACTTAAAAACTTTGCAAGTAGGTCCCTTATAAATTTAAAAACTTTGTAGGTAGGTCCCTAATATAATTAAAATATTTGGAGGTAGTTCCCTCTTAAATTTAAAAACTTTGCAAGTAGGTCTCTTATAAATTTAAAACTTTGAAGGTAAGTCCTTGATAAATTTAAAAATTTTGCAGGTAAATCCTTGAAAAATTTAAAATATTTGCATGTAGTCCCTGTTAAATTTAAAAACTTTGCAAATAGGTCCCTAATAAATGAAAAAACTTTGCAGGTAGGTCCTTGATCATTTTTAAAACTTTACAGGGAGGTCCCTAGATAAATATGAAAACTTTGCAGGTAGGTCCCTGATAAATTTACAAACTTTGCAAATAGGTCCCTAAGAAATTTAAAATATTTGAAGATAGCTCCTCGATAAATTTAAAAACTTTGAAAGTAGGTCCCTGAAAAATTTAAAATTTGTACATATAACTCCCTAATAAATTTTAAAAACTTTTGAAATAGGTCCTTTATAACTTAAAAGCTTTGCAGGTTGATCCCTTATAAATTTAAAAACATTGCAAGTAGGTGTTTGCTAAATTTAAAAACTTTGCAGGTAAGTACTTGATAAATTTAAAATATTGGCATGTACATCCCTATTATATTTTAAAAGTTTGCAAGTAAGTCTCTAATAAATTTGAAAACTTTGCAGATAAGTCCCTCTGATAAATTTAAAAATTTTGCAAGTAGGTCCCTAACAAATTTGAAAACTTTGCAGGTAGATGCCTAATAAATTTAAAAACGTTGCAGGTAGGTCCATCTGATAAATTTAAGAATTTTGCAAGTAAGTCCCACATAAATTTAAAAACTTTGCATGTAGGTGCTTAATAAATTTAAAATTTTGCAGGTAAGTCCCTAATAAATTTAAATTATTTGCAGGAAGGTGGATGTTAAATTTAAAAATTTTGCAAGTTGATCCTTATAAATTTAAAAACTTTACAGGTAGGTCCATGTTAAATTTAAATTGTTTTTAAGTTGGTCCTTTATAAATTTAAAAAATTTGTATAGGTCCCTTAGGAAATCAAAAAATTTGCAGTTAGGACCCTGTGGTAAATTTAAAAACTTTGTACATAAGTTCCTGATAAATTTCACGAATTTTCACGTGGGTGTCTTATAAATTTTAAAACTTTGTAAGTAGATTCATGATAAATTTATAAACTTTGCAAGTATGTCCTTAACAAATTTAAAAATTTGCAGTGAAGTCCCTCTAATAAATTGAAAAACTTTGAAGGTAGCTCCGTGATAAATTGAAAAACTTTGCAGGTAGGTCTTTGATAAATTTAAAATCTTTGCATATAGGTCCCTAATAAATTTTAAATAGTTGCATGTAGGTGCCTATAAATTTAAAAACTTTGCAGGTAGGTTCCATATAAATTTAAAAACTTTGCAGGTAGGTCCCATATAAATTTAAAAAGTTTGTAGGTAAGTCCCTAATATAATTAAAATATTTGAGTGTAGTTCATTCTTAAATTTAAAAACTTTACAAGTAGGTCCCTAATAAATAAGTCCTTGATAAATTTAAAAATTTTGCAGGTAAGTCCTTGATAAATTTAAAATATTTGCAAGTAGTCCATGTTAAATTTAAAAACTTTGCAAATAGGTCCCTGATAAATTAAAAACCTTTGCATGTAGGTCCTTGATCAATTTTAAAACTTTACAGGTAGGTCCCTGATAAATTTAAAAACTTTGCAAATTAGTCCCTAAGAAATGGAAAATATTTTCAGATACGTCCTTGATAAATTTAAAAACTTTGCAACTAGGACCCTGATAAATTTAAAAATTTTGTAGACAAGTCCCTGATAAATTTAAAAACTTTGAAAATAGGTCCGTTATAACTTAAAAGCTTTGCAGGTTGATCCCTTATAAATTTAAAAACATTTCAAGTATTTGCATGTACGTCCGTGTTAAATTTAAAAATTTTGCAAGTAAGTCCCTAATAAATTTGAAAACTTTGCAGGTAGGTTCTGATAAATTTAAAAACATTGCAAGTAAGTCCCTCTTATAAATTTAAAAATTTTGCAAGTAGGCCCCTGAGAAATTTGAAAACTTTGCAAGTGGGTCCCTTATAAATTTAAAAACGTTGCAGGTAGGTCCCTCTGATAAATTTAAGAATTTTGAAAGTAAGTCCCATATAAATTGAAAAACTTTGCATGTAGGTGCCTGATAAGTTTAAAATTTTGTAGGTAAGTCCTTGATAAAATTAAAATATTTGCAGGTAGGTCCATGTTAAATTTAAAAATTTTGCAAGTTGATCTCTTAAAAATTTTAAAACTTTGCAGGTACGTCCCATGGTAGATTTAAAAACTTTGCAGGTAGGTCCCTCTGATAAATTTAAGAATTTTGAAAGTAAGTCCCATATAAATTGAAAAACTTTTCATGTAGGTGCCTGATAAATTTAAAATTTTGCAGGTAAGTCCTTGATAAATTTAAAATATTTGCAGGTAGGTCCATGTTAAATTTAAAAATTTTGCAAGTTGATCTCTTATAAATTTAAAAACTTTGCAGGTACGTCCCCTGGTAGATTTAAAAACTTTGCAGGTAGGTCCATGTTACATTTAAATTGCTTTCAAGTAGTTCCTTTATAAATTTAAAAACTTTGTATAGGTCCCTTAGAAAATAAAAAAGTTTGAAGATAAGTCCTTGATAAATTTAAAATCTTGGCAGGTACGTCCCTAATAAATTTAAAAACTTTGCATGTAGGTCTGTGATCAATTTAAAAAATTTGCAGTTAGGTCCCTCTGATAAATTTAAAAACTTTGTACATAAGTTCCTAATAAATTTCACGAATTTTCAAGTGGGTGTCTTATAAATTTAAAAACTTAGTAAGTAGATTCATGATAAATTTATAAACTTTGCTGGTAGGTCCTTGATCATTTTTAAAACTTTACAAGGAGGTCCCTAAACAAATATGAAAACTTTGCAGGTAGATCCCTGATAAATTTACCAACTTGTCAAATAGGTCCCTTAGAAATTTAAAATATTTGTAGATAGGTCCTTGATAAATTAAAAAACTTTGAAAGTAGGTCCCTTATAACTTAAAAGCTTTGCAGGTTGATCCCTTATAAATTTAAAAACATTGCAAGTAAATCCCTGCTAAATTTCAAAACTTTGAAGGTAAGTCCCTGCTAAATTGAAAAACTTTGAAGGTAGCTCCATGATAAATTTAAAAACTTTGTAGGTAGGTCGTTGAAAAATTTAAAAGCTTTGCATATAGCTCCTTAATAAATTTTAAATATTTGCATGTAGGTCTCTATAAATTTAAAAACTTTGCAGGTAGGTTTCTTATAAATTTAAAAACTTTGCAGGTAGGTACCATATAAATTTAAAAAGTTTGCAGGTAGGTCCCTAATATAATTAAAATATTTAAAGATGAGAAATAAGAGAGGAGAGATGAGAGATGAGAGATAAGAGATGAGAGATGAGAGATGAGAGATGAGAGATGAGAGATGAGAGATGAGAGATGAGAGATGAGAGATGAGAGATGAGAGATGAGAGATGAGAGATGAGAGACGAGAGATGGAGGAGAGATGAGATATAAGAGGTAAGAGATAAGAGATAAGAGACAAGAGGCAAGAGACAAGAGATAAGAGATAAGAGATAAGGGATAAGAGACAATAGACAATAGATAAGAGATAAGAGACAAGAGACAAGAGACAAGAGACAAGAGACAAGAGACAAGAGACAAGAGACAAGAGACAAGAGAAAAGAGATAAGAGATAAGAGAAAAGAGATAAGAGATACGAAATAAGAGAAAGAAGATAAAAGATAAGAGATAATAGATAAGAGATAAGAGTTAAGAGATAAGAAAAAAGAAAATCGTGATAAGAGATAAGAAAAAAAACGACAAATAAAAAATAAGGAAATAAAAAATTTAAAAAGTGAAAAAAATACAAAAAAATAAAATAAAAACATTAAAAATAAGATAAAAAATTAAAAAATGAAAGATGAGAGATGAGAGATAAGAGATGAGAGATGAGAGATGCGAGATAAGGGATGAGAGATGAGAGATGAGAGATGAGAGATGAGAGATGAGAGATGAGTGATGAGAGATGAGTGATAAGAGATAAGAGATAAGAGATAAGAGATAAGAGATAAGAGATAAGAGATAAGAGATAAGAGATAAGAGATAAAAGGTAAGAGGTAAGAGATAAGAGAGGGATAAGGGATAAGGGATAAGGGATAAGGGATAAGGGATAAGGGATAAGGGATAAGGGATAAGAGATAAGAGGTAAGAGGTAAGAGGTAAGAGGTAAGAGGTAAGAGATAAGAGCTAATGGACAAGGGACAAGGGACAAGGGACAAGGGACAAGGGACAAGGGACAAGGGACAAGGGACAAGGGACAAGGGACAAGGGACAAGAGACAAGAGACAAGAGACAAGAGACAAGAGACAAGAGACAAG